>Ga0209212_1000298_pt1 | contig 100306 bp, 80 predicted proteins | sample RifGroC2_FD_183996 | JGI IMG/M metagenome (GOLD analysis project Ga0209212, IMG submission 183996) | Groundwater microbial communities from Rifle, Colorado, USA - Groundwater C2 (SPAdes) (version 2) | ecosystem: Environmental > Aquatic > Deep subsurface > Groundwater | place: Rifle, Colorado... | reverse complement strand
TGCGTATGATCATGGTGGTCGTGGTGGTCATGCCCGTGCTCTTTATGGTCATGGTGATCATGTCCGGCTGGCGGGCATCCGCAGGTGGTGCACATATCCGTCTCCTGTAAGGTTGTTAATGTTCTGGCACCGTAGCATGGTTTGAAGGGCTTATGCAACCGCCGGAAAGCCTCGATTGTGTTTACGTCCCGTTGAACTGCAGCTGGTGCAGGCGGTAGTAGATGCCGCGCGAGTCCATCAACTGGTCGTGAGTGCCCTCTTCGGCCTTGACGCCATGGTGGATCGTCACGATCCGGTCCGCGTCGCGGATGGTGGAGAGGCGATGGGCGATTACCAGCGAGGTGCGTCCCCTCATCATGCCCCTGATCCCTTCCTGGATCATCTGCTCGGAAGCCTGATCGATGCTGGCGGTGGCTTCGTCCAGCACAAGGATTTCCGGGTCGAAGGCCATTGCTCTGGCAAAGGAGATCAGCTGCTTTTCGCCTACCGAGAAGTTGTTGCCGCGCTCCCGCACCTCTTCCTGGTACCCCTTCGGCAGCCGCTCTATGAAGCGGTCGGCGCCGACCGAGGCCGCCGCCTGGCGCACTCGCTGTTTCGCCCGTTCGTCCCCCAGGCAGATGTTGAATTCGATGCTGCCGGTGAACAGGCAGGGGTCCTGGAGCACGACCCCGATCCTGCGGCGGACCTCTTCCAGCGGCAGATCGCGAATGTCACGCCCTTCGATGCGGATGCTGCCACGTTCGATTTCATAAAGGCGGGTCAAGAGGCGGGTGATGGTGGTCTTGCCGCCGCCGCTCTCTCCAACCAGCGCGATCCGTTCTCCGTGGGCAACGGACAGGTTGAAGGATGTCAGGATGTCGTTGCCGTCCAGGTAGGAAAAGGATACGTCGCGGAATTCGATCAGGGGACCCGTGGCAGTGGACGGTGGACAGTTAACAGTTGACAGTGAAAATTCTTCTGCATGTTCTTGCTGTTGGTTTTGCTGTCCGCTGTCCGCTGTTTTCTGTTCACTGGTTTCTGTATCCAAAAGTGCAAAGATCCGCTCCAGTGCGGCCATGGCGCCCTGCATCACCGAATACTTGGCCGAGAGGTCGCGGATCGGGGCGAAGAACTTTTCGATGTACTGGATGAAGGCCACCAGGACTCCGAAGGTGATGGCTCCCGTTAGGATCTCACCGCCGCCGTACCAGATGATCAGCGCCACCGCCAGCGAAGAGAGCGCCTCGACCAGCGCGTAGAGCGAGGCATCCCAGAATATCACCGGCATGTTGGCGTCGCGGTACGAGGCATTCAGCTCGCTGAACCTTCTCTCTTCGTCTCTCTCGCGATTGAAGATCTGGATGACGCTGATGCCGGAGATGCATTCGTTCAAGAAGGCGTTGAGACCGCCGAGGCGGGCGCGTACCTCACGGAAAGACTGGCGCATGCGCCGCCGGAAGGTATAGGCGACATAGATCAGGACCGGCAGCACCGAAAAGGTTACCAGCGACAGTTTCAGGTTCATCCAGAGCATGACCGAGATGATGCCGATCAGCAGCAGGATGTCCCCGGCAATCGTGATAATGCCGGAAGCAAACATCTCACCGAGCACTTCGACGTCGCTGGTCAGGCGGGTGACGGCGCTGCCGACCGGTACCCGGTCAAACCAGGTGACCGGGAGGTGCATCACATGGCGGTAGAGTTCTGTACGCATGTCCGCCATGACCCGCTGTCCGACCGACTGCAGCAGGTAGACTTCCAGGAAGGAGAGCAGTGATTCGATCAGCAGGATGCCGAGAAAAGCCAGCGCAATCGTTTCCAGACCGGCCAGCTTGCCGGTGATGATATGATTGTCTATCGCAGTTTTGATGATCCACGGCTGTGCCAGGCGACAGGCGGCGACCAGCGGCAGGATCAGGATTACCGCGATTATCGCGGAGCGGTATGGGGAAACATAGCGGGCAAAGCGCCTGAGCAGCGCACCGTCGTAGGCCTTGCCGGCCACCTCTTCTTCGTAGATACCACCGTGATGCATGTTGATATGTCCATCTCACGTAGGGATAGTTTGCGGAAAGTCATCCTAGCAGATTTGCTGGTGTTTGTGAAACAGCAAAGGCTGCCCGGCCGAGGCGGATATGGGCGGGGGAATCAGAAGACGGTGTCAGTAGCCGGGCATATCGGCCTTGCCGGTAAAAACAGGAAGGTAGATGTGAATGGCGGTTCCGGCTCCGGGCTCTGACTCGGCCTGTATCCGTCCGGAATGGTGCCGAATGATCGAGTGGCTGAGTGCCAGTCCCAGTCCCATGCCTTTCTGGCTGCCCATCTGTTTGGTGGTGAAATATGGATCAAAAATTTTAGGCATGTTTTCAGGCGCGATCCCGTTTCCCGAGTCCTTGAAGATTATATGCAGGTATTCCCCCGTTTCGATGGCAAGTACATTATTTGCGCCGAGTTCCTCTGTCAAGACAGAGACCCGGAGAGTGCCGCCCTGCGGCATTGATTCGCGGGCATTGACAATCAGGCTGGCAATTACCAGCCTTAACTGGGAGGCATCAAAACTTATCAAGGGGAGATCGCGGGGGATGTCCAGAACGTACGAAATATCGGTTCCATCAAGTTCTGCCGAAAGTCCGGCTTCAATCAGCGGAGTCAGGTTGGCTGGTTGCTTGAGAGCGTCGCCACCCTTGGCAAATGTCAGAAGCCGTTTGCCAAGTTCCCGCGCGGTTTCGGAAGTGTTTTCGACTATTTTGAGCAATTCGGCGGTTCTGCTGCTCGGTTCGGCGCTCATGCGCGCCAGGGAAACATAGCCGAGGATCACCTGCAGCAAATTGTTGAAATCGTGGGCTATGCCGCCCGCCAGAACGCCGATGGCCTCCATCTTCCTGGTGCGCTGGTTCTCGGCTTCCAGTATGCGGTGCCGTTTTCTGAGGTTGACCATTTCATGGCAATGATCCAGTGCTTTCAGCAGCCGGCTGAACTCGATCGGTTTGAGGACAAACTGATTGATGCCGATATCGATGGCATCTATCAGGTAGTTGGTTTCACTGAAGGCGGTCATGCAGACGATCTGGGCTTCCGGGTTGATCTTTCTTATCTGACGCGCCATTTCAAGGCCGTTCATTTGAGGCATCATGATATCGGTCAGCGTAATGTCTGGCGTGTGTTTGAGATATGCTTCAAGTCCCTGTTGGCCGTTTTCGGACAGTATCAGCCGATATCCCCTGGAGGATAAAACCCGAGCAACCTGCTCACGGGTGGCAAACTCATCCTCGATGTACAAAACGGTAATATCGGAATAACGCAGGTTGCTTGTGTCGGACACGTTTTACTCACAGTACTCGAATTTAAATCCATCTGTATTACTACTATTTACCAGACTATTGAAAATTCGCAACCTTTCTAATGCAGGCGATCAACAATTCGTCGGCCGCGATAATTTACATCAAATCCACCGGATCGATGTCTACAACCACACGTACCGTGGAGGACGTGCGTGACTCCTGCCGCCACGCGAGCAGCAGCCGGCGCAGGTCTTTGCGAGTAACTGCTTTTAGCAGTATCTGGCGGCGGAAGCGCCCCCTCAGCCGGTATATCGGCGACTGCGCCGGTCCCAGGATTTCCACGCGTACTTTAAGCTTCTGCTTGATTGCCGCCAGCAGCCGGGCACTCTGTTCGGCCTGCTCGGTCACCGCCTGCTCCACATTTCCGGAGATGCCGATGGCTGCCAGGAATGTGAAGGGGGGGTAGCCGGCGTCCTGGCGAAATTCGAGCTCCTGCTGGTAGAACCCGGCCGCGTCATGTCCGGACGCAGAAAGGATGGCGTAATGTTCGGTGTCGTAGGCCTGGAGCAGCACCTTTCCCGGTGTTTCTCCCCTGCCGGCGCGGCCGATTACCTGTGACAGCAGCTGGAAAGTGCGCTCGGCGGCCCTGAAGTCCGGCATTCCCAGGCCGGCCTCGGCATTGATGACACCGACCAGGGTCACCCCCGGAAAATCATGTCCCTTGGCGATCATCTGGGTGCCGATCAGGATGTCGGCGGAACCGTCGCCCATGCTTGCCAGCAGCCGTTCGTGACTCCCCTTGCCGGAAGTGGTGTCACTGTCCATGCGAATGGTTCGCGCCAGGGGCAGCAGCTCCCTCAACTCGAATTCCAGCTTCTCGGTGCCGGCTCCAAGCTCGGTGAGTTCTGTCGCGCCGCAGGAGGGACATGTGCCGGGGGCCGGGACGGCATAGTCACAGTAATGGCAGATACTCCGGGCGCGCTGGCGGTGGTAGGTCAGCGTGACGGAGCAGTTGGGACAGGAGAGCGCCTGGCCGCATGAAGCGCAGACCAGGAAGGTGGCAAACCCGCGCCGGTTGAGGAATACCATGGCCTGCTGACCGGCTTCGATGTTTTGGGTCAGCGCGGTTGCCAGGGCTGCCGAGATGGTCTCCTTGCTCCCTTTCATTGCAATGCGTTCAACGGCCGGCATCGGCCGGTTCTCAACCCGTTCCGGCAGCTCAAGCAGCGTCAGCCTGCCGTTGTGCGCGGCATGGATGCTGGTCACCAGCGGCGTGGCCGAGCCGAGCACGACTGCTGCCCGTTCAATCCCACCCCGCACCAGGGCCAGGTCGCGGGCGTTGTAACGCAGTCCGTCGGACTGTTTGAACGAGGCCTCGTGCTCCTCATCGACGATGATGATGCCGATGTTTTCCAGAGGTGCGAAAATGGCTGAACGGGCTCCGATCACGATCCTGGCCAGACCGCGCCGGATGCGGCGCCATTCGTCGTAGCGCTCGCCATCGGAAAGGCCGCTGTGCAGGATGGCCAGTCCCCCCTCGAAACGCGCCTGGAAACGTCCGGTCAACTGTGGAGTAAGCGCGATCTCGGGGACCAGCACCAGCGCGTTCTTGCCGTTTTCCAGCGCGTGGGCAATCGCCTGCAGATAAACTTCGGTCTTGCCGCTGCCGGTAACGCCATAGAGCAGAAAGGCCGAGTACTGATGCCTGCCAAGGTTTTCGGTGATCGTATCCAGCGCGGACTGCTGGTGTCTGTTCAACCGGCGCGGTGTATCGCGCATTATGGTGCGGTTCTTGAAAGGGTCGCGATAGATCTCGCGTTCCCGAACTTCAGCCAGACCCAGTTCGACCAGGCGTTTTAGTTGCGGGGAACTTGATCCGAAGCGCTTTCTGATAACCGAAGCCTGTATTTCACCGGTTTCACGGATCACCGCCAGTATTTCCAGCGCCCTGGCGCCGGGGCGCCGGGTGGTCTCCGATAGCGGGCCGGGCAGATAGAATTTCTCCCTGAGGATAGCTTTTCCACCGGTCAGTTCGGCATTTTCGCCTGACGAACCCTTGCGTGTCCGGATATTGATGCCGGCCGGAAGGGCCGTCCGCAGCACTTCGCCAAGCGGGTGCATGTAGTACGAAGCCGCCCAGCTGAAAAATTCAAGTTCGGCGGGGGTCCAGAGCGGCTCCTGGTCCAGGACTTCAATAATCTCTTTCAGGTTGTCAATCCGGCTTTCTTCCGCGATTGCCAGGATATAACCGGTGAGTTTCCGTCGTCCGAACGGAACCACGGCGCGGCGTCCGGGCAGCGCCTGATCGAGCAGGCGTTCCGGCACGGTATAGTGAAAGGTCCTGTCCAGATAGAGCGGTATTGCGATTTCGATTATCTGCGGGTTGGAAACCATTGTTAAATTCCAGTGTTTTGAAATGATTCGTAAAACGCGTGAATCCGGCTGACCGGAGTTGCGGGGCGCGTCGCGGCGATTGCCGGATTTGTCATCGTTTCTAATTTGTTGGATAGCATGGCTGCAAATATCGTGTATAGTAAATTCGCTCTTAATTAAGAAGATAGTCAGGCGGTAATGCTGCAATGAATCTGAATGAATTACTCAACATAAAGGCCCGTAATAATCCTGACAGCCTCTTGCGTCTGCTGGTAACCACTGCGGTGGTATCGATCATTGTCGTGGTAATGTTCAGCGGTTACGGATTTTACCGGGTTTTCTCCGGTTTTGTAATCAAAACCGCCGAAAATAATTCGGTGCAGCTCTGCCGGGTGCTGATCGAGCAGGAGAAAAAATTCATATTTGTGGAAACTCCGGGAAAAACGGTCGAGCTTGGTTTGAACGGAACCGGCATGCTGGCGTTTGACAAGAGCCTGCGCAGTTTCCTCTCCCCGTTCAAAATAATCAAGGTCAAGGTATACGATGCCGGCAAGCGCATCGTTTACAGTACCGATCCGGCTTTGATCGGTAAAGTCGATCATGATAACCTGCGGCTTCAGAACGCGTTGTCCGGTCGTACCGATGCCAAGCTGGTGACCAAGGACAGTGAACGCGACCTTACGGAAGAACGGTTGCTGGATGTGGATGTTGTTGAAACATACGTGCCGATCGTGGACAAGGGCAACAAGGTGCTGGGAAGTTTTGAAATATACATGAACGTAACCTGCTATCGTCAGCAGATTCTGCAAGGGGCGGCATTGATGACCGCGCTGCTGTCTCTGGTCATGCTGGCGGTGTTCGGGTTTTCGTATCTGCTGATTCGTGGCGGCACCGGCCAGCTCAAGGATGTTCAGTCGCAACTGGAAACCATCGCCATCACTGACCAGCTGACCGGTATTGCCAACCGCCGTCATCTGATGAAGCGCGGCGAAGAGGAGTTCGAACGGATACTGCGCAGCACGGGAGCGCATAAAAAGTCACTAGGCTGCATCATGATCGATCTGGATTTTTTCAAACAGATAAATGACAGCAAGGGGCATCTGGCGGGAGATCATGTTCTTCATGAGGTCGCCAGGAGATTGAAAAACTGCATACGACCCTATGATGTTGTCGGGCGCTATGGTGGTGAAGAATTTGTCGTGATGCTGCCGGATACCTCGTTCGAGCAGAGCCTGCTGGTAGCGAACCGCATTCGTTGCAAGATCCGTAATGAGCCGTTTACCGCGGAGGGTGAGCAGCTTGGCATAACGGTCAGCCTGGGGGTCAGCGGCTCCGGTGAGGGGGACAGGTCTTTGACGGAAATAATCAAGCGCGCCGACGAAGCCCTGTACAAGGCCAAGGCGGACGGCCGGGACCGGGTGTCGTGGGTCTACCATCCGTTCGACACCGAGATCCATTCATAACAGGGTAGTAACCGCAGCCTCCCGCAAGCCCAAACGGACTACCAGTATTTCTGGGGCGGGTCTGTTTTGCCCATAATGGTTATTTCGCCGTCGATAACCTTGAACATGTCACCGATCTCATTGGTCCAGGCATCACCCTCATCCAGGGGCGCCGGCACCTCGCGCCTTCCCAGAAACACCTCTTCCCCGTTAATCAACGCGAACCAGTCCAGTGATCCGGTCATCCAGATTCTTGTATTCAAAGCCATGTTTATTGATCCTTTGCCGGGCTGATCCTGCGACTGCCCGATAGTTTTTTGATTTATGAAGCGGGTAGCCGCAAGGCCCGCCCCTACGATAGACGGCTCTTGAAATCCTGGTATTCAAAACTGCGCACAATTTTCAGCTCTCCGGTCCGTGGTTCATAGGTACAGATGTGCGGGTGGTGGATTCCGTTGAAGGTGGTGGTCTTGACCATCGTGTAATGTGCCATGTCCAGAAATGCCAGCCGGTCGCCGGCTTTCAGCGGCTGTTCGAAGGACCAGTCGCCGATTATGTCCCCGGCCAGGCAGGAGGGGCCGCCCAGGCGGTAGGTGTGCGATCTCTCCCCTGCGTCGAAGCCGCCCATGATGCCGGGACGATAGGGCATTTCCAGGATGTCCGGCATGTGGCATGTGGCCGAAACATCCAGGATCGCGATATCCATGCCGTTGTTCACCACATCCAGTACCTCGCCTACCAGCAGGCCGGTGCCGATCGCGATCGCCTCGCCCGGTTCCAGGTAGACCTCCAGATCGTACTTCTCCCGGAAATAACTGACCAGTTCCACCAGCCCGTCAATGTCGTACCCCTCGCGGGTGATGTGGTGCCCTCCGCCCAGGTTCAGCCATTTCATGCCCGGCAGCAAATGGCCGAACTTCTCCTCGAAAGCCCTGGCGGTACGCTCCAGCGGTTCGAAAAGCTGCTCGCAGAGGGTATGGAAATGCAGCCCTTCGACTCCGTCCAGGGACCGGCCCTCGAATTCTTTCAGAGGGATGCCCAGGCGCGAGTTGACCGCGCAGGGGTCGTAGATCTCGGTGTGCCCCTCGGAGTGTTGCGGGTTGACCCGCAAGCCTATGGATACCCGCCCCTTTTCCTTCTCCCACAGCGGTCGGAAACGCTCCAGCTGGTTGAACGAGTTGAATACCAGGTGGTTAGAGATCCGCAGCAGTTCAATTACGTCGCTTACCTTGAAGGCGGCCGCGAAGCTGTGCACCTCGCGTCCGAATTCCTCGCGCCCTAGTCGCGCTTCCCAGGGGGAACTGGCGCAGACACCTTGAAGCGTGGCGCTGATCAGCGGGAAAACGCTCCACATCGAGAAGGCTTTCATCGCCAGCAGGATTTTTGCGCCGCTCCGTTTTTGCACATCATCAAGGATTGCCAGGTTGTGGCGCAGACGGCCAAGGTCAACCACGTAAGCAGGGGAGGGGGCCAGTTGCAGGATTTTTGGGATGTCGATACCGGTCAAATTCTATTTCTCGTTTCTAAATGGAAAAATCCGCTACGTGTTATATCTTTGCGGGCTGATATTCGCAAGGCTAAATATGCCGGTGTCGGTTCATGCGAAACGGCAAAATCAATTGCCAGCTGAAACAAAAACAAAATACCCGCAACCGGGGTTGCGCCGCAACCGTGGTTGTCACCCTTTTCTTCCGGTGTAGTCAGCAGGGCGAAAACTGTATCTGACGCAACCTACCCCAATTCCGTTTTAACATCCCGGCCAGACCACCACTTCTTTGCACACCCATGATGCAACCATGGTTGCACTCATTTCCACGAAGCCAGATCAGAACAGTTATTGAAAACACATTGATATCAACATATTAATTTCTAACAATTTTGTTGGCACCGGCTTTGCTCTTACTGCAGGAAATCCCACACTGAACAGTTATGCAGGAAAAGTAAAAACGAAAGGGGGACTAGGCAGGATTCGTGGCGATAGTGGTGATGATTTGTTCCAGGTGTGATGTCCGGCAAGCTGAATCAGACAAAGAAAAGGAGAGCTAAAAATGAGAGGAACAGTGGCAAAGAAGATCAGGAAGATAGCGGCAGTGACGATTGGCGTGACTCTGATGGCCGGCGCGGCCCATGCTGCGACCGTAACCTACACCACGAACCACGTTTTCAATGTGAACGATGTCCAGTGCGATGAAGCCATTATCGGTTCCGCCTGCCTGGGCGCTCCGGTGGTGCAGGATGACGGCCTCACCTATTTGCCGATCGATTCGTCCTACGGCTGGAACGTGAAAAACTTTGATCCCACCGCACTGCTGCCGAAGCCGATGGACGGAGTATACGATGACGGCTTTGTGGCCAATATTGTGGATGGCACCGGCAAGGTGATCGGCATGCGCACGCAGAACCCGGAGACCGGCGACTGGAAGACCGGTCCGATCAAGGGTGAGTGGGTCAGGGGACTCGGCGCTCTCAAGGCCAAGGCCGCCACCGAGCACTATGTGGTCATGGACCACCTGATGCGCGATCCGGCCAACCCGGTGCAGCTGCAGGAAGGGATTGACTACACCAAGAAGATGAAAGACGACGGCAAATTCCTCTACTACTGGGGCAACTATAACCAGGAGCCGACGCCACTCTATGTCTATGCCAAAATGGACCTGCCAGCCGCCTGGAAGGTTGCCGGAGCAAACTACAAGGTCACCAAGGCCAAGCTGATTATCGATCACAACATTACCAACAGCCCCAACGACCAGATCCGTCCCGAGGATTTCGAGAACGAGAACGCCACAGGCGTGCTGCCGCAGTACACCATCTGTCCGACAGCTCCGGCGCTTGCCCCCGCGGCCTGTTCGGGACAGCCCGCCGGAACCTGGGTCTCCTCGGTCGATTCGCAGGAGGGCGGCGACCTTGAACCGATCCCGGCCGGGAGCGTCTTGAAGGCGCTGAATTCAGCCACCGGACTTTTCGAGTACACCAACGCCTGGTACACATCGCTTGACCGAGATCCGTTCGCGGGGCTCAACCCCCGTTATCGCCTCAAGTCGAGCAAGTACGGCCAGGACCTGCCGGGAGTGGAGTTGATCCAGTATGAAGCCGGTACTCCGACCACCACGACCCTGGACCTGCTCAGCATCAAGAACCTGACCACCGGCCTGCCGGTTCTGGCCGACTCCAAAAACTGGAACAATTACCTCGATCAGTATATCGATCCGCTGACCGGCCAGCTGGTTGACCCGGTAGACGGCTATAGCTTTACCGAATGTCCCATGACCACCGATTTCGACCTGATGATGTACATCAAGGGCGAAGTGGGCAAGCCGACCATCATCCGCAGTGCCCAGCTGGTGGTTGAATATGACGATCCCAATGCCGTTCCGCCACCGACCGTTGACCTGACCATCCCGTCGGTTACGATCCCGACCAGCGTTTACAAGAACACCACCAGCACGCTCAGGGTTACGGTGGACAACCTGCAGTCAGGCGCCGTTCCCGCAGCAGTTACACTGGTTGGCAAAAACAGCTATGGCACCGTAGTCGGCAACTTCTCCACGAACATCACGACTCCTGCTGACAACAGCGCCGCAATCGTAAGTTTTACCTGGACCGCACCTTCCTACGGCACGACGGTTACCTGGACCGCGACCGTATCGAACCCGAGCGATATCAACAATACTAATAACACCAAGACCGCCACTACAGTCGTAAGAAGGTAGTACTCGATCCCATGGGCGCCGGTGGAGAAATCTGCCGGCGCCTTCCGTTATCCGGCTACGATTCTTAATCGGCAGGAGCCCATGATGAGAGACGGCCGACAGGGAACTCTATATCGCCAAGCGCCTTCGCAATGCGGTATCACCCCGCAGCCTTGAACACGGAAGCCGCATGCACCATGTACACCAGGCGCCATCCGAATGCTTCCGGACCTTGGGGAAGCTGCCGGCCGGTTCCGAGACGTTTCTATGCTTGAGGGAAGTAAACTGGAAGGGGTGTTCGAATGCCGCCCAATAGTACCGGAGGCCGGTATTGAACGCCTGATCTAATCTTAGTGACCGTTGCAAGTTGCGCATGCAACTGCTGATCGGTCATCTATCTTCTCACCTACCAGCATCCCGTATGTTCCGGCGCTTCTTTCGCAAATCCTGTGTTACTCCTTTGGCTGGACATGTATCCGCAAGCGGGAAAACACGGGATTGATCGGCTCACTGGATTTGCGTGCGCCAGGGATTCTCGGTTGCCATCAACAGTACTTCGAAATAATTGAACGGTTTTCTGAAGACAGCTTCAATGCCGGTATCGGTAACCATACTGCGAATATCCGGAATGTCCTCACCGGTGCAGAGTGCAATCCGCATCAGCGGGTTCAACAGCTTTGCTTTTTTCGCCAGTACGATTCCATTCATATGGGGCATGTTCAGGTCTGTTATCATGCAGACAAAAGAATGCGCGCTCATTTTCTGAAGGGCTTCTATGCCGTTTGATGCACAGCAGGCCTCTACGCCTGCGCTTTTGAAAAATTGTTTCAATAGCACGAGCTGGTTTTCATCATCATCAACAATCAAAACCATCTTGTTTCCCGCCATATTGTTCTCCCCAAGGGTTACGTTAGAGAAAAATCCGTCCGTTACCGTTCTCTTACCTATTTGAATCCGAACCGTGAAAAAGCGCGGGGGGATGCCTCGCGGCATCCCCCCTTGAAATAGCATATATATCTACTTGAAGAACAGCATGCCGGCGCCGCCGTCGGCGACATAGAGACGGCCGTTGCTGATGGTTACAGCTGTACATTCGCCGACTGTCGGTGCGATTCCGGCCAGAACCGGGGCGGCCGGGTTGGTCCAGTCGATCTTGAGGACACCGGCCTCGGCAAAAGCCACGTAGAAGTTGAGCTGTCCGTTGACCAGGGTGTAATCCATTTTAACTGCTCCGCCGGACCAGGCTTCATAACCGGGAACCAGTTGCAGTTTGAAACGGCTGACCGCCACCGGGCGATAGTCGTAAAGCAGAACACTGGTATTACTCTTTTTCCAGACTTCAGTCGGCAGCACGCCGGCCGGCAGCGGTGCGATCAGGTCGGCCAGGCTGTAGCAGACCACGCCGAAGCTGTCATAGGTAAAATAGGCGTAATCGCTCACGACCTTGACATCCACCGACTGCCCGTCGGCGGCTCCGACTTTGCCCTCTTCCAGCTTGATCGGTTCGAATACCTTGACCAGTTTCATGTTGAGCACATCGGTGGTATCTACGACGCCTACTCCACGGGGACCGGCTGCCACGAAGGCGTAGGATTTACCGTCGGCCGGGTTGGTCCAGAGGGCGATGCCGGAGGCGGTGCCGAGTGGTGGTTTCTCGTTGGTGATCGCGCCCACATTGGAGACGACGAATCCGCTGTTCATGACGGTCGGATCCTTGGTCATGTCGTAAACGGTGATGCCGTTGCTGCCGTCGGCGGTGTAGGCGTAGTTGCCCTTGATCTCGACGTCGTAGGAATGATCCTGGTACTGAAGCCCCTTGACGGTTCCGAATTCGCCGTTGTGTTCAAACAGGTCGGTTGTTTTGAGCGGCAGCAGCAGTGGAGCGCCGATGGCGCCAAGGCCGGACTCGACTCCGGAGATGTCCACCCGGCGCAGACCGTTGCTGGAACAGCTGGCCCAGGCTGTCTGGTGGTCCGAGTCGAAGACCACGTTGGTAGCGTGTGAAGGAGGATAGATCTTAACGCCGTTGTAGGTTTCCGGATATTCGTCCTGCAGGGTGTTGGCCACCAGATGGATGTTGTCGGTGGGGTAGCCGTCGGCATCGACGATACTCCAGGCGGAAACGCCGTGTGGGCCGTCGGCGTGATAGATATACCTGTCTGAAGAGGCAATGCCCACGGCGTGGCCGATGGAGATGGTCTGGCCGGGTGTGGCGTCAACTTTTGCGCCGATCTCCTCGGTGGTGGGGAAGTAGACCGGAATGCTGTAGCGGTCGTCCATCGCGGCCGCGCTCAGGTTAACGATGTCGATGAAGTTGAAACCGCCGGCGCCGACGCAGGCCAGCAGGTCAACATTGCCGGCCGCGGCGATGTTCATGCTGTCCATCAGCAGGATGCGGTTGCCGTGGCCGCCGATTTCAGCGGTTGTCAGCAGGCAGGGGACATTATACATCCACTTGGGCATGGATTCATTGTCCAGCGGGTCATAGGCTGCCATGTCGTAGGAGGTTACGAACTCGGTATCCGGGAAGTGGTTTCCGGGGATGCCGTCGGTGTCGTTGTTGTATTGGCCGTTGGGGCCTTTCCAGCCGGTGCCCGGAATGTGGGCGTTGTCCACGATCACCAGGCCGGCAAAGTGATCGGTCATATAGGCGTAGTTGCCCCTGATCTTGACGTCGATGACTCCCGAATCCTTGAGCATGCCGGCTCCGTAGTAGGGGAGGATGCTTTTGGACTGAGTGCCGGTGATCTTGTCCGGGCCGTTGGCCGGTACTGCCGGCACATAGCCCAGGTAGGCGCCGTTGAGGAAGGTGGCCGCGGTTGCCGTCTGGTAGCCGGTGATATCAACCGCTACCAGGCCGCCCAGCGAGTAGGCGATATAAGCGATGGTGCGGCCGCCGAACTCGGCGATATCAACACCCTGGGCCTTGTAGTAGAACTTGCCGTAGCGATCGAAATCGGCCCACGGGGTAGGGGCGATCACGTTGTTGCGCATGACTTCCAGCAGTTCGAAACTGGTCTGGCGATAGTCGGGCATGCCGGTAAAGGCATCCACGAGCGGTTCGCCGGTAGTGGCATCCTTCTGCACCACCTGGCGGGCGTCCATGTTGATGAACCAGTCTTCGGTCATGGTTGTATCGGTATAGAGATTGTAACGACCGACCTGCTCAAGCGATGCGGGATCGAAGATTCCCATTCCCAGTTCTTTCATGCTGACAAACAGTTTGGCGCCGTACAGTTTCAGGTCGATCGGGCCGCCCCAGGGGTTTTCGCCGGCGTACTGCAGGGTGTATTTCTCCTGATCGATCAGCAGCGTGCCGTCAGCTTCCAGTACCGGTCCGGTTGCGCTGAGCAGGTTGGAAAGAGCGGTCTTGTGGATGCCGAATTCGTTGTCGGCAATGTAGAGAGTGATGCCGTCGGATTCCAGGGCCGCCACCGGGGCCTGGATGCTGCTGATCTCGTTGCCGGTGAGGATGTCTCCGCCGCCTTCGGCGAAGGTGATTCCGCTCTGGTAGTAGTTGAGGTGAACATTGCTGACCTGGATCATGGCGGTCGGATTGGTGATGTTGACCACTACGATACCGGCGCTCCCGGCGGAAAGCAGGGCGTAGTTGACGCCATTATAGGTAATCAGGTCGATGTCGTTGATGAAGCCGGGCACGTAGATGGAGTAGAGCGCATTCTTGGTCATGCCGATCTGTGTCACGCAGAGTCTGCTGCCGATATTGAAAATTGCCCATTCCGTTCCGTTGTAGATGAACTTCTTGACGGCCGTGGTGGAACCGCCGATCTGGGTGTTGGCGCCGAGTACAGGATACATGTTGGCCGGTTGCACAAAGACGCTGACATCTTTACTTGTGGCTGCCCCGTTTAAGCCGGTGACGGAGAGCCGGAAAACCATCTCGGTGTCAACCGCTACACTGAGGGTGCTGACGTCGGCGGAAGCCGCGTTGGCACTGGTTGCGGTCAATGGTACCTTTGGTCCCTTGACCTGGCTCCACTGGTAGGAGGCGATGGACCCGCTCACTGCCGAAGATAGAGTGACGGCGCTTGCCGCCGCTTCAATGAAGGTGTCCGGTGTGGCGGTCAGGGAGGTGACGCTTGCGGACGGTGCTGTCAGCGCCACGTTGCTGGTGGTGGTAGCTGCGGCGGTGATCGCAACCTGTTTGGTCGCGGTGGTAAAGCCGGTGCTGGATACGGTTTGCGTATAGGCACCGGCTGTCACGCCGGTGATGGTGTACTTGCCGGCGGTGTCGGTCAGGGCCGAGTAGGCGCCGGGAGTCAGGCTGACCGTAGCGGCCGGAATGGCTGCGCCGGTGGCGCTGTTGGTAACCGTGCCGGTAATGATGCCGGGAACGGCTACCTTGTTGAGTGCAAAATTAATGGTGGTTTTGGCGCCACCTTTGATTCTTGTCGTGGCTGAACCTGCTTGATATCCGGACGCCGAGCAACTCACCGAGTAGGTGGCAGCGGTGAGCGACAGGGTGTATACCCCGGATGAATTAGCCGTGGCGGTAAAGGTGCCTGGTGTGCCGGCAGCGGTGATCGTTGCCCCCGGGATCGTTGTTGATGTGCCGGCGACCGTGACTTTTCCCGTCAGGGTCCCGGTGGCGGCCAGAGCCGTTCCAGTGCCAAGGCAGAAGCAGAGGCAGAGGGTTATGTTGATGGCCAGATTGAACCATCGTGAGATTGTGTGCATTAGGTACCTCCTGTGAAATTTGTGTTTGACGTTGCTCGGAAAACATATGTCCCTGGATTGGCGCCATGCTTGATGCAACATGGAGTCGAAGCACTTCTCTATGATTGCGAAGGTTGGCCTGATTTCTTGTCGCTCCAGGTTCTGCCGCGCCAACCCTGGTTTTCCTGGCTGCTTGATCCTTTTTCCTGACGGATCATTATTCCGATTCGAATCGTTGTTGCCATATCGGCCGTTGAATTCTGTTCGGCTACATCTATCCCCTCCTTTCGTTGCATCTGCAGGTGCACTGGCGGAATTTGAGAGCCGGACTTTGTACTACAAGAGCATAGGCAGTGCCAAGTATATTGTTAGTTTTTAATATATTGATACTAATAGGCATTTGGCGCTTCTGGTGGATTGGAACTGTGTGAATGGCTGCAACCATGGTTGCCAGGAGATGTGATTTCGCAGGACGGTACGGCAGCGGTAAAAGGAATCGCCGTTTATAACATCCTGCGAATATTGGGTTTAGCTGTTGTAGGACGCGTAAATTGAAAGGGGTGACAACCCTGGTTGCGGTGTAACCAGGGTTGCAGGGTATTGTTAAAACAGGTACGCTGCGGGGTGTGAAAACCGGAAAAAAGTTGGCAATATCAAAATTAATTTTGCTAACGCACTCATTCTGTTAAACAGGGTTAGGTTCCGGTCAATCTATGCTGACTTGAAAAATCCTTCTTCAGCCTTTTTTGCAGGGCCTGACGGCTGATGCCGAGCATCGATGCAGCCATGGTCTGGTTGCCCCTGGAACGCTGCAGCGCTTCCTTGACCACATGCTGTCCCGCCTCCTCCAGTGTTGGCAATCTTTCCGGAAAGAGCACGGACTCCTGTGGCTCCTGCTCTATTTCACTCAGTTCCTTGTTGAAACCGATCTTTTCCTTGAAGATATCCATGGAGAGGATATGAGAACGGTGCTGGCTCACAGCATCGAAAATCATGGCGCGCAGTTCCCTGACATTGCCGGGGAAGCTATGGAGCGAGAGCAGGGTTGCCAGCTCTTTTGGCGGGGTAGGCTTGTTTTTGCCCAAAGCTGTAGCCGCCTCATCCAGGAACTGGTCGATCAGCATCGGCAGGTCTTCAAAACGCTCCCGCAGAGGAGGTATGTGGATCTGATGGGCACTGAGGCGATAGTAGAGGTCCTGGCGGAAGCCGTTGGTGCCGCTCCTTCCGGACAGGTCGTGGTTGGTCGCAAAGACCAGTCTTGTCTTGACTTTGCGTGGCGCGTCACAGCCGATCTGGTAATATTCCCCCTCCTGCAGGAGGCGCAGCAGTTTCAACTGGGAGAGATGACTCAGATCGCCAATTTCATCCAGGAACAGTGTGCCGCCTGCCGCCACCTCGATCATGCCGCGCCGATCACGTTCGGCACAGGTGAAAGCGCCTTTGACATGGCCGAAGAGGGTGTCGGAAAAAACATTGTCGTCGAGTCCGGCCACATTAACCGCAACCAAAGGGCCTTCGGGACAACGGATGCGGTGAACGGCCCTGGCCATCAGTTCCTTGCCTACGCCACTCTCCCCGGTAATCAGGATCGGTTCGCTGCTCTGTGCCACCGCCTCGCAATACTGCATGATCGCCCGCATTTTTTTGTTGCAGGTTGTGATCTTGTCAAATGCTTCCGGGTGCTCAATATTGTCTTCCAGGAATATGGATTTCAAACGTTGATTCTCCTTACGCACATCCTGCATGGAGAAGGCGCGTTGGATGCCAGCAATCAGGCGGTCTTTTTCAACGGATTTTATGAAATAGTCGCAGGCGCCCAATTGCATGCAGCGCACCGCAGTGTCAACCTGGTTAATTCCACTCAGCACAATCACGGGAATCTCGGGATGATCCTTGACGATCATCGGCAACAGCTCCTGCCCTGTAAAATGCGGCATGGTGAGGTCCAGCAGGATCATGCTCACAGCGGTTCTGCTCAATATCGGGAGCACTTCACGACTGTCTGAACATTTGATCACGTTGGTGATCCCGGTGTCATTGCGCAGGGCCAGTGAGAGACTGCGCAGCCAGGGAGCTTCATCGTCAACCAAAAGAATCGGATTGGCCGGATAAAGTTCATCGCTCATGGTTATATTGCCTCCTGTTCGACCGGTAGATAGAGATTGACAGTTGTTCCTTTATCCGGTTCCGAATGGAATTCAAGGGCGCCGCCATAGTTCTTGACTATGCGCATCGAAACCGACAGGCCGAGACCGGTGCCGCCGCTCTGCCGTTTTGTGGTGAAAAACGGGTCGGTAATGTGTGGCATGTTCTCCTTGCTTATTCCGACCCCTTCATCGCGTACCGTAATAACAGACGATTTTCGTTCCTGATTGAAACCGGTGGAGACGTGTATGCCCTTCTCCATGTCCGGCAGTGCCTGGCAGGCATTGAGGATCAGGTTAGCCACCACCTGTTCCATGTGCTGCTTGTTGGCGAAAAAGCGCGGAAGTTTCTCAGCCAGTTCAATAGTCAGGTTGCTGGTTGATGTTTTTATCGTATTACCCACCAGTCGGATTACCTGCTCAACCACCTGGTTCAAGTCGATCTCTTCACTCAGGTTTTTGTCATCCGCCAGGGCAAAATCCTTGAGGTCGCTGACGATACTCTTGATCCGTCCCGCGCTTTCAAACATTTCCGCGAAAAGGTGCGGTAATTCACAACACATCTCCGAATAGGGGAATCCGGCCAGTTTGAATTCACCGGATTCTTCGTAGTAGCGCTGCAGGATCGGGGCCGCATCGCAGCATGCCTTTTTCAGCAACTCCGCGTTAAGAAGGATCAGTGCGTTGGGATTGTTAATCTCGTGCGCTACTCCGGCGGCCAGTTCTCCCAGCGCTACCAGGCGCCGGGTACGGGCCGCTTCCTCGTACAGGCGGTTTTTCTCGGTAATATCGCAGGCCAGCATGATTACATAGGAAATCTCGTCGGAGCCGTCCCTCACAGGAAAAGCTTTTACTTCCAGAGTCCTTTCGTCGGGAGTTGTGATGATCGATTCTTCGGCAACGCCGGTTTGAAAGGCTTTGATCGCCGGGCAGTTGTCGCAGATGGATGTTCGATTGTAGAGCAGGTTGCAGCAGTACTCTTCGAGGGTGGCCTCTGAATTCTTTATGAAGAATTTGTCCGTTCCCTTGTTTGACCAGACGACTTTCATATCCTTGGATATCAGGGTCAGGCTGTCGGGGATGCCGTCCAGTACTATTTGGAACTGCTGTGATAATTGCCGATAGTTCTGCTCGCTCTTGCGCAGTTGCATTTCGGCCCGGCGCCGAAGCAGGATATTCCGGGTGAGCAGCAAAATTACGATGATGGCACTGCACAGGATTGTTCCCGACCAGAGTAGCTGGGATCTGCTCAGCTTGTAAAATGGTTGAGGGTCATTCAGCAGGATACGGTCAGAGGGCAGCAACTTTATGGCAATTCCCAGTCGCTGCAGCTCCCTGTAATCAAAGGTCGGAGGCAATGTTGGAGTCTGTTGCGCCGGGGTAAGGGAAGCTTGCTTGCCACCCAGAATCCGCAGCGCGGAGCGAGCCGCAATCCGGCCCTGCTCTCGCATGTTCAGCAAAGGACCGCCAACAATTCCTTCGCCGAGAAATACATCCCAGAAACTGTACAGCGGAAGGTGTGTCTGACGCAGCAACCCGGTCTGTTCGTAAAAAGACAGTAGATTGCCGGTACGGTCCCATATGGAACCGTTGACAAGCAGGATCGAGTCGGGAGCCACGGAACGCAGTCGTTCGATGATGGTCTCAGCCGGGACGTCGTTCCAGAAATCAAACGTGATCTGTGTCGCGAAGGTTTGGGAAACCGCCATCAGATGCTCGGCATTCAGCCTGTCCGCCAGATCATGTGTGCCACCGATGACTATGATTTTAGAGGCTTGCGGATGGAGTGTCAGCGCCTGGCGAATCACTCCTTCAAAATCCGGTTCGGAGCTGACAGGGGTGTGCCCGGCCGATATAACTGAAGCGGGGTCGGTACCGGCAATGCCGCAGGATACTATTGGAACATCGTTAAAAAGACTCTCCCGGTTGTCGAGGGCATACTGGAGCGCCTCGTTACCGGATGCAATCACCAGGTTGAAAGCGCGTTTGTTCAACTTGTGTTGCATCACGGCATCACGCATGCGGGATGATTCGACGTCCAGCCGGTGACGCTTTACGTCCAGATATTCCACGTCCATGTGAATCTGCTCCGGGGAATCCGACAGCACATCCTGGATGCCTCCCATGACATGGTCTGTCCACGGAAACCCCGGATGATAGGAGTGGAGAACAAGGATGTGGTTGGCCGCCTGGGCTTTATAATCGGCGGTCACCGGAGTGGCGGCCAAAAAAATAAGCGTCGTGGAGGAGATAAGGATCGAGAGAAAAATTATGGTGCGATTAAAGAGCCTGATCCTGGCCATGGTATATTTCCATAAATTTATCAGTGGTTGCCTTCATCGTTAAGTGCGGGCAGAAGCAGTTGTTGAGAATTGCCCTGCCGATAGGCGTTTCGAACTACGCCGTCCGAGCGGATCCATGGACGGTTCCAGGTTTGCAACTCAGTCAAATGACAGAATGTTTGTGGTCAAGCCTTGAAATGACGTAAAACAAACCTGGCTGCAGCTGTGATAATACTATGCCCTAAACGTACGGATGCTGCCAATACGAGTGGTAATGGCTGTTTGGCGCAATGCTGCCGGTTAAAAATGAAGTCATTTAAATAAATTAGCAAACATTATGCCGATTCGCATGGGAAATGTTGCGGTGATAATTACCGGTAATTTGAACAGGCGGTTTGTCATTGGAGCAAAGAAAGAATGCCGGGATTTAAGATGCGCATTTCGTGGATTTGATGATCGAATTAAATAATACTTGCTAATTTTTCGATGCAGAGGTATGTATACACTAATTGAAACAAGTAAATTATAAAGGAGAGAAAAATGTTCGAATCCGCTCTTGCTTCCGGTCTTTTTGCCCTCGTTTTTTTCGTTGCTTTCATGGTGGCCTGTCCTGTTCTCTGCTTCATGTTTTCAATTTTCTCCGACAGTTTGAATGTTAACGGCAGTTTTGAATCAATCGGCGTGTCTCTGGTCAGCCTGGTTTTTATCCCTTTTATTCTGTTTTTCAAGATAATTGACGCTGTAACTTCGCCCTTCATCGAGACAAAAATGAAATACGCCATTGATCATGCCAACGACTTGCGGGCTCGCGACTAGCATGCATTGAACGAGCTGGTTGGCTGATCAATCGGACGGCTCGGAACTGTGTGTCTGCAGGACCGATTAATATATGATGTATCTACTTGAAACAATAAAACCGGGTTCCCGATAAGGGTTCCCGGTTTTATTGTTTTGTGGACTTGTTCAGATCATTTGAACCGGAAGAGAATGTCAGGGCTTCCGGTTAGGTCCTCTCGATTGTCGTACAAAATCAGGGCGCTTTCCTGCTTAAAGCTCCGGCCAATCGCCGCCGTCGATCACAACCGTCGGCAGGCCCATCGGACCCAGCACATCCAGGAACAGTTCCGGGTCGAACTGCTCCATGTTCCATACTCCCGGCGCATGCCACTTGCCGGTCAGCATCATGATTGCGCCGACCACTGCAGGTACGCCGGTGGTGTAGCTGATGGCCTGGGATTGGACCTCTTTGTAACAGGCCTCGTGGTCGCAGATGTTGTAGATATAGACCTGTTTCGGCTTCCCGTCCCTGGTGCCACGGGCGATCACACCGATGCAGGTCTTGCCCTTGGTCAGCGGTCCCAGGCTGCCCGGATCGGGGAGCAGGGCTTTCAGGAACTGGATCGGCACGATCTTCTGGCCGTTGAACTCCACCTCGTCGATGCGGGTCATGCCCACGTTCTGCAGCACCTCCAGGTGCTTTAGGTAGTTGTCGGAGAAGGTCATCCAGAACTGGGCCTTCTTGATGGTCGGTATATGCTTGACCAGCGACTCCATTTCCTCATGGTAGAGGCGGTAGCAGTTCATCGGTCCGATCCCTTCCGGGAAGTCGAACACCCGTTTGGTAGAAAGCGGCAGTGATTCCACGAACCGGCCGTTCTCCCAGTGACGGCAGGTGGCGGTCACCTCGCGGATATTGATCTCCGGGTTGAAGTTGGTGGCAAATGGCTGGCCGTGGCTGCCGGCGTTGGCGTCGATGATGTCGATCTCCTCCACCACGTCCAGGTACTTCTTTGCCGCCAGCGCGGTATATACGTTGGTTACGCCCGGATCGAAACCGGAACCCAGAAGCGCCATCAGACCCTTCTCCCTGAAGCGTTCCTGGTAGGCCCACTGCCAGGAGTATTCGAACCTGGCTGTGTCAAGCGGTTCGTAGTTGGCGGTGTCCAGGTAATCCACCCCGGTTTCCAGGCAGGCGTCCATGATGTGCAGATCCTGGTAGGGGAGCGCCACGTTGATCACGAGCCTGGGCTGAACCTGTTTGATCAGCGCCACCAGCTCAGGGACATTGTCGGCATCCACCTGGGCGGTCTTGATGCTGCCCGCCAATTGGGCGGCAATAATGTCGCACTTGGACCTGGTGCGCGATGCCAGGGTTATCTCGCCGAAGATGTCGCGGCGCTGAGCGCATTTATGGGTGACAACCTGGCCGACGCCTCCGGCGCCGATGATTAGGATTTTGTTCATTATATAGTTCCTTCCCGGATGGTGATTTGTTCTTGGAGCGGTGCATAATACTGGTATTTGCCTGTTAGCACAATACCTGTAACAAAAGTTTTACAAAAGGATTATTGATGTTTACGTTTCGGCCACAAAGAATCGATATTCTGGCTCCGAGAAGCAACGAACAAGAAGGTCTTGCCGTGTATCCCGGTAAAGGCGATGCCATTATGGTTTTCATCTCGCAATGGGTGCGGGAATCTGGTAGAAATACCAACTTTAACGAGGTAAAGGAATGTCATGCTTCAAACTGGGATGACAACCGTTTGTAAGCGGCTGCCTTTTAATTACTAAATCAAGGAGGTTTCGTCAAAGATGAAATCATTCAGCAGCAAAACCCAATTGTGCGCGGTTATCGGCAACCCCCTCGGGCACAGCCTTTCTCCGGCGATTCACAACGCCGCCTTCGAGGCTCTGGGACTGGACTTCGTGTATTTGGCTTTTCCGGTCGAGGACGTGAAAGGCGCCTTGGAAGGGATGCGGGCGATAGACAACTTTCGCGGCATGAGCGTGACCATTCCGCACAAGACCGAGGTAATGAAATATGTGGACGAGATTGCGGATGTCGATCGCAGCATCGGTTCAATCAATACGGTTATTCATGAAAACGGCAAGTTGATCGGGCTGGGCACGGATGGAACCGGAGCACTCAAGGCTCTTATTGATAACGGTGTCGAAATTGACGGCAAGAACGTTCTGATGCTGGGGGCCGGCGGTGCGGCCAGGGCGATTTCCTTTACGCTTGCCCGGAATACCAAACTGGCGCAACTTGAAATTCTGGATGTTAATGAGCCTCTGCTTCTGGGGCTGAAGAGTGATTTGGTGGCCGGCACGGATGCCGTCATCAAAACCGGGGAGATGACATCTCTCGCGGCGGCGATGAAGAGCGCCGATGTAATCATCAACTGTACTCCGGTCGGTATGCATCCGAACGTAGACGTCTCCCTGGTCCCTCCGGAGCTGTTCCGGCCGGGGCAGGCTGTATTTGACATCGTCTACAACCCTCTTGAAACGAAACTGCTGACCGAGGCCAGGTCTAGCGGCCTTAAAGCCGTTCCGGGAGTCGAGATGTTTATCAACCAGGCGGTTCTGCAATTCGAACGTTTTACCGGTCTTGATGCCCCAATCGACGTGATGCGCCGTATGGTTATGGAGCGATTACAGTCATGAACATAGTACTGATCGGATATCGTGGCACCGGTAAGAGCGTGGTCGGGAAACTTGTCGCCGAGGCTCTCCGGATGAAGTGCATTTCGATGGATGCGAGGATAGTCGAGAAGGCCGGCATGTCCATTCCGGATATCGTGGAGAAGCACGGTTGGACTGTTTTCCGCGACATGGAGTCTGAAGTCGCCCGGGAACTGGCAAATGTTGACAACATCGTCATTGATTCGGGCGGTGGGGTAATCGAAAGGCCGGAGAATATCGACACTCTGCGAGTGAACTCCCGTATTGTCTGGCTCAAGGCTTCTGTGGCCACCATCGTCTCGCGAATCCAGGGTGGCACCGAAAGGCCATCCCTGACCGGCGGCAAGAGCTTTACCGAAGAGGTGGCGGAAGTCCTGGAGCGAAGGTCCCCTAAATACGATGACGCTGCTCAATACGAAATTGACACGGACCAGTTGACCCCGGGGCAGATCGCAGACAGGATTATCGAAATCCGGAATCAGGGATAGGATGGCGTAATTCCGGCGCGGGGTCGGTGAGTTTAAGGCCATGTGACGACAAGCCTTGTGGCCTGTTTATTTGACGGTAGTTTACAAGTTGTTTGGTTTATGCAGGAAGAAACCGGTAAGTTAGTGGCTTCTAAAATTTTCTTGACAAGTATCACCGTTGAGGTATGATGCCTGTCGTTAAAGCATAATTCAATACATTGGTTAACGATAATACTAAACCATTCGCGAGAATGGGACGGAAAGCCTACAGGGTCTCACAGAGACAGCCGGGTCGCCGAAATCTCCAGAAGATATTCGGCGACCCGGCTTTTTTTGTGCAATCGTACGCAGGCAGAGCATAATTCAATACATTGGTTAACGATAATACTAAACCATTCGCGAGAATGGGACGGAAAGCCTACAGGGTCTCATGGAGACAGCCGGGTCGCCGAAATATCCAGCAGATATTCGGCCCCGGCTTTTTTTGTGCCATTGCATCCGTATCCGGGGATGAGACCAGGCGTCACGAAGATTTCCGATACGGAGAAGATTACATCATTGAAAGGACCTTATTTTAGCAATGTGCAGAATCATTGAGCTGTTACCATTATCCAGTACGCTTCGTCTTATCGCTCTTATTTTCGTTGTCATATCCCTGAATGGATGTGCTGCGCTGAAGGGAGCTCATGAGGAGTCCCAACTTGTTCCAAGGCATCTGGAAGAATATGTCGAACGAAATATTTATTCTGTCGCAAAAGATGATTATGTCATTGGCCGATTGAGATTCATCACACTAGAGAAGGGGGATACGCTGCCGGATATTGCAAGGCACTTCGGACTGGGACTCAATGGAGTAAGCGCGGCTAATCAAGGGGTGGATATTTGGGCGCCAAAGGCCGGAGAACGTATCATGCTGCCCCTGAGTTTTGTCCTGCCGGATGCTCCCAGGAAAGGCATCGTAATCAATCTGGCCGCAATGAGGCTTTTTCAATTTAAAGCAGATGGCGAATCTTCGGCCGTATTGACCTTCCCGGTGGGCGTCGGTACCGAAGAGCGACCCTCGCCCACAGGCCAAATGCATGTGGTGCGCAAAGTAAACCGGCCGACCTGGCATGTGCCAGCCTCGATTGCCAGGGATCATCTGAAAAAGGGAGATATTCTGCCAGCAGCCGTGCTGCCGGGGCCTCAAAATCCACTGGGAGAATACGCGCTGTATTTAAGTAAGCCGAGCTATTTGATCCATGGCACTAATAAGCCGGCCAGCATTGGTCTCAGGGCAACCAATGGCTGCATAAGACTCTATCCGGAAAGCGTGAAAAGACTCTATGAGAACACACCGGTTAAAACACCTGTAAACATCGTTAACCAGCCATACCTCCTGGGACAAAGCAATGGAGTGGTTTACATGGAGGTTCATGAGTCCACGGAAGACATGGATTCTGCCGAGTTCGACAGGGTTTATGCAAAATTGAGAATTCTAGAGAGGGAATCAGGGCAAGCGCTTGACTGGAGTAAAGTCAAGAAAGTATTGGCCGAGGCCCGCGGGATTCCTGTTCCCATATTAGAGATCAGACAAGGAGGTGGAAAAGGGGTTGCGGAACCCACGGAGGTCAAGCACCCCAGCGAATTATACGGCAGACCTAAAATAGCGGAACTGAAAACTGATGCGTGGTCTGTTTTGGCAGCTGACCTGCGCGACGAGACTGATGCAGTGAGGCTTGCCGCCATCATCAACCACCAGGGACCACGGATTCCGGCCAGGGTGGTAATAAAGAACGCTGGTTACCAGGTTGTCGCCGGTCCGTTCAATGATGTCCGGGAGGCCAGAGATGCAATCAAACGCCTGAAAATCGATTTGGAAATAGATGGTAGATTGATCGAACCAATCTAGAGGAGAGAATCAAGAGAGAGAGGAGGTGAAAAATATGAAGAGTCTTTTGGTGATATCGATGATGCTTGTTCTTGCTGTTTCCCTGGGTGGGTGTGCAACAACAGGAGAACTTGAGAAAGTTCAGTCGCAGCAGATGTTGACCGGCGCCAAGGCAGATCAGGCAGCGCAGGACGCGCAGGCTGCCAAGGCGGCAGCTGATGCGGCCACATTAAAGGCAGAGGCCGCCGCAACCCGTGCGGAAAATGCCGTAAAGATGGCGGAGGAAAGGGCGAAGATAGCAGATGAGAAGGCCAAGATCGCGGATGAAAGGACGCAAAAAGCCGACGAAATTTTTCACAAGTCGATGAAGAAGTAAGTCGATTTTGCCGGGAGCGGTTAACCTTGCCGTTTGTGACCCGCAAAGGAAGTGGCAGAGTATCAATACTCTGCCACTTCCTTGTACTTACACCGTAAAAGCCAGTTTGGACCATTCAAGTATTAATCTGTCAAAACTGGAAATCAGGAAGAGGAATAGTGTTGCGATCATCAGACGTATTACTAACGAACCCCAAGTCAAATATGTGTAAGAAACTAAGGAGAACGGCCAGGTCTCTAAGCTTGTTCTTTGCCTGCATCATACTGGCGCCAATGCTGATATGCGGGTGCAGTCACTTAAATGGGGGCGGGCAGACCCGGCCAGCCTTTGAAGAAGCGAATGATTCTTTCAGCCGGGGAAACTACAAGACCTCGCTGGATAAATATCAGCAGATTATTGATAAATATCCAACGGCGGGCGACAGGGTTCTTTTCGAGATGGGTATTATTTATGCGTATCCCGGGAATGAACAGAAAAATTATCAGAAATCGCTGGAATGTTTTCAGAAACTCATTAAGGATTACCCTGGGAGCGGCTACAGGAAAGACAGTGAGCTGATGATGTTTAATATCGCTAATGCCATTGTCAAAGACAAGACGATTTCTACGCAACAAACACAGATAGAGGCGCTCCGGCAAGAGCTTCAAGGCAGTGCAAACGGGATTGTTACCCTGCAACAAAAGATTGAAACCCTTGAACAAGAGCTTGTTAGCAAAGAGAATGAGATTAATAAACTGCAAAAAGAGACTTTTGCACTCCGGAAGGGAGCGGCGGACAGAATTCTGATAGAAAAGAAAGAACGTCGATTGACGTTGTTCTCAAAGGGCAAGGTGCTCAAGAGCTACCAGATAGCCCTAGGGGGAAACCCGAATGGTCCAAAGGAAAGGCAGGGTGACAACAAAACCCCGGAGGGTATCTATGTTATCGATTCAAGAAACAAGAACAGCCGTTATCACCGGTCTCTGCACATTTCCTATCCAAACGAGAATGATAAAAAGCGGGCAAAGGATCTCGGCGTTTCTCCCGGCGGAGACATCATGATCCACGGTATCAAGAACGGAATGTCGTGGGTTGGTAATCTTCACACTGACGTTGACTGGACGAAAGGGTGTATCGCCGTTACCGACGAAGAGATAGAGGAAATTGACAAGTTAGCGCCGAATGGCACGATCGTTGAGATAAGACCGTGAAAATGATTAGCAGAATGGTTGGCATCTATTCCCCCAGATAGGTATACCCCAGTAGCGTCCGATCCAGCAGTTCGATGAAGTGACTACTCTCCTCGATCGAGATTTTCTTGGTCGCCACGCTTTTTTCCAGATTATCCCTGACGCGCTTCAGGATCTCCGGCCCTTTGTACTGGACGTATTTCAGTGTTTCCCAGGTGGCGTCGCCGTTTATGACTGTGTCGATCATGTAGCCGGTCTTTTTGTTGAAGGTGATATGGACCGCGTTGGTGTCGCCGAACAGGTTGTGCAGATCCCCCAGGATCTCCTGGTAGGCTCCGATCAGGAAGAAGCCGATGTAATAATCCTCGTCCTTGCGTATTTTGTGCAAAGGCAGATATTTGGCGCGTCCCTGCTCACCCACGAAGCTGGTGATCTCTCCGTCCGAGTCGCAGGTGATGTCGGCGATCGAGGCCATGACGTCCGGCTTATGGTTTAGCCGTTGCAGCGGCACGATCGGAAAGAGCTGGTCAATGGCCCAGGAGTCGGGGATTGACTGGAACAGCGAGAAGTTGGCGAAGTAGGTCTGGCGCATGGAGAGCTGGAAATTTTGTAACTCCTCCGGGATCGGCTTGATCTTCTCGACGATGCTGTTGATCTTCTTGATTATTTTGGAGTAGAGCCATTCCGCTATGGCGCGGTCGTTGAGCGTCAGATAACCCAGGTTGAACAGGCTGACCGCCTCGTTGATCAGCTGCAGCGTGTCGTGGTAGTCCTCCCTGAGGGAGTAGCGATCGATGCTCTTGTAGATGTCCGTAAGCTTTTTTACCGTCGGCGCCACTTTTTCAGTCGTCGCCAGGATCTCCTCGAAATCGGGCATCAGGTGCTGGGTATTGGTGTTTAGAACATTGGTGACCAGCACCGAGTAATGGGCGACAGTTGCCCGTCCGGATTCGGAGATGATGTTGGGGCAATCAACGCCGGCTTCATCGCAGATGTTCTTGATCTGGTAGATCACGTCGTTGGCGTATTCTTCGATGGTGTAATTGACGCTGGAGAAATAGCTGGATTTGGAACCGTCGTAATCGACTCCCAATCCCCCGCCGATGTCGAGGAACTCGATGCCGACCCCCAGCTTTTTCATCTCGGTGTAGACACGGGCAACTTCGATCAGCGCGGTTTTGATCTTGTCGATCTTGGTGATTTGGCTGCCGATATGTGAGTGAAGCAGTTTGACCGAATCGAGCATCCCCTGGTCGTCCAGCATCCGGATGGCAGCGATGATTTCCGACATGCGCAGGCCGAATTTGGCGTCTTCACCGCCGGAGGTCGCCCATTTGCCGGTCCCCTTGGAAGATAGCTTGACCCGGATCCCCAGTTTGGGTGTGATACCGGTCTTCTTGGATATCTCGATGATTTTTTCCAGCTCGAACAGTTTCTCGACTACCAGTGTGATGTCAAAGCCGATCTTGGTGGCATACAGCACGGTCTCGATGTATTCGGCATCCTTGTAGCCGTTGCAGATGATCGGCAGATTGTTACCGCTGGAGATCGAGATTCCGGCCACCAACTCCGGCTTTGAACCGACCTCCAGACCGATATTGTAACGTTTGCCGTAGGCCGCGATCGCCTCTACCACCTGACGCTGCTGATTGACCTTGATCGGATAGAATGTCTGGTACTTGGCGGGATAATCGTTTTCCTGGATCGCATTTTTGAAGACACGGTTGATCGAAGCGATACGTCCCTGGAGTACATCCATGAAACGGAGCAGGATGGGGGGCTTGATCTTGCGCTTGATCAGGTCATCCACCAGATCGCGCAGGTCAATTACCTGCTTTGAGTTGGACGAAGGGTGGACGCACATGTTCCCCTTTTTATTGATCGAGAAAAGGTCGGCGCCCCAGTTGTCTATGTTGTATATTTTGGTGGATTCATTGATGGTCCATTTTTCCATTATCGATTCCCCATTCACGATTTATATGAATCCAAATAAACTTCTTTATTTATTGCATGGAAACGGCAAAGTCAATTTTTTATTGAAACAATGGCCGGTATACGTGAATCTCGCAATGTCTGTCTTGACTTTGCAGGACGGAATGATTACCTTTCTGCAAGTTCGAGATTCCACGCGTTAGTCAGCTTGTCCATAGGTGCTCATATGCCAAGATATACCGGCAGGAAGCCGCTTCAGCAGGAGATTTTCAACCGACATGTGGGAGAAATCAGAAACCTGTTGCATGTGCTTGAGTTACGCGATGCCTTTGAGGAAGATGAAAACCGTCCAAAGATGGATATGTATGAAACCGGTCAGGAGATCATTATCGAATTTGATCTGCCCGGATTCAGCCTGGAATGTATAAGTATAAAGATGTGCGGGTTGACCATGGTCCTGGAGGCCAGCAGGCCGCGGGAGCAGAACGAGGGTAAATTTATTTGTGTCGAACGCAGCCACGGCCGCTTTCATCACGCGGTGCTTGTCCCCGGCAATATAGATCTTTGCGCTGTCAGCGCGGAATATCGCCGGGGGGTGCTGCGGGTGGTCTGCCCAAAAAGCGGGGAACGGCTGGTGCCGATAAAGGAGATTCCAGATTGATCGAAATTGAGAACGAAACCGAGCAGAATTCGGAGGAACTGAAAATCCCCGATGTATTGCCTTTGCTGCCGATCCGGGACGTGGTGGTCTATCCTTTCATGATCATCCCGCTGTTCGTGGGGCGCGAGATGTCGGTCAAGGCGGTTGACAGCGCGCTGGCCGGCGACAGAATGATTCTTCTGGCTACCCAGCACGATATTGGTGATGAGGATCCGCCACCTGAAAAAATCTACGAAGTCGGCACGGTCGCCATGATCATGAGAATGCTCAAGCTGCCGGACGGCCGCGTGAAGATCCTTGTCCAGGGTCTGGCCAAGGCCAGAATCACTGAATATATCACCTCAACTCCTTTTTATACGGTTCATGCGGAGCGCCAGAATGATATTCCGCTGGGAGATATCTCCCTGGAAGTCGAGGCGCTGGTTCGCACTGTGCGGGAACAGCTGACCAAGGTGATGGAGCTGGGCAAGCAGGTTTCGCCGGAAGTGATGGTGATCCTGGAGAACATTCAGGACCCGGGCAGCATGGCCGACCTGATATCCAGCAACCTGGGACTGAAGGTCGCCGATTCCCAGCAGTTGCTGGAAATAAACGACCCGATCGTGCGCCTGACCAAGGTTAACGAATTCCTGAATCGTGAAGTCGAGCTTTTGAGTGTGCAGGCCAAGATCCAGAGCGCCGCCCGCGACGAGATGGGTAAGAATCACAAGGAATATTATCTGCGCGAGCAGATGAAGGCGATCCAGAGCGAGCTGGGAGACAATGAGGGCAAGGAGGAGTTGGCCGAGATCAGGAAGGCGATCGAGTCCGCCAAAATGCCCGAGCCTGTGCAGAAAGAGGCGCTCAAACAGCTGGGACGTCTCGAAAATATGCATCCGGACGCCGGCGAGGCCGGTATCATCCGCACCTATCTGGACTGGATGGTTGAGTTGCCCTGGAGCAAATCCACCCGCGACAGTCTGGACATCATCCGCGCCAAGAAGATCCTCGACGACGACCACTTCTATCTGGACAAGATCAAGGAGCGTATCCTGGAGTTTCTGGCCGTCCGCAAACTGAAGAAGAAGATGAAGGGACCGATCCTCTGTTTCGTCGGTCCCCCGGGGGTCGGCAAGACCTCGCTGGGTAAGTCGATCGCCCGCGCCATGAATCGCAAGTTCGTGCGCATTTCGCTGGGTGGCGTTCGCGACGAGGCCGAGATCCGCGGTCACCGCCGCACCTACATCGGCGCTCTGCCGGGGCGCATCCTGCAGGGGATGAAGCAGGCCGGCGCCAACAATCCGGTCTTCATGCTGGACGAACTGGACAAGCTGGGCTACGACTACAAGGGTGATCCCTCCTCGGCACTGCTGGAGGTGCTGGACCCGGAGCAGAACCATTCCTTCTCCGACCACTACATCAACCAGCCCTTCAACCTTTCAAACGTGATGTTCGTTGCCACCGCCAACCAGCTGGATCCGATCCCGTCCGCGCTGCGCGACCGGATGGAGGTGATCAACCTGGCCGGTTATACCGAAGAGGAAAAGCTGGAGATCGCCAAACGCTATCTGGTGCCGCGCCAGACCACTGAAAATGGTCTCAAGCCTAAACACATCAGTTTCGATGACGAAGCGATCAGCGAGATTGTTTCCAAGTACACCCGTGAAGCCGGCCTGCGCAACCTGGAGCGTGAAATCGGCAAGATCTGCCGCAAGGTGGCCCGCAAGGTGGCCGAAGGGAATGCACGGCTGACCAAAATCACCGCCAAGAGTCTGCATACCTATCTGGGCGCACCCAAATACGTGCGCGAGGAGGATCTGGACAAGAACGAGATCGGGGTTGTCAACGGTCTGGCCTGGACTCCGGTTGGCGGCGAAATACTGCACATCGAGGCCACACTGATGAGCGGCAAGGCCGGTCTGACCCTGACCGGCCAGTTGGGCGACGTGATGAAGGAATCGGTGCAGGCTGCCCAGTCCTATATTCGCGCCCATGCTGAAACCATGGGGTTGAAGCCTGAAATATTCCAGGAAAACGAAATTCATGTCCACGTGCCGGCCGGCGCAATTCCCAAGGACGGCCCTTCGGCCGGTGTGGCAATGACCACGGCGCTGGTTTCGATCCTCTGCCGTATTCCGGTCAAGCGGGATGTGGCGATGACCGGGGAGGTGACGCTGCGCGGCAAGGTGCTGCCGATCGGCGGTCTGAAGGAAAAGATCCTGGCCGCGGTCCGTTCGCGGATGAGGTTGGTGATCATCCCGGAACAGAACAAAAAAGATCTGGAGGATATCCCTGCCGAAATTCTGAAGAAAGTCAAGATCGTGCCGGTCTCGGAGGTCAATGAAGTGTTGAAGCTGGCGCTGGAAAAATTCCCGCCGGCAGCTACCATGGCTTCGAAAAATGCCGGCGAAAAAACTAAAGACGCCGCAGTTGCCAAGAAGCCGGTGAAACCGGAAAAGTAATCCCGGTCAATTACCTGGTAGTTCAGTCTTCCTGGTTTGAATGCAAAGGGGTATGATGCTGCAAAAGCGCAGGTCATACCCCTTTTGCCTTGCTGTCCGGGGAAATTCAGGGAAACGGCGGGAAGCATGGCAATCATCGCCTGCTCACAGGTGACAACTGTTGACACGGACCCGTCTGAATTAGTATGGTGTGACTCTGTAACTTTCACTTATCGACCATCATATATCCATGGATAATTCACAAAACCTCTCCACTCTGGGCGAATTCGGCCTGATCTCGCGCATTGCTGCGGGCGTTTCGACTGCGGACGGTGTCGTGACCGGCATTGGCGATGATGCCGCCGTGACCGCCTTCACTCCCGGTATGCAGCTTCTGACCTCTACCGACATGCTGCTGGAAGATGTGCATTTCCGGCGTGCTTGGCACGATCCCTACCGCCTGGGACGCAAATCGCTGGCGGTCAGCATCTCCGACATCGCCGCAATGGGCGCGATACCGCGCTGGGCGCTGCTTTCCCTGGCGATTCCAGGTGATCTGCCGCTTGATTTTATCGATGACTTCACTAAAGGCTTCCTGTCGATGGCGGCAGAGCACGGCGTGACGCTGATAGGCGGCGATACCTGCTCATCCCGCGCCGGCCTGGTGCTTTCGGTCACGATTATGGGGGAGCAGCTACCCGATCTGATCTTGCGCCGTTCCGGGGCACAGTCCGGAGACGAAATCTGGGTGACCGGCACGTTGGGTGATGCCGCACTTGGTTTGAAACTTCTGGACTTCGGCTCCGCTCAGCCACCGGGTTTAGCCTTGGCTCCATCATGTTCCCTGGGCGGAGCCGAATGGCACGAACACCTGATCTCCCGCCTGCTAGACCCTGCGCCGCGCGTTATCGCCGGTCTGGCGCTGGCAGAATCAGGTTTGGCCAGCTCGATGATCGATATCAGCGACGGTATTCTGGCCGATTTCGGCCATATTGCCGAACAGTCCGGGGTCGGCGGTTGTATCCGTCTGCAGGATCTTCCGCTTTCAGCGGAGTTTCTCCGCTCAACGGAAATGTCCGATGAATTCCCTTACCAACTGCCCCTGTCCGGGGGAGAGGATTATGAGCTTTGCTTCACCGCTTCTCCGCTAAATCGGGAAAAAATCATTGAATGCATGAAAAAATGTGGCGTAGAGGCAACGCCTGTTGGTATAGTAACAAGCTTGCCGGGGGTGGCTGTGATCCATGCCGATGGATCTCCACATGCTCTGCAGAACAAGGGTTTTATCATTTTACATAGGTAGTCTGAAAGGAAAAAGTATGCAGCACATCATGATTCCGGCAGAAAAGTCGCGCCAGTGCGCCGATGCGATCCGTTTGATCTCCGCAGATGCGGTTGACAAGGCCAATTCCGGCCACCCCGGCCTCCCGATGGGGGCAGCCGACTGTGCCGCCGCGCTGTGGGGCAACTTCCTCTCCTTCAACCCGGAAGATCCCCGCTGGCCCAATCGCGATCGCTTCATCCTGTCCGCCGGACATGGTTCGATGCTGCTCTACTCGCTGTTGCACCTGTTCGGTTACGACCTGTCGATGGATGAGTTGAAAAACTTCCGTCAGTGGGGCAGCAAGACTCCCGGCCATCCGGAATACGGCCACACCGTGGGAGTCGAGGTAACCACCGGTCCCCTGGGGCAGGGTTTTGCCAATGGCGTCGGTATGGCGATCGCTTCCAAAATGGCGGCAGAACGCTTCAATACAGCCGACTTCAGTCCGATCAACCACACGATCTATGCCATGGCGGGAGATGGTTGCCTGCAGGAGGGTATCAGCTATGAGGCTGCCGCGCTGGCCGGGCATCTCAAACTGGGCAACTTGGTCTACATTTATGACAGCAACAGCATAACCATCGAGGGCAAAACCGATCTGGCCTGGTCCGAGGACGTGGAGGCCCGCTTTATCGCCGCCGGTTGGCATGTGCTCAAGATCGACGGTCATGACTATGCCCAGATCACCGGAGCGATTGCCGCCGCAAAAGCCGAGAAGGAGCGCCCCTCGCTGATCATTGCCACCACCCACATTGCCTACGGCAGTCCGGCCAAGCAGGGTTCCTCCGGCGCTCACGGCTCTCCGCTGGGCAGCGATGAAATCGCCGCCACCCGCGCCAACCTGGGTTGGGCGTATGGTCCCTTCGAAATTCCGCAGGAGGTGCGCGACACATGTCAGCAGCGGGTCGATGAGCTGAAACAGCGCTATGCCTCCTGGCAGCGCGGTTTTGAAGTCTGGCATGCCGCCAATCCCGAGAAAGCCAAGCTGTGGGACACCATGTGGCACAAGCGCCTGCCGGCCAACCTCGGCGAGGAACTGCTGTCGGTCGTGGCCGGCAAGGACGGCGCCACCCGCGCCCTGTCCGGTTCGGTCCTGCAGAAAGTGGCTGCCCTGGTGCCCTCGCTGGTGGGCGGATCGGCCGACCTGGCCCCCTCCAACAACAGCGATATCAAGGGTTCGCCTTCGGTTCAGGCCGGCGCTTTCGGCGGCCGCAACCTGCATTTCGGCATCCGCGAACATGCCATGGGCGCGGTGGTCAACGGCATGGCGCTTTACGGCTGTTTCATCCCCTACGGCGCCACCTTCCTGGTCTTTTCGGATTACTGCCGCCCGGCGGTGCGCCTTTCGGCCCTGATGAACCTGCAGTCGCTCTATATATTTACCCATGATTCCTTCTTCGTGGGCGAGGACGGCCCGACCCACCAGCCGATCGAGCATGTCGCTTCGCTGCGCTTGATCCCGGGACTGCAGGTGCTCCGTCCTGCAGATGGCGTTGAAACCGCCATGGCCTGGGTGGCCGCGTTGAAGTACAGCGGTCCGACCGCTTTAATCCTGACCCGCCAGAAGCTGCCGGTGATAGACCGACCGGCTGAATTCGTCGCCGAAGATGCGCTCAAGGGGGGCTACCTGGTCTCGACATCGGCAGGGACACCCGATGTGGTGGTGATGGCCAGCGGCTCGGAAGTGCATGTGGCGGTTGAGGCCGCTGCAATGCTTGCTGACAGGGGAATCAAGGCCATGATCGTTTCGGTGCCCTGCCTGGAGAGCTTTGTCGCGCAGCCGGCGGAGTACCGCAATCAACTGCTCCCGGCCGGCGTGCCGCGTGTGGCTTTCGAGGCGGGTCGGGGAGAGTCGTGGGGACGCCTGATCGGTTGCGACGGCCTGTTCATCGGCATCGAGCACTTCGGCGCATCCGCGCCGGACAAGGTGCTGGCGGAGCAGTTCGGCTTCACCGCGCCGCAGGTGGCGGAGAAAATTATGGGCTTTTTAAATAAAAACTAAAATATTGCCACAGAGTTCACAGAGGACACAGAGATTCTGCATACTACCATCTTTATCTATACGACTTGGGACGTAATGTGAGTAGCTTCGTTTGCCTCTGTGAACTCTGTGTCCTCTGTGGCTAAAATGGTGTGATCCTATGGAACTGATCGAACAACTGAAAAAGCCGCTGCTCTTCTCCGGCCTCAAGGATGCTGATCTTGCCGAGCTGGCCGCGATTACCGTGCGCCGCTCATTCCGCAAGGGTGAAACACTCTTCAGCGAGGGGGACGAGGCTACCGGTTTCTATCTGCTCCTGTCCGGCAGCATCAAGCTGTGCCGGATGTCAACTGATGGCCGCGAGAAGGTGCTGCATTTTGTAAAGCCGCGTGAAACCTTTGCCGAGGCGGCCTTCTTCGGCGACGGCAGATACCCGGCCGAGGCATGAAACCCTGAAGCGGGTGAAGTGCTTTATCTGCCGCGTCAGGGTTTCATGGAGCTGATGGGGCGCAATCCGAACTTTGCCCTGAATCTGGTTGTTTCGCTTTCGCTGATGCTGCGCCAGTTCGTCCGTCAGATCGAAGAGCTCTCCTTTGCCGATGTGACTTCCCGGCTGGCCTCCTTTCTTGTGCGGCGCGCCGCGGAAAGTTCTACCAGCTTCGGCGGCATAACCTATATCGACCTCGGCATTAAGAAAGGCGAGTTGGCCTCCCGGCTCGGCACCGCCAGCGAGACCATCTCGCGCACATTCAAGAAGTTGAAGGAAGAGGGTATTATCGAGGTGCAGGGCAACCGCGTGGTTGTGCATCAGATGGACAAATTACATAAAATCTCGGAACGTCACGAGTAGGAGATATTTAATGCTGATAGTTATGAACCATTCCGCCAGCCAGGCGGATGTCGATGCCGTATCTGAAATCGTCAGGGAGATGGGCTTCAGGGCCGAACCGATCCCGGGTAGCGAGAGAACCGCAATCGGCGTGCTGGGCAATCACGGATATGTCGATGACACCAAAATTCTGGACCTGCCCGGCGTGCAGCGGGTTATCCACGTTTCCAAGCCTTACAAGCTGGTTTCGCGTGATTTTCATCCTGAGAATACGATAGTCGATGTGGCCGGCATCAAGGTCGGCCAAGGTTGCCGTCCGGTCGTTGTCGGCGGTCCCTGCGCCGTTGAGAGTGAAGAACAGATCATCAAGACCGCGCTGTTTGTCAGGAAGTGCGGGGGCGACATGTTGCGGGGTGGCGCTTTCAAGCCGCGCACAGGACCACATTGCTTTCAGGGACTGCGTGAAGAGGGTCTCAAACTTCTGGCCAAGGCCGGCAAGGAAAGCGGTCTGCCGATCGTGACCGAGGTGATGAGTCCGGACAACGTCGGCTTGGTGGCTGAATACGCCGACCTGCTGCAGGTTGGCGCGCGCAACATGCAGAATTTCGATCTGCTGAGGGAACTGGGCAAGATTCGCAAACCGGTGCTGCTGAAGCGTGGTATGAGCGCCACTGTTGAAGAATTTCTGGCGGCGGCCGAATACATCCTGGCCGAGGGTAATGAACAGGTGATCCTCTGTGAGCGCGGTATCCGCACATACGAGACCGCGACCCGTAATACCCTTGACCTTTCGGTGGTGCCGTTGATCAAGGAGATGTCGCATTTGCCGATCATGGTCGATCCTTCACACGCCACCGGAAAACGATCGCTGGTTTCTCCGATGGCCAAGGCTGCCTTGGTGTCGGGCGCTGATGGTGTGCTGGTGGAAGTGCATCCTGAGCCTGAAAAGGCGCTCTCCGATGGGCCACAATCGTTGACTTTTCCTGGTTTTGAACAACTGATGCGCGAAATCAAGCAGTTAACAAATTTCCTTGGCAATTGTTAATTCGCTGTATACAAAATGCTTGAAATGTTTATTGGATAGGTGTAATAATTTCACCAGCTGGATGTTCTCTCTACCCTGTACGCCGGTTGCAGTGCCCGGGCGGAATGTTAAACAAAAAGGGGGTCGCTCCCTGCTGTGGTGTGCTGCCTTCCGTATGCAGGCTTGCCTGAAACAGCATACTGACTCCCACCGTTAAGGAACTCGCTGGAGGCCCTTGATACTGACGGCAGGGTGGAGAGAATGAGTGATAAGGGGATACCGTGAGGTTTCCCCTTATTCATTTGCAACGTGATTGCTTTGAGTGCCTGGTTGCTCGTTGTTCCGGCTTATATTGTGAATATTGATTCAATCGCTCCTTTCCGTGTGGATTTGGTCCCGCTCTATCCGTATCACCTCCCTTCTGCCTGCCTGCCTTCCGGCCTGAGACTTTTTTCCAGTTCCCGCTGTTCAGCTGTCAGCAGATTATTAATCTGATTTCTGACGCTGATACGGGAAACAATCAATTCCGTTTCAATTTTGGCCTGACCCGCGGTAATTTCCCGGACTACAGCCTCGTCAAAGACCATCGCATCGGCCGCCTGCATCAACAGTTGTCTGCTTTCGTGCATCTTGTCCAAAAGAGGTTTGATCTGTACCATTTCCGCGTCAAGAATCTCCTTGATCAGTTGCTGCTGTTGGGTGCTCAGTTTGAGTATCTTTGCCATGCGCCCATCAAACTGTCCGCTCCTTGGCTCCGGGCCGTGCGGTGGAGGGGCAAGTCCCGCCCCCAGCGGCTCGAATCCCGCCAGTACTGCTCCGGCGCCGCCTCCCAGCAATGCCGACGTTAATACAATTGCAGTCATAAGTTTTAATTTCATATCATCTCCTTTTTCTTGATAATAGCTATTCCCGGACTTTCAGCGCTGGACTGCAATAAGGATTATCAGGAGAGTGTGGATAAAATATGTAAGAAATCAGGAACAAATAAGGAAGTTTGCGAAAGGTCGGAATCCTGCGGAGTACAAATAAAAAATCGGGGGGAGCTGGTGCTTCCCCCGCGGTTGATACTCTACAAGTATGTTACATTACCGGCATGAACTGATCTTTACGCACCGGGGTATGCCGGTGCGTAAAGATCACTGGTATCAGTATTTCGGTGTGAAGCGCAGCACGAACTGGTTCGGGGTTTTCCACTTGGAGTTCAGCTTGTTAACCGTGATGTAGTAGTTAAGTCCCAGGTTGGCCAGGTCTTCAAGCGGGGCATTCGTGTAGAGGTAGTTGGACTGCCAGGCAGCCAGTATGTCGGCCGGAACCGGCTTCTTGACGCCGTCGGAAGGATAGGCAACGCCATTGGCATCCAGGCCTGCCTGGCTGCGGTAGGTGACCCAGGTGCCGTTGCAGTAGCCGGCGCTAGTGATCGGGTCGGTGACCGTGAAGGTGCCATCGCAGTTGGCCATCAGGGTGTTGTCGGTGTTGGGATTGGCATCGTCGTCATAATAGTAGGCATAAGGTACGCCGGACAGGTTGTTCCAGTCGCCGAACAGGGCATAGTAGTTGGAAGTGATCAGGCCGGAGTCGATCGTGTCTTCGGCTGCATTGAGGAAGTAGCTGAAGCGGTTGATCGGGTCAAAATAGCCGGTGGTCGGATGATTTGCATCGGCTGGTCCTGCCAGGCCCTGGGCAAAGAGAGCCGACAGAGTCTCCGCGGACTGAAGCGCAGAGGTGGTAGTAGTGAAGAACTTACCAGTTTTGGTGGAGAATCCGAGGCCGTCCAGAGACGTGGATTTGGTGAACACGCCGTTGACCATGAAGCCCAGCTCAGCTTTAAAGCCTTTCCACTTTCTGGTGTCATTGTCAGTCAGCTTCTGCATTGAATTATAGACGGTGGTGAGTGTATCGGTTGCAACGGAGAAGTATACGTCGATAGGCTGGCCATTGACCCCGCCGACCTTCCAGCGCTTGCTGGACTGCAGCGGGTCGGAGCACATCTTGTCGGAGAAGTCATAGGGGTTGATGCCGGTAGTCATGATGCACTTGAGACCGGTGACTTCATCCCTGTTGACAATCTTCATCCCGGGCGCCGTGACATCCGACTCTTCCCAACCGATATAGCCGTTGGTGGCGGTCTTGGCCGTGCTGGTGTAGAGGGTGCTTCTATATTTCACGAATTCAGTGTAGGGCGGAGGCGCGACGGTAGCATTACTCATGTCCCAGCCGGTGATTGTACCGGCATTAGCGGAAACTGCAGCAACAAACAGTGATACGCCCAGCATGGCACTCAACTTCGTGGCAACTTTTGTTCTCGACATACGTTCTCCTTTTGTTTGGTTGAGGTTGATAAACTACTGCACCTTTTCAACAGTCAGCTGAGCCGATCCCAGCCACCGTACTACACACCCAGGGGAAGCCCCTTTCGAATATCCTCCTTTCCGGCTTGAAACCGTTTTTCATAATGCTTACTGATTTTCCGCCACTTCGGATCTTGTACAAATCACAGGTTTTGTCCACGCTGTTTGTATTCCTGTTGAGCAACTGCTATGCCGAATTTATAAAAAAAATATAACCATTTAATATTAATGTGTATTTTATAAAACCTGTAAAAATGGGGCGGATCTGGTATGTGACAACCAGGGTTGTCATGGCTCAGTCGCTGCTGGCGCTTTGGAATCGGACTGACTATAGTCGCCGTGAATGCGCTTGGCCGGTTAGATGCAGCTTGGGTTGGGCTAACTTATCGATTAACAGGCAATAATTAAACTAACGCTCATCAAGGGAAGCATTCCGTGGATTGGGTAATACGGGTGAATTATGAATATCCGCAACCCTGGTTGCGGTGCAACCAGGGTTGCATGGATAAATATGGATGAATAAGGAAGAAATGAGGAAATTTGGCGAGAGGTCGGATTGGAGGTTATCGGGGATAGTTGAATTGTGATAGAAACAAATCTGAAACCGCACACTGGGAGTATCCATGAAAATCGGTGTAACCCATAAACTGTTCCTGGCAATCCTGGCCGCGGCCGGGATGGCGGTGGTAAGTTCAGCTCTGATCATGCAGTGGAGCCTTGGGCGCGGGTTCCTTAAATATGTTAATTCGGTCGAAAAAACCGGTCTCTCCCGTCTGGCCGGCAATCTGGAACAATACTACCGGAACGAGCAGGGCTGGGAAAAACTGCGCCTTAACCCACAGCGCTGGAGGCAATTGGTGATGGCTTCACTTCCGATTGAAGGGCCGCCACCGCCGGACGGAGTGCAGGATGAACCTCCGCCGGAACCGGACGGTGGTGTAAAGGAACGTAGACACGGACTATTGCCGCCACATCTTGCCCGTCACTTTGATCAGCGCCTGTTTCTTCTGGACCGGGATGGAAAATTGCTGATAAGCCAGGTTGAAGTACCGGCCGGCAGCGAAACAACTCCGCTCAGGTATCAGGGACAGATCGCCGGATACTTGGGGCTTTTGCCGAGAACTAAGATTTCCGATGCCCCGCAGCAGCGTTTTTTGAAGGAGCAGAGGCTGGCATTTGTTCTGGTGGCGGGTGTTGTCGTGCTGCTGGCGGCCGGATTGTCACTGCTGCTGGCCAGACGGCTGGTCAGGCCACTGCGCAAGCTGACCGAGGCGACTCACCAGCTGGCGGCGGGCGGGTTCTCGGTCAGGGTTACGGGGGGCTCGAATGACGAACTGGGGCAGTTTGCCAATGATTTTAATGCCCTGGCGCTGGCGCTGGAAAAAAACGAACAGGCCAGGCGTCAGTGGGTTGCGGATATTTCACACGAGCTGCGGACTCCGCTGGCCATTCTGAGGGGCGAGATCGAGGCGTTGCAGGACGGTATACGCCAACCCACCCGGGATGCGATTCACTCGCTGCATGTGGAAACCGTGCGACTCGGAAGACTGGTGGACGACCTCTACCAGCTCTGTCCTTTCGATGTTGGAGCACTTACCTATCGAAAGGACGAACTGGACCTGGCAGCCCTGCTGACGGAAACGGTCGCTGCCCACCGGCCCGAGTTTACGGCCAAGGGAATCATGCTGGAAGAGGATCTTCCCAAGGAAGCTGTGGCAGACCTTTTCGGTGATTCCGAACGGTTGCGGCAGCTCTTCGGCAACCTGCTGGATAATGCACTGAATTATACCGATGCAGGCGGCCGGCTGCTGGTGTCGCTGCAATATGACGACGGCAACGCCATCATAGATTTTCAGGATACAGCTCCCGGAGTTAGCGAATCGGAGATGGAGAGGCTCTTCGAACGCCTGTATCGGGTGGAGTCCTCACGAAGCCGTGCGACCGGCGGCGCCGGGCTGGGACTGGCGATTTGCCGCAACATTGTCGAGGCGCATGGCGGTACTATATCAGCGCATCAGTCGCAGTTTGGCGGTGTCTGGATCAGGATGATACTGCCACTGGCCGGGAGCAGCCTATGAACGGAAACATCTTGATTGTCGAGGACGAGAGCAAGCTGGCCGCTGTGATGGCGGATTACCTGCAGCAGGCCGGTTTCAGTACCAGCTGTCTGGAGGATGGCTCCATCGTAGTGGAATGGGTGCGGGAGCAGAACCCGGAGCTGATCCTGCTGGACTTGATGCTTCCCGGCAAGGGGGGGCTGGATATTTGCAGGGAAATTCGTTCCTTTTCAACGGTGCCGATCATCATGACCACGGCGCGGATCGAAGAAATCGACCGATTGCTCGGCCTGGAAATGGGAGCTGACGATTATATCTGCAAGCCGTTCAGTCCGCGAGAGGTGGTGGCCAGGGTCAGAGCGGTCCTGCGCAGGGCCGGCAACGGTGCTACTACCAGGGCTGCCGGCCTGATCCTTGACGAATCCCGCTACCTGGCATCCTGCAACGGCCGCGAGATGGATCTGACCGCTGTTGAGTTCAAATTGCTGCAGTTTCTGGCCGCCAATCCGGGGCGGATCTACGGACGACAGCAGCTGATGGATCATATCTACCCGGACGAACGGATCGTGGCTGACCGCACCATCGACAGCCACATCAAAAAACTGCGCAAGAAAATTGCCGCCGCGGTTCCGGACGAGGAGTTGATCCATTCCGTGTATGGGGTGGGGTATAAATTGGAGATCTGAGGGTATCTGCCAGGGTTCTATATTATTTAAACACTCTTTTCAAGCACTCCAGCAGTCGCTGATTATCCTCACTGCTGCGAACCGCAACCCGGAAAAAACGTTCCGAAAGTCCCATGAAGCTGCTGCAGTCGCGGATCAGAATGCGTTGATGCAGCAGTCGCTCCCTTAGTTCCCTGGCGGTGATACCGTCCCTGATTTCTACCAGCAGGTAATTGACACTGGAAGGGTAGACCCTGAGCTGTGGAAACTGCTCCAGTTTCTGAAACAGGCTGCGGCGTTCCTGGCGAATGAATTCAAGCGTGTCACGGTTGTGCTCGCTGTCCTGCAGGGCAGCCGTTCCCGCCGCCAGCGCCAGGCTGTTTACACTCCAGGGGCCGCCCATGGCGTCGAGATGCCCGGTCAGCGTGGCATTGCCGATCGCATATCCGAGGCGCAGGCCGGGGATGCCGAAGAATTTGGTCATTGAACGGAGCACGATTGCATTGTCGCTATGCACCACTAGCCGCTTGGCCGAAGTTTCCTCGCAAAAATCCATGAAGGCTTCATCCAGAACCAGGAAGGTCCCGGCGGCAAGGCAGAGACTGTAGATCTGTTCGACCACGCGCTGGTTGTGGAGGGTGCCGTTGGGATTGCCGGGATTACAGAGATAGAGTACATCGATGTCGTCGGCCAGCGCTTTTTGCAGTTTGCCGGTGTCGATCGAGAAATTGCTTTCCGGGGTCAGGATGAAGTGCTGTATCTCCCAGTGGTGTTGATTCAAGGCGCGGACATATTCGCTGAAAGAGGGCGAAATGATCAGCGCCTTTTTGCCGGGCAGCATTGCCGGCAGGTGATAGATCAGCTCGGTGGAGCCGTTGGCTATGACAAAGTTGCCCGGTGACAGGTTGTGGTAGCGGGCCAGAGCCTGCTTCAGCTCGATATGGTTGCTGTCCGGGTAATGCACCAGGCTGTCCAGCGAACAGATCAACGCCTTGCGCGTCATGGGGGACATGCCGAGCGGATTGATGCTGGCTGAAAAGTCGGTCACGGCTTCGGGCGGGACGCCCAGGGAACGGGCCGCCGTGAATATGTTTCCGCCGTGGTCATAGGAATGGGGCATGAATCCCTCGCAGCAGGAAGGCGGCTGTTATGCATAGGAGCGCCATCAGCAGAGTTGATGTATACATCAGTTTGATCATACCGTGATAGGCCATTTCGTCAAGCGGCAGCAAGGGGTCGCCGATGTGTTCTTTCCATGAGGGTGCTCCGCCGTAACTGGCCGCCCCTCCCAGCCTGATTCCCAGGGCTCCGGCAGCAGCGGCTTCCGGGTGTCCGCTGTTCGGCGAGGGGTGGTTGAGTCGGTCGCGAAGCGTGATCCGGAGGGCGCTGGTTGCCGAACGTCCGGTCAACGGGGCGGCTATGATCAGCAGCATGGCGGTCAGGCGCGCCGGGATGAAATTCAGCAGGTCGTCCATGCGGGCCGAGGCCCAGCCGAATCGCAAGTAACGCTCGTTCCTGTAACCGACCATCGAGTCCAGCGTGCTGACCGCCTTGTAGGCCATCGCTGCGACCGGTCCACCGGCCGTCAGCCAGAAGAGCGGGGCTATGATGCCGTCCGAGCTGTTTTCAGCGACGGTTTCAACCAGCGCCCGCCAGATATCGGCCTCTTCCAGCCGGTCCGTATCGCGCCCGACTATCCAGGCAAGGTAGTGCCGGGCGCTCTGCAGGTCGCCGGCGGCCATTGCCGTGGCGACCCGGGCCGATTCAACGTGAAGCGAGCGGGCGGCCAGGCAGGTGGACGAAATCAGCACGGCCCCGAGCAACCCGGCCAACGGGCCCAGCGCATCAAGCAGGAATAATAAAGCCCAGGTTGCCGTCGCTGCACCGGCCACGGTTAACAGCAACAGCAGAATACCGGCGTTGCGCAGGTCGAGCCATGGACGCCGCAGCCATTTTTCAAGCGTCTGGATCAAACGCCCGATCATTACAACCGGATGCGGCATCCAGCGCGGGTCGCCGATAATCAGATCGATCAGCAGAGCCAGTGTGATGACCAGCGGGTCAGGCTGGGTCACTTGCCAGACCGCAGATGCCGAGTAGTCTCGGCAGATCAAGGTGCTTTTCAAGCTGCTCGGCAAGCTGGTCAAACGGGTCGTGCAGCGGTTGTTTCTGGGTCCCGCGTCTAAGTGGCATCCCTTTTTCGAGGCGGATGCGGTTCAGATAGATCTCGCGGAAGCGGGTATTCTCGAAGATGCCATGCAGATAGGTGCCGAAGATGCGGCCGTCGGCGGATACGCCGCCGTCTTCTACGGATACGGAGACCTCGCCGCGCCGGAAGACCCTGGAGAATGGCCTGATATCGCTTCCCAGGGTCGTTTTGCCCATATGGATTTCGTAACCGGTCATGACACCGTTGCATTCCGGTGCTATTACCAGTCCCGCCTCATTCAGATAGGCCAGGGCCTGATGGGTTTCCTTCTCCTGCAGAATCTCGGTATCTCCGGGGAGCAGGTCAAGCCCCTGGGCTTCCTTGATCGAAGATTCAACGTTGTGCGGATCCAGTATTCGTGTGCCCAGAATTTGGAACCCTCCGCATACACCGATAACGTGTCCCTTGAAATTCTTGATTTCATCGAACAGTCCGCGCTCCATCAGGAAGTACAGGTCGGCGATGGTTGACTTGCTGCCCGGGATAATCAGGATATCGAGGTTGTGCAGATGCTCCGGTACCTCGACATAACTGAGCCGCACATCAGGCTCGCTCACCAGCGGGTCGAAATCGGTGAAGTTTGAAATGCGTGGCAGTTTGAGTACGCCGATGTGGATTTTCTTGTGTCCGGTCATGATGTTGACGACTTTGGACTGATGGGTCAGGGCCACACTGTCCTCGGCCGGCAGATTCAGTTCGGTAAACCAGGGCAGCACTCCCAATACCGGTATTCCGGTGCGCTCCTGGATGAAATCAATGCCCGGAGCCAGAATCGACGGGTCGCCACGGAACTTGTTGATGATTATCCCGCGGATATAGGCACGTTCAAGCGGCTCCAGCAGTTCGATGGTTCCCACGATCTGGGCAAACACGCCTCCCCGATCGATATCCGCTACCAATACGGCGGGACAGCGGGCCATCTTGGCTATTTTGAGATTGGCGATGTCGTTGTCTCTCAGGTTTATCTCGGCGATGCTGCCGGCTCCCTCGATCACAATGAATTCGTATGCCTGTCTGAGGCGATCGAAGCTCTCCCACACTTTTGCGAAGGCGGTCGGTTTATAAGCGTCGTATTCGGTTACGGACATGTTAGCCACCGGCCGGCCTTGAATAATGATCTGGCTGCCGGTATCGGAATTCGGCTTGAGCAGCACCGGGTTCATGTCCGTATGGGGGTTGATGTCGCAGGCCTGGGCCTGGACCGCCTGGGCCCGGCCGATCTCGCCCCCCTCGGGGGTTACGTACGAGTTGAGCGACATGTTCTGTGATTTGAAGGGGGCGACAGTCAAGCCGCGTTTGAGCAGCAACCGGCAAAAACCGGCGGTGATGATCGATTTGCCCACGTCGGAGGCGGTGCCGCAAAACATCAGCGCTCCCGGTTGCGGCAGCGGTTCCTGTTCTACCAAGGTCTCCGGAGGTGCGTTTGTTCCGTACTTGCCGGAATATCCGCGCGGCGTCACGATGCGCCCCTGATGGTCCACAAAACTGCTGCTGTTTCCGATCAGGATGATGCTGGACATGTCTATTTCGTGATCGAGCAGCTGATCAATTGTTGTCACAGTCACCGTTTCGCCATCACGACAGGCATTGCGAACGATCCCGGCCGGTGTGCCGCCGGGGCGATGGGCAAGAATGATCCGGCGCGCCTCCTCAATCTGGGTTCGGCGGCTCTTGCTGCGCGGGTTATATAGCGCGATCACGAAATCGGCCCTGGCGGCCGCGTCCACCCTGCTCTTGATCAGATCCAGAGGAGTCAGCAGGTCGGATAATGAAATGACGGCGAAATCGTGCATCAGCGGCGCGCCCAGCAGTGCCGCCGCTGCCTGTACCGCCGATATGCCCGGAATCACCCTGACGTCAGGCTGGGATGAAACGGGGTTTTCTTGCGTGTCGATTTCGATCAGTTCCAGTACCAGGCCGGCCATGCCGTAGATTCCGGAGTCGCCTCCTGAAACCAGGGCAACCGTTTCTCCCTCGCGGGCGCGTCGTATGGCTTCACGGCAGCGCTGGACTTCCTGCATCATGCCGGTGGAAACCACCTGCTTGCCTTCCAGCAGTGGACGTACCAGTTCGATGTAGTTGTCGTATCCGATGATTGTTTCAGACGACGCTATGGCCTGCCTGGCGGCATCGGTCAGGTGCTCGATCGCTCCTGGGCCGGTGCCGACGATATAGAGTGAAGCCATGGGAAATCCTCGTTGGTGGCTGGGGGGTCAAAAATGGTGCTGAATTTTACACTTCGGACCGGTGAGATGCAAGCAGTGAATGGGAAAGTACGGAGATTTGAATCAGACGCTGTAGGAAGTGTAATGTTGTTTAACCTTGACCAGGTAGTCGCGGGTTTCGCGCGGCAGGCGGTCCGGGCGTTTGTCCACGTTGCCCGGTCCCCAGTTGTAGGCTGCCAGGGCCGAATCCAGGTCGCCATTGTAGCGCTGCAGCAGATCGCCCAGGAAACGGGTGCCGGCCATTACATTCTGTTCGGGATCAAACGAGTCGTTGACGCCCAATGAACGGGCTGTCGCCGGCATCAGCTGCATCAGGCCGCGTGCTCCGGCGTGGGAGACCGCCTGGGGATTGAAATTGCTCTCGGCCTTGATGACAGCTTTGATCAGGCTGGTATCTACACCGTAGCGCCGTGATGCCTTGTCTATGATCGGGTCCAGCCAGTCGCTGTTACGGCTGGAAGGTGTGCTTTCTCTCCGGGGGGGAGCGGCCGGCAGGTCGTCAAGCTGTGAAATTTCCAGGGAGGAGGTAGAGGCCGGTCTATCCGCCGATTCGGCCATGCTGGCACGGTAGGCCTGCATCAGGGCGCTGGTGGATGAAAGCGGATTGTCAAGAGAGTGAAAAGCGGTGGAGCCGGCTTGATCGTCACCGGCCAGCGAAAGCGATGTCTGGAGCATCTGCAGGGTCAGCGATTCGGCCGTTGCCCTGGCTTTCTCGCTGGTGGCGGTTTCATGGCTTTCAGCTGAAGTGGCCCTGTCCAACTGATCCGAAAAGCCGCGCTCCCGCAGAACCTCACGATTGCCGCTGGATTGACGGAGAGGGGCCAGTGAAGCCAGCAGTGAAAGATTGTCTGTTCCATTAATCGACACGACTCTTATTCCTCGCTGAAAGTCAGATTTTTCTTTTTCAGCTTTTCGATCAGGGTGGTACGTTTAAGGTTTAGCAACAGCGCGGCTTCCTTCTTGTTGCCTCCGGTGCGGTTCAGCGCCTGCAATATCAGGCGGTTTTCAAACTCGTCAACGGCTGAATTGATGCAAATGCCACCCTCTGGCAGCTGGATGTCCGAGGGCGAGGGCTGCTCGGCGACGGGCGGCGCAGGAGAAGGCTGCTTTCCTGACAGATACCTCTCGGGGAGGTCAACTGGAGTTATGAAGCCGCTACCTTTAAGAATCACAAGTCGTTCCACAAGGTTTTCAAGTTCCCTGACATTGCCTGGCCAGTCATAGCTGCAAAGCAACTCCATTGCCTCACGCGAAAACCCTTTCAGCGCATTGCGCTTGTCGGCGTTGAATCGTGCCAGAAAGGTATGAACCAGCAGAGGTATGTCTTCGCGACGTTCTCTTAGCGGCGGTATCGTGATCGGTATTACCGACAGCCGGTAGTAGAGATCTTCCCGGAAGTCACGTTTGGCCACCTGCTCTTCCAGGTTCTTGTTAGTTGCGGCCACGATGCGCACGTCCACTTTTTGTGATTTTGACGCACCTACCGGCTCGAACTCCCTGTTTTGAAGCACCCGCAGCAGCTTGACCTGCAGGTTTGCCTTCATGTCGCCGATCTCGTCAAGGAACAGCGTGCCCTTGTCGGCCATCTCGAACCGGCCGGCCCGGTTGGCGTAGGCGCCGGTGAAGGAACCCTTGACGTGACCAAAAAGTTCGCTCTCCAACAGGTCATCCGGTATCGCCGCACAGTTTACCGGAATGAAGTTGTTCCGGTTTCTTGCGCTCAACTGGTGTATAGCACGCGCTGCAAGTTCCTTGCCGGTTCCGGACTCGCCTTGTATCAATACGGTTGCATTTGATGCGGCCACCTTGGTTATCAGGCCGAACAGGTCACGCATCGGTGCGCTTTTGCCGATCATTGACAGCGATAGCACCTGGTGCTGATCGCAATCTCCAATTTCAGCGTCGAGGGTTTTCAGTGTCTGGTACTCGCGCGCACGCATGACCAGGCTTTCAAGCTCGTCGAGGTTGAGCGGTTTCGTCAGTGTAAATACGTTCTCACAGGAGTCGAATTTCATGCCATCGCCGGAATTTCCGTATGCGATCAAAACCAGCAGCGGATTGATCGTGGCGGCCTGCTCGAGGAAGTCGGGAATGGTTGTGAGGAGGTGGGCGATGTCCGCAACGACAATATCGACATTCTGTTTCTGGATAGTGTCAAAAAAAAGTGCGTTATGTTCCGGACAAGCGATGTTGTAGCCCTGGTATGTCAAAAAAGCGGATACCAGATCCCGGGTTTTCACGTTGTCGTCGGCTATGAGGATGCTGCTGTTTGCTTGCATGGCGGGCTGTATCCAAATGTCATGGGCTGTTTTTCCGGCAATAATACGCCTGTTATTGTAAAAGTCAATAAAATGACTGTGATTCGAAGTAATTTAATTAAGTGAAAAAATTCCATTTGTAATTATATGCTTGGCTTTTTACTCATGTTGCTTGATATAGATCGATTTGCATGTTAAATTCTCAACCTGCTATTCATGCTACAGTATTGACAGTCTGGCTACTCATCAAGCAGTCCGGGGAGGAATGACAAATGCAAGACGCGCTCGTGCCGGTTAAGGCTGACGATGCCCATGGCGAACTCATCCAGTTGGTAAGTTTCAATCTCGATCAGGAAGAATATGGCGTCGACGTGCTTAAAGTGCGCGAAATCATACGCATGCCGGTTGTCACGCGGGTCCCCAACACTCCTCACTACGTGGAAGGCGTTATCAATCTGCGCGGCAAGGTTATCCCGATAATTTCCATGAGAAAAAAATTCGGTCTGATGGAGGCCGAAAACGACAAGCAGACCAGGATCATGGTTATGGACGTTGAAGGTGAACTGATGGGGTTCATCGTAGATGCCGTTTCCGAGGTGATCCGAATCTCCGGCAGTGAAATCCAGCCTTCACCCGCGGTGGTTACCGGTGGGATCGATCAGGAATGCATTGCCGGAGTCATCAACCAGGCCGAGCGTTTGCTGGTGTTGCTGAAACTGGAGATGATGTTTTCCCGTGACGAGAAGAAATTCTTCTCCGGTATGTAATTTGCTGGATATCAAAATGAAAAATGACCCGGGAGCAAGCTGACATGCCACCAATTGACTGCGAAGACCAGGAACTCCTGGAAGGATTTCTTACCGAGACGACCGAGTTGATTGAAAAGCTGGATGACGATCTCATTACACTTGAGAAGGCTTCCGGCGACACAGAACTGATGAATCGCATCTTTCGTTCGATTCACACGATCAAGGGCGCTTCCAGTTTCCTCGGTTTTGACCTCTTGGTAAAAGTTGCCCATAAGACCGAAGACGTGCTCAACCGTCTACGCAAGGGGGAACTTGTTGTTACCCCGGAAATAATGGACGTGATTCTTGAAGCCACCGATCTTGTCAAACTGCTGGTAGGCGATATCAAGGCCGGTGACATCCAGGAGCGCGAAATAGATGGCACCATTGCCAAGCTGCTGCCGTTTCTCTCGGAAAATGCCGGCGCTGCTCAGAAGGCCGCCGAGCCGGTGCAACCGGTTCCAGACACCCCGCAGCCACAGGTTGTTGAAACGCCGGTTTCGAATGTTCAGCCGTCTTCCGAGGCGGTTCCAGTTCCAGAATCCGCTCCCGAATCCGTTGCGGCGCCCCCACAACCTCAACCTCAACCTCAACCAGCTCCTGTCCCTGCTCCGAAGCCGGCTGCCGACGTTGCTCCCAAAAAAACTCCGGCTCCTCCGAAGGCCGCCGATTCCAAGGGTGACGACCTTTCGGACAATTCAACGGTCAGGGTCGATGTTAAGCGCCTGGATGATCTGATGAATCAGGTTGGTGAGCTGGTCCTGGAACGTAACCGCATGATCCAGATCAACCAGGATTTGCAACAGGGGGAAGCCGATCGCCCGGATTTCCAGGAAGAGTTCGGCAAACTTACCAAGCGGATGAGTTTTGTCACTTCGGAACTTCAGATGCAGGTTTTGAAGATGCGCATGATTCCGGTGGAAAAGGTCTTCAAAAAATTTCCACGTATCGTGAGAAGCATGTCCCGCGATCTGGGTAAGGAAGTGGATCTGCAGATATTCGGCGAGGAAACCGAGCTGGACCGTTCCGTTGTTGACGAAATCGGTGATCCGTTGATTCACCTGATCCGCAATGCGATGGATCACGGCCTGGAATCTCCGGATGAAAGGATGGCTGCCGGTAAATCAAGGGTCGGCACGCTTGTTCTTGCCGCGGTGCATGAAGGCAACCAGATCATTATCAGCATTAAGGACGACGGCCGCGGTATTGATACCGAAAGAGTCGGCCGCAAGGCCATCGAAAAAGGATTGCTGACCGAAGAACAGCTGGCGGCATTGAGCCAGCGTGAAATGTTTGACCTGATTTTCCTGCCCGGTTTTTCAACCAAGGAAAAAGCCACCGATCTTTCGGGACGTGGTGTCGGCATGGATGTTGTCAAGACCAACATCAAAAAACTTAACGGCCTGATCGAAATCAAGAGTGAAAAGGGGCAGGGGTCGGAATTCATCCTGCGTCTGCCGCTTACCCTGGCGATCATCCAGTCACTGCTGGTTGAGGTTGAGGGAGAGGTCTACTCGATTCCGCTCTCTTCGGTACTGGAAACGATCCGGGTTGATCAGCGCAAATTCCACATGATCGGCGGCCAGGAGGTGCTTAAACTGCGCGACATGGTTCTGCCTCTTATACGCCTGCAGAAAGTTTTCAATGTTCAGCAGCGTGGCGAGAGTGAAGATTTCTGCTACGTGGTTGTGGTGGGAGCCGCGGACAAGCGGATGGGGCTGGTTGTAACCCGTCTGGTCGGGCAGCAGGAGGTCGCCATCAAGTCGTTAGGAAACTATCTTGCAAATATTCCCGGCATTGCCGGTTCGACAATACTTGGCGATGGTCGTGTGACACTGATCGTCGATCCGGTGGGTATGATTGAGGGCAATGAATGATCAGCCTTCAGCTTCACAAGATCATGCTCTGTAAATTACATTCTGGAAATTATCAAGGGGTACGACGTGGCAATATCTGATAAGGACTTCGAGCAGCTCAGGGACTTCATCTACAACCTGTGCGGCATGTATTTTCATACCACCAAGAAGTATTTCCTGGAAAGCCGGCTTACCCGCAGAATGGAGGCAACCGGAGCTAAAACATGCCAGGATTACTACCTGCTGCTGAAGTCTCCCAGGGGTTCCGAAGAACTCAAATACCTGATGGATGAAATTACCACCAACGAAACCTATTTCTTCCGTAATGTTCCGCAGTTGACCGCTCTCGAAACAAAGTTGCTCCCGGAAATAGTTGAAACAAAAAACAAGATGGGTTTTCGTAAGCTTCGCATCTGGAGCGCTGCCTCTTCATCCGGAGAAGAGGCCTACACTATGGCGATGATATTGCTTGAAAAACGTGCCACCCTGCTTAAGGACTGGATCATAGAAATAGTCGGCACCGACATAAACGAGACCGTGATCGCCCAGGCCAAGGAGGGCGTCTACAACGCCTATTCCGTCCGCAATATTCCGGATCTCTACAAGCGCAAATACATCCGCGAGGACAACGGCAAGTTCATTCTGTCTCCTGAAGTCAAAAAGTTCGTGACGTTCAACAAACTCAATCTGTACGAAGACTCGAAAATGATTTTCATGAAGAGTTTTGACTTCATATTCTGCGCCAATGTGCTGATTTATTTCGATACAGCATCAAAATCAAAAGTTGTTCAGCATTTTTACAACAACCTGCAGCCGTACGGTTATTTTTTTGTAGGCCAGTCGGAGTCCCTGCACGGAGTTAACGACAAATTCAAAACCGTTCATTTTACCGGCGGTTTTGGCTACAAAAAATAGCCTGAAAGGTTTTGAATATGGATAAAAATCAGATGATGGAACGCGCTGAAATTCTGGTGGGAGCGGTAGACGACCTCCCCACGATCCCGGTCGTGGCGACTCAGGTTATCCAGATGCTCGACGACCACAATGTCAGTGTGGAAGAGATTGCCGACTTGATGCTTACGGATCAGGTTATGACCGCTCGCGTTATGAAGCTGATCAACTCTCCGATCTACAGACCAGCCAATGAAATTACTTCGCTGAAACGTGCGCTGGTGTATCTCGGGCTGCGGCATATCCGCGAACTGGCGTTGACCACGTCGGTTATCAGCGCATTTGATGCCGACTCCGGCGCTATCGAGCTCAACTCATTCTGGGAACATTCCTTTGGGGTCGGGATGGTTTCAAAGATCATTGCAAAGAAAGTCGGATACGAGGATCTTGAAAAGGCCTACATTGCCGGTATCATACACGATCTGGGAGAGGTGTTTCTCAGCAACTACATGCGTGAACCCTTTCAGGAAGTGTTGGACAGGATCAAAAACCACCCGATCAGGCTGGTTGACGCCGAGGCGGAGCTGCTTGGCACAACCCACTGCGAGATAGGACTCTGCATTGCCCGCAAATGGAACTTTCCGGATGTGTATTGCGAAGTGATCTCCTTTCACCACAATCCTGCTGAGGCCCAAATCGACCCGGTCCTCTGCGCGATAGTCAATCTGTCGGACCTGTTCTGCACTGTCCGCGAACTTAATTACAGCGGCCGCCAATGGATCAGCTTCAACCTCGGCGAAGAAGATGCCTGGAATATCCTCAAGAATGAATCACCGGCATTGGCCAAGCTGGATGTGGAGCGTTTCTGTTATGAGCTGGACGATGCCATACCTGATGTAAAGGATTTGGTATCATCCATATTTAATGCCAGCGAGCAGGTGAAATCTTGATGCTCACGCCCCAACCTCCCAAAATACGCGTTCTTATTGTCGATGATTCCTCGTTCATGCGGATGGCCATCCGCAGCATTCTTTCGAAAGATCCCGCTTTTGACATCGTCGGCACCGCCGCGGATGGCGTGGAGGGGGTTGAGAAGGCGATTGCCCTCAAGCCCGACATCATTACCATGGATGTGGAAATGCCCCGCATGGATGGCATTGCTGCCTTAAAACAGGTCATGTCCAAGGCGCCTACAAAAGTCATCATGGTCTCGACCCTGACAAACGAGGGGGCCAAATCCACCTTCGAGGCGCTGGACGCAGGCGCAATTGACTATATTCCAAAAAATGTAACCGATTCAGCCGATGCCCAGAATATTTTCCGGCAGGAGCTGCTTCGCAAGCTGAAAGAGGCGGTCAAGTCGCGTTTCATGCGTCCGCTCGGTGCGACAGCACCGACAATGAGGTCTGCGACTACAGCTTCTGCCGTGCCGCAGCGTCCGACTTCGTCCAGGTTCGCCGGCAAGAAGATACAATATGTCGGTATCGGGGCCTCGACCGGCGGACCGGTTGCGCTGCAGGAAGTGCTTTCCCGCATCCCGGTTAATTTCCCTTACGGAATCATGGTCGGCATTCATATGCCAAAAGCTTTTACCGGGCCATATGCCGACCGTCTTAATGCCAAGTGCTCGATGACGATCCGCGAAGCGGTTGATGGCGACATTCTCAAGCCTGGACTGGCTCTGATAGCGCCGGGCGGCATGCATACAACTCTGGTTCGCCAGGGAAGTCACATCGTTGTAAAAACGCAACCCACCAGCAATTATCCGCAGTATGTCTATATCCCATCGGTTGATCTGATGCTGTCCAGCATGGTTGAAGCCACCGGTGGCGCCATGCTTGGAGTCATATTGACCGGAATGGGCAGTGACGGTTTCAAGGGGATGCAGTTGCTGAAACAGAAGGGTGGCGTGACCATCGCCCAGGATGAAGCCACCTCCACCATCTACGGCATGCCAAAAGCCTGCGTTGAAGGTGGAGTCGCGGATGAAGTCCTGCCGTTGGGTCAGATTGGATTCGAAATATCAAAATTCATGTGACTTTGTATTAAGTTACCTCTTCGACATCCATTCAATAGAAACAAAAAGAGAGGGGCGGCTCCAATGGGCCGCCCCTCTCTTTTTGTCAGACGTTCTCTTACTGTGCTTCAATTCATAACTAACGCCTCAATATGTCATTTGTTGACTGCCACTCCTGCTTTAGACATTTTTGCCGACAACCCTTTGGCAAATCCCATCATCAGTATCACTGCCGGCATTACCTGTACTACCACGATCAGGGCACAGAATCCCAGGAATACCCAGACAAATATCCCGCTGTTATCTTCGTGAAGAGTTGATGCTGCGAATGCTGTTGCGGGGGCCAAAGTTGCGATTAACGCTGCGAGTGCTTTCATGACATCCTCCTGTCAGTTATATGTTTGATAGCCGTTTGAAATATGGCTGGTTGTTATGGCTTGATTATTTGCCGGTCGATGCCTGGTGTGCATCGGTACTTCCCAGTGACAGAATCCCTTTCAGGATGCCTGTCATCATCAGGAAGCCGGGGATGAACTGGAAAAGTACGATCATGGCGCCGAATCCGATGAAGCAGGCTGCCAGGATACCAATGCCTTCACTTTCGACTGCTCCTCCGGCTGCCAATGCCTGGCTGGTGGTGATCATTGCTGTTGCAAATGTTGCTGCTGATATGGCTCTCATGACTATCTCCCTTCCTGCTTCAATTGTTTCTACTGTTTCCGTCTTCTGATTATTACTAAAGCATCGAGCGTGCCAAACGATTAAAGTAATAAAATAAATTATCTAACTTACTGATATTGCGAGTTAAGATACCTGGGGTATTATTTGCTGCGCGCCTCTAATCTGGTTGCTATAGAAAATATGTATATGAAACATATACAGTGGTTAGCATGAGTTTATTAACCGAGTGTTTTGTAACTATCTGAATGTGCGTGTATATTTATAAAATACAACAAATGTGCGACTGTACATAATTGTTATACAATTGTTTGCAGAATATATGATTAACGGTATGCTACTTGCCATTGGACCTGTGGTATAACAACGTGATATAACTTTACCTGGCTGTCAGGTTGCTGAGTATACGTACTGTAAGAAATTGCTGCCGGTTGTACCACACCGATATATCTGGGAAATTTGGTGAAAAAGTTCGGTTGAAATGCATGCTGACATTAGGTGGTCCGGTCGGATGTCATGACCACATGGATTAAGCCAAAGCTATGCAAAAACAGTTTTTTATCAAGTAAAACTTAATTGAGTGATTGCTGCTGTTGCCGTATTGATAAGTATTAACGATATGTTGGCGATTTATAATGGCTTTACAAAAAATTATTATAATTGTATTGTACAAATACTGCGGTGGCCTGTTGCAATCCGGATAAGTTGGGATACCATTTGTAGTGTAAATCGTATGGTTTGTTCTTAATCTTGTTGGTGGGGGATTTATATGAAGAAGCTTCTCTGGGCGATCATGATCATATGCCTGTGTTCTGCCTGTATTAGCAAGTCGAAAGAAGAGTTGTATGCTGAGGGTGTCAAACAGCTGAATTCCGCAAATCCCGGCGGCGCGGTTGTTTTGTTCAAGAATGCTCTTGAAAAAGATGAAAACTATCTGGATGCCCGCTTTCAGTTGGCTAGGGCCTATTCAAAGCTCGGCAAGCGCGAACAGGCGGAGAAAGAGTTTCTCAAGGTTCTGAAACAGAATCCATCGCGTGACGATGTCTTGCCGGAACTTGCGGAAGTGTATAATGCCTTGAAAAAGCCGGAAGAGGCTTTCAAGCTTGGAGAACAGTATCTTGCAAAGCATCCTAACAGTGTGGAGGGATTCGAGATTCTTGGAATCGCCAGTGCGATCAGCGGCAGGTATGCAGATTCGGAGAACTACCTGAATCAGGCTCTGGCGGTGGACCCCGCACGAGCAAAAACAAAGCTCGAACTAGCTTCGGTTTATGTCTCTGGCGGCAAGGAGCAAAAAGCCAAATCACTTTTGGAAGACCTGGTGCAAGCCGATCAGAAAAACGTCAAAGCTTTCTATATGTTGGCTGCACTGGAGAAGAAAACCGGAAATAGTGACAAAGCACTGGAAATATATTCCCGGTTGCTGGCCAATAACCCGTCGGAAACACTTGCATCATATAAAGCCGGTCTGATCCGGATTGAAAGAGGCGATCTGGATAAGGCCGAACAAGTTGCCGATGATCTGATTAAGAACTATCCAAAGCGGGCTGATGGGCATCGATTAAAAGGATTGGTGAGTTTTTATCGTAAAAACTACGCGGAAGCCATGACCCATCTTCAAGACTCGATCAAGATCGCGCCCACACTGGAGGGGTATCACTTTCTGGGTCTCTGCTACTACAACCGGGGTGAATTGGAAAGCGCTTTGAGCCAGTTCCGCAAAATACTCGATAATGTACCGGACTCGCGTCAGGCACGCCTGATGACCGGTACCATCCTGTTAAAACAGAAGCGCACGGATGACGCCATCAGTGAAATACAAAAAGTACTCCAGAAGGATGACGCCGATGCCGCCGCCCATAATCTGTTGGGCAATGCGTACATGGCGAAAGGCATGTTTGATGACGGGTTACGCGAGTTCAACCGTGCAACCAAAATTGATCCCAAAATAGTGGATGCCTACCTGAAGAAAGGCTATTACTATTTCAGCCGTGGCAAAAATGCAGAGGGTGAATCAGAGCTGGTAACGGCGGTTCAGGCTGCGCCGGACGCAATCAACAGCAGGCTTATACTGGCTTCCTATCACCAAAGGGGAGGACACAGCGCCAAGGCTTTATCCGTCCTCCGGGCCGGACTGACAGGCGCTAAAAGTGATGCCGTCATCTACAACAGTATCGCCTCTGTACTTTTATCAACAAACAAACTTGACGAGGGGCTCAAAAACATACAGAAGGCCAAGGACGTTGACCCTGCTTTTGCCGCATCCTACCAGAACCTTGTCACCATCTATGCTGCAACCGGCAAATACGACAAGGCGATTGAAGAATATGTGACCCTGCTGCGTTACGATCCTAAAAATATCCGTGCAATACTGGGGTTGGCTGCACTGTATGAAATTAAAGGGCAGGACAGCCAGGCGCTGGCCCAATATGTCAAGGCGGTCGAAACAAAACAGCCGGCCGCATATATGGCGTATGCCGGGTATTACCAGAAAAAAAACGACACCGGCAAGGCGCTCAAGATTCTTGACGATGCACTTAAAATTGATTCCCGCAACCTATCCGTGCTCGAAATGAAAGGGCGCTTGCTGGTCGCTGACAAAAAGCACAAGGAAGCTCTCAGGGTTTTTGACGAAATTGAACTTATTAACCCGGAAGCGGGAGTCGCACTTAAGATCGGCGCCTATGTTTCAATGAAAGATACGGCAAAGGCGCTTGAACAGGCGCGCAGGATAGTTGAAAAATATCCGAATTCAGCGCGCGGATACATGGTGCTGGCCTCAATCCATGAAAGTCAGAAAGATTATGCCCGTGCCATCAGTGAAGCCAAAAACGGTGTCCGCGTGGACGGAGACAATCCAAAGGCCATACTCTATCTGGGAAATCTGTATGAGGCCAGCAAGGATTATAACCAGGCCATGTCGCTCTATTCGGAAGCGCTTCGCAAAAAATCTGATTTTATTCCGGCGCTGTTTGCCCAGGGAGCGCTGCTGGACTCCACCGGTAAAAAGAAAGAAGCTATAGCCAAGTATAGGATGGTTCTGGAAAAAGCAGATAATTATGTGCCCGCACTCAATAATCTGGCCTATCTCTGTGCAGCCGGTTACGGAAGCAAGGAAGAGGCGCTTCGACTGGCTATTTCGGCCTATAAACAGGAGCCCGGAAATGCCGGCGTGATGGATACTCTGGGATTTGCGTTACTTAAAAACAACCGCAAGGAAGATGCCAAAAAAGTCCTGGAAAAAGCGGCAGCAGCTCTGTCGAATAATCCGACGGTACAATATCATCTGGCGCTGGCCTACAAGGAGTCGGGTGACAAAGCGAATGCACAGCGGGTTTTGAAAAAGGCCCTTTCTCTTGGAAGCTTTCCCGATTCCGCCGCGGCCGCGTCACTTGCCGTAGAGCTGAAGTAGTTTGCAATTCCGGTCATGGTGTCTCACTGGGTCATACTGATTGCCATCGACGCCGTATTGGCAGTCATGTCCCTGTTTGGTGCCGCGGCGATGAGATTCGGTTATTCAGAAGTAACCGACAAATTGCCGGAACTGACGACTATATATACGGTTACTATTTTTGTTCTGGTAATACTGTTTTCTTCGCACCTGATGGAGGTCTACGAGTTTTCCAGAAACACCAGAAAAAGAGAAATCCTGATAAATATTCTGTTCGGTGTTGTCACCTCTTTTTCACTGCTCTCCGTTGTATACTATCTGGATCCGGCAGTAATACTGGGCCGCGGCGTTCTGATCATATCGCTCTTTTTCTTTTCCTTCAGCCAGTTCATATGGCATGCAATCTATCTGGTCGGGAAGAATCATCCACGCTTTTTGCAACGGGTTCTGGTCCTTGGAACAGGAGAATTGGCCGCCCAGGTCGGGGGGATGATAGCCTCCGGCAAGAGCAGTTTCATTCTGGCCGGCTATACGTCTTGCAACGGTTTTGAAAAGCAGGAGAACCGCCGTGAAATCGATCCAGTGCTAGTTCCAGCGGATTCGATAGTCGGAAATAGTCATGATCTGCTCAGCACCGCGATGCAGGTGCGTGCGGATCTGATTGTAGTGGCACTGTCTGAAAGACGTGGCCATTTTCCTCTCAGCGATGTACTGAGATGCAAATTGAACAGCATTCAGATCGTGGATGCGCCCACGTTATTCGAACGCATTCAGGGAAAGCTGATGCTTGAGGCGATTACCCCCAGCTGGTTCATATTTTCACAGGGTTTTCGCAGAACATCGCTTTTCAGCTTTTGCAAGCGGGCAGTCGATGTTTTTTTGTCCCTGTTGGGATTACTGCTGATACTTCCGTTTTTTCCGTTTATTGCGCTGGCCATAAAACTGGATTCAAAAGGGCCCGTGCTGTTCAGCCAACTGCGCGTAGGAAACAAGGAAAAACAGTTCCTGCTGTATAAATTCCGGTCGATGCGTCAGGATGCCGAACAACGATCAGGAGCGGTTTGGGCGGAGAAAAACGATCCCAGGGTAACCAGGCTCGGCAAGTTTCTCAGGAATTCCAGAATCGATGAGATCCCACAGCTTATTAATGTGTTGAAAGGTGACATGAGCTTTGTCGGGCCTCGCCCCGAACGACCTGAATTTGTGGAAAAACTGAAGCAGATTATCCCGTATTATTCTAAACGCCATTTCATACATCCGGGGCTGACCGGGTGGGCGCAGGTTCGCTATCCATACGGAGCATCGGTTGAGGATGCCGTCGAAAAACTGCGCTATGACCTGTACTACATCAAAAACATCAGTCCCTTCCTGGATACGCTGATTTTCTTTGAAACCATCAAAGTGGTGCTTTTTGGCCGCGGAGTGAGATGAAGCATTAAATGGTTTTACATCTGACTACTTCCATGCCCATCACTTAATCCATGAATTGAATGTACTAAATAACATCTCCGGGAGTCGCTCCATGAAAATTAGAAACATGCTGTTACTTGCAGCCATGCTGCTGGTTTTACCAATTACAACACGGGCCGGTGATTATGTGATCGGTGAAGGTGACGTGCTTGATATCGCCGTATGGGGAGTAAAGGAACTATCGTTTCCCGCCAGAGTAAGGCCGGACGGTAAAATCACCGTTCCCGGATTGGGAGACGTGGCGGCCAGCGGACAAACACCCGCAGCTTTACAATCTTCATTAACCTTGAGGCTCAAAGAACTGGTGAAAAACCCGATTGTCACAGTCGCAGTGACCGGTATTACCAACAGCAAGGTCTACATTTTCGGCGGTGGAGTGAAATCGGGAGTATTCGAACTGCTTCAGCGCTCAACGCTTCTGCAACTGCTCTGTACTTTCGGAGAGGTAAAGTCGGCAGACCTCAAGAAGGCCTATCTACTCAGGAACGGCAAGAAGATCAAGGAAGATTTTCATCCTCTGATCGTAAATGGTGACACCAGTGGCGACGTTCAGCTTGAGTCGGGGGATTCGCTTTTTATACCTTTATTGCTGGATAAAAGCGTCTATGTGCTGGGGGCGGTCAACATGCCTAAGGCCATTGAGTACCGCGAGGGGATGACGGTCATGGAAGCTATACTTGAATCAGGTGGTTTTACAAAATTTGCCAGCCAGAATGATACCCAGGTCCGCAGAAAGGACGCCGAGGGCGAAGTGTCTATTCCCGTCAAGGCGAAGGATATTATACAGGGCGGGAACATGGCTCAGAATGTCAAGCTCAAGCCGGGCGATTACATTATTGTCAAGGAAAGTATTTTTTGATGGATGATTGTCGGTCACGAATTACATAAACGACAGATAACCGCCGAGAAAAACGGAATCACGCCGATAAAACCCGGACTTGCTTCAAAAACATTAATCAGCTTATGGTTTACACCAGTATTATGTTCAAGTTTTTGATTTCTCTGCGTGTATCGGCGTTCATCGGCGGTTAATTGCTTCTTCTGAAATTACCTTCAGTAAAAAACTTTTGGAGAAACAGATGGCATCCAGCGAATTTGATTACAAAAAATACCTGAATCTGGCCAGGAAGAACAAGGTGTTGTGCATCGTGACAGCACTGGCAATCATGACCGTCATAACGGTGGTGAGTTACCTGCTACCGAATAAATTTGAAGCAAAGAGCACCGTATTCATAGAGAAGAGTGTTATCTCGGAACTGTTGAAAGGACTGACATTTACACCTTCCGCTGAAGACAAGATCAAAGTGTTGTCGTATGCGCTCAACAGCCGCACCCTTATATCCAAAGTGTTGGACGAGTTGGATCTTAAGAAAAGTAGTGAGGCGGAGCAGGAAAAGCAGATTAAAAATATGCAGGACAATACACAGATCAAGATCAAGGACAGGGAAGGGCTTTTCATTATTTCTTTTAGGGACAAAAATCCCAAGTTTGCCCGTGATTATGTAAATGCGCTGGTAAGGCGCTACATAGATGAAAACACTTCCAGCAAAAGGCAAGAGTCCTATGGAGCAACCCAATTTGTTTCCGAACAGTTGACCGCATTCAAGGAAAAACTGGACAAATCGGAAGAAGCGGCCAATGCCTTTAAAAGCGGTTCCGGATCGATCGCCAGCATGGACCCTTCACTCTTGCTCAAGGACATCAATGACTCGCAGCAGCGTCTGGACGATTTGAGGATCCGTCAGACCCAGCTGGAAACGGCGCTGGCCGGCCTGAGCAAGGTCAATTCAGCCCAGTCGAATATGCCGGCCTTACAGAAGAGATTGCAGGAGCTGCAACTGCAATACACCGACAACTACCCGGAAATACAACGGGTAAAAGAAGATATCCGTGCACTTGATGAGCAGCTCAAGAGTGGCCAGGGAGTTGCCAAGCCGGTTGATTCTCCCGAGTATGCGAAACTGGCTTCAGAACTCAGGGCAATTCGTCAGGCTGAAGCTAATCTCAGTAGCACCATCGCCAGAAATCGCGGCCTGCTACATAACATACCGGCCGCAAAGGCGACACTTGACAGTCTTGAGCGCGAGAAGCACTCACAGAAAACCCTCTACGAGGCGATGCTGGCACGTCAGGGACAATCCGAGGTCTCCAAGCAGATGGAAGTCCAGGACAAGTCCACCGTTTTCAGGGTCGTGGATCCGGCGGTGCTGCCGTACAAGCCGGTCAGCCCCAATCGGGTTAAGATCATTCTTATGGGCATACTGGCCGGGATCGGTGGTGGTCTGGGAATTGTTCTGCTGAAGGACCAGATGGACAGTACCGTGAAAAATGTAGACATGGCCAAAAACTTCGGATTTTCGGTTCTGGCAGTTATTCCCAGAATTGAAGATCCGCAGTTGCTGGTACTGCAGTCCAGGCGTGCTCGCAAATTATACATTTTCGGCGCTTTATACTTCTCATTGATTCTGGCTGTGCTAGCGGTTGAGGTTGCGGGTGTTACCGTGATTTCAAAGTTTATCGGCAGGCTGACCAGCTAAAAAACATCACATACCATATTCTTTGATATTTTACAGGGTGAATTAATGAGCCGAATCGAAAAAGCTTTGGAAAAAGCAGCACAGATGCGTAATTGCGAACCGGCAATTCATGTAGTGGAGAAACCCTTGCGAGAGGAAGCTCCTCCTACGAGGCAGAGTGCAAACAGGACAATTACGATCAATGCCGATAATCGCTTGTTGGCAACTATTGCAGAACCGCATTCGGATGTTTCTGAACAGTATCGTAAATTGAAAAGCGCTCTGGTGCGCCTGACAAATGAAGACCGCTTCCGTAATCTTTTGATGGTAACAAGCGCAATACCAGGGGAGGGCAAAAGTCTGACTGCAGCCAACCTGGCCATATCCATGGCCCAGGAATATGATCTGACGGTACTTCTGGTGGACGCTGATTTACGCCGTCCCAGCATACACACTTACCTCGGATTTGAGCAAACCATCGGTTTGTCCGACTGTCTGCAGGATGATATCGACATTGGTGATGCGATCATTAAAACCGATATCAGCAAGCTCTCGGTGATTTCCGCAGGGCGTGAGGTGGCAAAACCGCTGGAATTGTTTGCCTCAAAAAAGATGCAGGATTTGATGGCCGAGATCAAGCACCGCTATAATGATCGTTACGTGATCATAGATACTCCGCCGTTGCTTCCATTTGCCGAGACGCGCTCTTTGGCCCGCATCGTGGACGGTGTTGTGTTTGTGATCCACGAAGGTGTTACCCCCCAGGAAAGCGTACTTGAGGCCAAGGAAATTCTAAAAGGGTGTCCGATTCTGGGAGTCGTGCTCAACGATTCGACTGCGATAAACACTGAAATCTCCCATTACAGTAGCTATTATAAAAGATAAACAGCCTCGTGACGTATTCACCCGGAGCATTACCATGTACCGTTCGTTCTTCAATCTGACATGCAAGCCGTTCGATCTGATTCCGAACCCGGACTTCATGTTTCTCAGCAAAACCCACAAAAAGGCCATAACCTACCTGGATTACGGCATCCGGGAAAGGGTGGGCTTTATACTGCTGACAGGTGAAGTCGGCTCGGGAAAGACCACTATCATCAGGGAGATGATCAACAAGCATCTTCAACGGGTAGTGCTTGCCAAGGTCTTTAACACAAAAGTCAATTCGGAACAGTTGCTGTCCATGATCAATGATGATTTCGACCTGCCGGTGCAGGGCAAGGACAAGATCGAGCTGCTGCGGGATCTGAACCATTTTCTGGTTGAACAGTACGCCAAGGGGAATCAGCCGTTGCTGATCATCGACGAAGCCCAGAATTTGCCGCCCGAAACACTGGAAGAAATCCGCATGCTGTCGAATCTGGAGACATCCGATTCCAAGCTGCTGCAGATCATCCTTGTGGGGCAGCCTGAATTACGCACCCTGCTGGCCAAACCCGAGTTGCGCCAACTTCGTCAGCGGATCAGTATTCAGTGCAATCTGCAGCCGCTCAACCGCCAGGAAGTGGAGGAGTATATCTTCCACCGGCTGCAGGTGGCCGGAAACCGTGATGCGCTCCACTTTACTCCGCAAGCCCTCGATCTGATATTCATCTACTGCAGTGGTATTCCCCGCTTGATAAACATCATATGTGATTTTCTGCTTTTGGCGGCCTTTGCGGAAGAGGTGCGGGACGTTGATGAAGAGATGATCCGCGATATCGTCGGTGATCTGGATTTTGATAATCACTACTGGGCACAGGAACAGCCGCCGATCGACGGTGTCACGGCAGTAACCAGTGGTGGTGTTTCCAGACCCGGTTCGTTCTGGTCTGAAAACAGGATCGAAGACCTTTTTAGTCAATTGAACCAACGTCTGGAAAATTATGAAAAAGACACTCTGGTATCTGCCCAGGCACCACTAAAGGAGCTTAACCAACGCCTGGAACAGATTCAGGATACTTTCACCCAACAGCTCAACAGGACCAATTCCGCCATTGTCAAGTTGAACAAAAAAATTCAAGAGCAGCCGGATAATTCGTTAGCGACTCAGGAACTTCCTGAGAATGACAATCTGCCAAAACCGGGTCTGATACGGAGGATATTCGGATGATGCGCTCCATCAAAAAGGTAAACTTTGAGTCTATCCAGAAAATGTCTGTTGAACTGCCGTGTGCGGTGATTATCACTTCCATCAACCGTTGGTCACTTTGCGGTGGAACCGCGTGTGTTCTCATGTTGGGAGCCGTACAGGCGCAGGGAGCGGATTTCAGCGTAAAACCATCACTCTCGGTCAGTGAGGAATATACCGACAATGTTTTCGAGAGTAACCTGAATAAAAGATCCGACTATATTACCAGGCTGCAACCCGGTCTGGCGCTGAAATACAACGCACCATTATGGGACTGGGACCTGAGCTATGGTTTTGATTACCGCAATTATGCCAGGGGCAGCCGAAACGACGACACAACTCACAACATCAATGCCAATGGGTTGGTGAAAATAATCGATGAAGTACTGTTTCTTGAGTTGAGCGATGTCTATAAAAGGGTCTCCCTGGATGTGACCCGCGACAATACCAATGAAAGTCTTTACTCCAACCAGTCCGATCAGAATGTTGGAACAGTTTCCCCTTATCTGGTTCTGCACCCCACTGCCCGTCTGACCCTGAAGACCGGCTATCGCTACATCAATACCTGGTACAAGGATCCTCAGGCGATTGACAAACAGGATCACATCGGTTTCCTGAACAGCTCCTATGAGTTCTCCTCGAAGTTATTCCTGACCGCTGATTACACATTCACTCGGGAAATTCCGCTCAAAAACAGCAGCTTCTATCGACATGAAGCCTACCTCGGACCACGCTACGAATATGCAGATAGGTCATTCATCTATGCTCGTGGTGGCATTATTGCCAGTAATTACGACAATGGAACTGACTATTTTAATCCTTCCTGGAATGCCGGAATAACGCATGCCTTCGATAGCATGACGGCAGATTTATCCGCGGGAATGAAGTACTCCGATGATCCGCTTGGGAATTCCACCCTGGATACATCTTACAACATTTCGCTGACCAGGAATCTGCAAAGGGGCCGCCTCACGCTGCGAGGTTCATATACCGAGTTTTTGGATGCAAATACCGATAGGTTGAAGAACAAACGCTACTCTGGTGGATTTACCGGCGCATACGAGTTGGTGCAGGATTTGCGGGCTTCTCTGGGAGTTACCTATGAAAACTATGAAGATCTGCAGCGTAATAGCACAACCGAAAAATACTACGTTGATTGCGGGTTGAATTATGATTTTGGCGAAGAGCTTAGTGTGGGACTCACCTATAAATATATAGACTATTCCTCGGCCGAGATTGCTACTGACAATTATCAGGTAAATCGAGTAATTCTGGAAGTGAAGAAGGTTTTTTAAGCTGAGACCTAAATTGTCCTGTAACAGTCCTTATGTTATGGATAAATATAAATAAATAATAAAGATCAAATCACGGCTTAATTTTATTAATGTACCCGCTAATGGACAGTACAATTTTTTGAATAGTGATAGGGGCGTCCTCAATTTTGAAAAAGCTTCAATCCAATCCTAGCATCTCATTTATAATCCTTACTTGGAACTCCGAGCGATTCCTTCAGGACTGTTTTACGTCAATCATCAATAAATGCAGACAGGAAAATTTATCTTTTGAAGTGATTGTTATAGATAACGGGTCGCAAGATGATTCTGCAAAGGTTGTTGAACGATATGAGAAAAACAATGCCAATCATTTTATTCTGATATCCCTTGAATCTAACCGTGGAACAACATATCCACGCAATCTGGGGCTTAAGCAGGCTCGTGGTGGATATCTGTGTATTCTGGATTCTGATACTGAACTTGGAGTTGGAAGATTAACAGAGGTAATCAACCGTCTGAGCTCAGATATAAGAGTCGGAATGATCGCTCCAAGACTATTATTGCCTGATGGAACAATACAGAATTCCGTAAAGCGTTTTCCCACGATGCTTAACAAATTGATGAAACTTCCTAGAATAGTGTGTGGTGTCTGCACTAAAAACAGCGATTTTTACGAAGGCTTTCCATTCAGGGAAGAGCGTGAGGTAGATACCGCCATATCGGCCTGCTGGTTTTTTAGGAAAGAACTCCTGCAAAAAGTGGGATATCTGGATGAAAAGATATTTTATGCACCCGAGGATTTAGACTATTCATTGCGAGTTTGGCAGGTCGGGTGCAGCCTCCTTTATTTTCCTGCTTTTACGGTTTTGCATCATACCCAACAGATTACGCATAAAAAACCATTCTCCAGAACTTCTCTGAGCCACTTCTGGGGGCTACTTTACTACTATTGGAAGCATGGTGGCTGGCTTGTACGACCCCGTGTATAAAGACGTCGCAATTTGATCAAAAACCTGGAGTATACTTTTGAGAATACACGATATATCAGTACCATTGTTTCAGACTATGCCAGTATGGCCTGGTGATCCCCCTCTATCATTTGAGGAAAATCGCAACGGAACTGTGTGTGTTACTCGACTTTCCATGGGGCTGCATTCTGGAACACATATTGATTGCCCATATCATTTTATTCCTGATGGAAAAAGACTGGATGACTATTCACTTGACCGTTTCGTCGGCAGGGTGCGGGTCTTAACAATTGAAAGCACCACTTCTATTCAACTAGCGGAATTAAAAGACAAAAACCTTGAACAAGTGGACAAGGTGATTTTCAAAACATGTAATTCAGCATTATGGCAGCAGAATGCATTTAATCCTGACTTCATTGGCCTGGAACCTGACGCAGCACAGTATCTGGTTGATTGTGGCGTTAATCTGGTAGGAATTGACTATCTGTCGATTCAGCCATTTTCCTCTATTGACTGTACTGTACACACCATCCTGCTGAAAAACGACGTGCTGATTCTGGAAGGTGTTAATATGACGGGCATTGAGGATAATGAGTACCAATTGTTTTGCTGCCCGTTACGTATCCAGGGAGTGGAGGCATCCCCTGTAAGGGCGCTGCTCATTCCACTTGCCGATTCATTGGAGATCTAAATATGAATACCGGCAATTCAGTAGGAGTAATCGGTCTTGGACGTATGGGGTTACCTCTTTGTGAGAATCTTAGAGATAAAAACTATGACGTGATTGGATACGATCTGGCTGAGGAGAATCGACATAAAATCGAATCTCTAAAAATGACGTCTGCGGATTCAATTGAAAATCTATGTGCTAGGATTTCTTCACCTCGCCATGTCATTCTTATGGTGCCCGCCGGAGAACCTGTTGATACGGTCATAACAAGCATTCTTCCACATATTACACCTGGCGACATTGTTTTAGATGCGGGTAATTCTCATTATCTGGATTCAGTTAGGAGAGGGGAGTTTCTTGCTCGTTATGATATCGGATTTCTTGATGTCGGGATTAGTGGCGGTTTGGATGGCGCCCGGCACGGTGCTTGTCTTACCATCGGTGGTGACAAGGCCTTGTTTGAAAAAGTCGAGTTTTTGTTCAGGGATATTGCGCAAACCAATGGCTACATGTACGTCGGACCCTCTGGTTGGGGGCATCTGGTAAAAACGATACATAACGGCATTGAATATGGTTTTCTGCAGGCTATTGGTGAGGGGCTGCATCTTATCAGAGAAGTTTCCGAGAATGATGGAGTCGAAGTTGATCTTTCGCGATTATGTACTGTCTGGAATAATGGCAGCATTATAGAATCAAGGCTTATTAGGGATGCTGCAGAAGGCATACGCCTTATTGCTGAACATACTGAAATCGGTGGGGTAGTTGGTGGAGGAGAAACCGGAGGGTGGGCACAGGAGATCGCGAGACAAACCGGCGTATCCCTTCCCGCCCTTGACGCTGCGCTTGATTACCGTAAAAAATCTCATATTTCTCCCGATTTTAACGGTAAAGTTATTGCTGCAATCAGGTATATGTTCGGCGGGCATAGTTTTTAAGTGATGTGGATTGATACCAGTATTAATAATGTTACCGTACTTGCCGTAGATATTGGCACAAGTGGTTGTCGGGCCGTAATCAGCGATCAGGATGGCTCAGTTTTGGCCAATGCAGAAAGAACGTATGGTGTTACCTATAATGACAACGGAGTTGCGGAACAAGATCCCGAGAGAATATTCGATTCATTTATTGAGGTGATTCAACAGTGCACTTCTGAATCACCTGTTTCAGTAGATTACGTTGCAATTGGTTCGGTGCTTCACAGCCTGTTGCTTTTGGATAGTGAAGGGAAGCCACTGACACCACTTTCAATCTGGTCTGACACAAGGGCCGTTGGCCAGTGCGAAAGATTTAGAGACTCGTTTGAATTGAACAAGTGGCCTGAGCGGACAGGGTGCCCCTTGTCACCGACGTATCCAGTATATCGACTGTTATGGTACAAGGAGAATGAACCGGCGCTTTACAACAAATTCCGCAAAGCAGTGTCCATTAAATCCTATATTCATTATCGTCTTTTCGGTCGTTATGTTGAAGACCATTCTGTAGCTTCCGGAAGCGGCATGTTCAATATTCATGCACGTGTTTGGGATCGAGAAATATTGCATTATCTGGGGCTAGAAGAAGAAAAACTACCTGACTCAGTTCCCGTTGAGTCTCAACTGTTGGATATAAACACCTCTTTGGTTGAAGGTTTTCCTAGCAAAATTAAATGGATTATTGGTGGTGCTGACGGTCCTCTGGCGCATTTAGGCACAGCAGGTTGGAACAAAAATGTTGCCAGCCTTACGATTGGGACGAGTGGAGCTGTCAGAATTAAAACTGATGCCCCCAGAATTCCCAGTAATAGTTCTTTGTGGTGTTATGTCTTGAATAGAGATTCCTATATTACAGGTTTGGCTACCAATAACGGTGGGAACGTTGTCGACTGGTACGTGAACGCTTTTTATCCGCCCGGGACCAGTTGGGATGAGCTGGAAGTTTGCTTGGCCGCTACCGTTCTGGATCCGGAGCTTTTTTTTGTTCCCTTTATATTCAACGAGCGAGAGTTAGGAAGGACCAACTGCAATTCAGCAAAATTTATCGGATTGAAGCAGGGGCATACTCGTGACGATATGTTTCGTGCAGTTGTCGAAGGGGTCGTATTCAATGTGATCCATCTATTTGATTGTTTAAGGTATAATTATCCAGCCGTTGAGGCTGTTGCCGTTTCGGGGAGCCTGACTAACTCTACCTACGTCAGAAGTATAATTACTGGTGCTATTGTACTTCCTGTCATAAAAAGCGGTGCGGCTAATGCCGCCATATCTGGTCTGGCAAGAATTATATTGGGCGAAAATCAGAATGTTTGCTGTAAAGTCAGTGGTGATATTAAAAAATTAAATACAAACAGGAATGACCAATCTTATGGAGTCCGGAATGATTATTTTACTGAAAAATACTGCAACTGGAAAAAACAGCTTTAATGCCAGAGTATCTAGTTTGATAAATTATAAGACTACTAAGCAAGACTGATGCTGTTCTTTGGACTCCAAATATTTCTGTTTCTGATAATTATACGCCCCCAGGATTTTGTGACATGGATGTATGGAGCGCCAATTGTCTTTATTGTTATGGGGTGTTTGCTCGCTTGCTGGTTTATTAGCGATACTGAAAAAAAATTATTCAGAACTCCTATTGACAAATATTTTGCTCTTTTTTTTGTCATGTTTGTCATCTCAACAAGAAATGCAGGCTGGTTATATTATACGCTCGAAATGGTAACTGAAACATTTAAAATTGCGTTGATATACTGGTTTATTATTACAATTGTTAATAGCGAGGAGAGGTTAAAGGTTGCAACTTGGACAATTGTTCTTTTAATGAGTGTAGTTGGGTTAATGGGTGTATTGCAGACCTACGGTTACGATATTACCGGTGCTGGAATGTATTGGGCTTCAGATAAGCAGGTCTGGCAGATCAAGGGAGTAGGTTTGTTCGACAATCCTAATGACATGGCCTATTCAGTAGTTCTGATCGTACCATTTGTTATAGGCCTGTTTTTAGTCAGCAGTAATCTCTTGGTGAAACTCAGTGCTGTTGTCATTTTTTTCATCGCTACGTACTGTATTTTTCTTACGAACTCGAGAGGTGGGTATCTTGCTTTGTGTATGTCTTGTGTTACCTGGGTTTACTTCTGGATTTCAAGCCGAAATTTGCGTCGCATGGCCTTTGTGCTAGGGTTAATTGGAGTCATTGCTGCGTTCAGCTTTCAAACAAGTAACTACCGTGAAGACAAGTCATCAATGGGAAGAGTTGAAGCATGGGCAGAAGGAATGGATATGCTCATAGAACACCCATTGATAGGGGTGGGAAAGGGGCAGTTCAGGGAGCATCACAAACTTGATTCACATAGCTCATATGTCCGTGCAGGGGCAGAACTCGGTATTATCGGTTTGTATGCATTTATAGGCATTCTCTACTCATCAATCCTCATTCTTATGTCGGGTGATAAAGAAGTGCTGTTATCTGAAGATCATCAAGCAAGTGGCAAAAATTGGAAACTGTATCGGATTGGTTTTATCTCTTACATTTGTTCATATTGCGTAGCTTCAATTTTTTCATCAAGATCCTATGATATCGTTTTTATGATTATAATCGCACTAACAAGTGTGTTATGCCGCTTGACAGTGGATTTGCAAGCCAAAAAAAAATTATCAGATATTGCTGTTAATAAAGGTATTTGGAATAAGAAAGTAATGATGCTTACCCTTTTTACATTAATTATATGGAAAATATTTTTGATCCAAGTATGGTAAGGAATTATTTTGTCAGAATTGTTAACTAGAAGCACTGTTACGAATATTGGTTACAACACCGTCGCTAAGATTATTGCGTTTGCATTTCAAGGACTGGCGAATATTATTTTAAGCCAAAATCTTGGGGCAAGTGATTATGGAATTGTCGGTTTTGCCATGATATTTGCCAATTTTCTTGGCAGGTTCAATGACCTCGGAATCCAGACTGCTGTTGTTCAGCGGAAAAATCTGGATGATAGAACTTTGTACACGGCTTTTACGGTTAAGGCAGTTCTTGGCCTGCTCACATATGCTATAACTTTTGTTGTTGCGGGTTTCTCACCATACTTCTTTGATAATCCTGCTGTGATAACTGTCATTCGCCTTATCTCTCTCAATTTTATCATCAATACATTTGCGTTCCTACCCAGAGTTCTTTTGATTCGTGATCTTGATTTCAAGAAACTATCGATTTCTGAAGTTTTGCTAAGCATTACCAGTTCTTTAATTGCTGTAGTTATGGCGCTCAACGGCTTCAAATACTGGAGCATTGTTGTTGCAACACTAGCATCCAATATAGTTGCTGTCATCGTTGTAGCCAGGTTCAGGCCGGTTAAACTTAAATTGGTTTTTGATAAAGAAATAGCACTGGAGCTAGTCAGGTTTGGCGGCAATCTTTTCTTGTCTGGTATGATCGTCTTCCTGCTTTTCAATGCTGATAATTTTGTTGTAGGTAGCACAGCTGGTTCCGCTGCTTTGGGATACTATGCGTTGGCATTCAACTGGGGGTCCTTGATCTGCATGGTTCTGGGAGATGTTGTTCACTCGGTACTTTTTCCGACATTTTCAAAAATTCAGGGTGATACTGATCGAATTAAGAGCGCATATTTGAAGGTGCTTGAAGTTGTAGGGTTTGTAGCTGTCTTTGTGAATTTAGTTCTTTTTCTTGGGGCTGATGAATTCCTGTATTATATGTTGGGAAAAGGCACCGATAAATGGTTCCCAGCGCTTGCAACATTGCGAATAATTTGTTGCTACGGAATAGTACGTGCACTGCTCGAACCACTCGGATCGGTAATAATGGCAATCGGCAAAACCGAGTTATTGCTCAAGGCAAACTTTTTGGCTGCAGCACTTGAGTTAATATTACTGTATCCAGTAATTAAACTGTTTGGCATTTTTGGGGTTGGTGTACTCATCACTCTGGCATATTTTACCCAGTACTTAGTTTTCTGGCCGGCAGTAAGGAGCAGTTTAACCATTAACGCAAAAGAAGTTCTTACCGTAACTATGCCGTTTGTATTTCCTGCGGTAGTCATTGGCAGTTTATTCATGATTATGAGAGGATATGTGGTGCCAATGATTGGCATTATTGCAATCCCTGTTGGTGTTGTATTGTTTATTGTCATAAGTGGGATATTATCAGGTTGGAAATTAGTGCATCAAGTAAGAGGATTGTTTTTAAAAAATGGCTGAATCTAATCAAGTTAACAACAACTCCTGGCGGAAAGACTTAAGAATATTGTGAGTGACGTTGATGTTTTTATGGTTCGAAGGAATGCTTCATGAAAAAACGAAAAGTATATATTATTATTCTTAATTGGAACGGTTTAATGGATACATTAGAGTGTCTTGAGTCTGTTTCAAAACTCACCTATTCCAATTTTAGTATACTCGTAGTCGATAATGCATCTGAGGATGATTCTGTTGCAGTTATTAGAAAGTCATTTTCCGATGTAGAAATTATTTCCAATAACGAAAATCTTGGATTTACCGGTGGTAATAATGTCGGGATTAGACATGCTTTGGAGAATGGTGCAGATTATGTTTGGTTGCTGAATAATGATACAGTTGTTGACCCAGATTGTTTAAGCAAGCTTGTATATATGATGAACAATAGTAGCATCGGCATATCAAGCCCAGTAATTTACTACCATGACACTCCTGAAGTAGTCCAATTTTGTGGAGCGTACTTAGATGAAAAAGAATACGATGTAATGATGCATTATGAAATCAGTCCAGAGGAAACTATTGCATTGCAAGACAAGTGCGTACTTTGGGGAACTGCAATGCTAATACGGAGAACGTTATTAGAGAAAGTTGGATTATTAAATGAAAAATATTTTGCGTATGACGAAGATTGTGAATTTTCAGTTCGATCGATCAAAGCTGGTTATGTAAATAGAGTTTGTTCTGAATCAAAAATATTCCATAAGGACTCAAAATCAACTGGCGGAAAAACCTCGACTATTCAGGTATGGCTTAGATCCAGGAATGAATTGTTCTTATGGTCAGACATCTTGAATAAAAACAAGTTTATGATTTATGGAATCTTTATCGCAAAGACTATTCATAGGTGTAAATATTATAAAGATGCTAATAATGAAAAAGCAATGCATGACTGTTTAAATGGTGCGTGGGCTGCTGTTAAGGGTGCGGTTAGTTTTTATAACTCAGAAATAACAATGCCTATAATAATAAAAGTACTATCGTTATGGTTTGTTAATAATAAACCATATTTTTGGGTTGATTTATTTCAGTTAAGATTTAGAAGGATTTTAAACATAGTAGCTAAGAAGATAGCAATATAAAAAACAAGGCGAATGTATGAGCTGTTGCACTCCATTGGTTTCCATAATAATTCCAACTTATAATTCAGCTTCGTTTATTACTGAAGCTATAGATAGCTGCTTAATGCAAACCTATACTAAATTTGAAATAATAGTAATCAATGATGGATCTACAGATAACACCGATGAAGTCGTCTTAAAGTACATAGACAAAATAACTTACATCAAACAAGAGAATGCAGGAGCTGCCAGGGCGAGAAACCTGGGAATTGCCGAGGCAAAAGGTGATTATATTGCATTTCTTGATGCCGATGATATATGGATAACTGATAAGCTTCAGAAGCAAATCGAGATAATGAAGCGAAATCCTAATATTGCATTGGTATATGGTAAATTCGAAAATTTCAGCGAAGGAACAAACGAAATACTCTCAATTATGCCTGATTCAATACAAAGTGGATTTTTGTTCGACCATATTTTAATAAACAACTTAATTGGACTATCGAGTGTATTAGTGAGAAAATCTGTTCTAGATGAGGTCGGCTCTTTTGATGAGCGTTTGCTCACTGCCGAGGATACGAATCTCTGGTTGAAAATTGCTTATAAATATCCTTTTGGAGTAGTCTCGGAAATACTTTTTCGACGCAGGATACATGGGGGAAATATTTCTGAACGGGTGGACATTAAAGTCGGAACACTCGATAATCTCGATTGGATAGTGGAATTGTATCCGGAAGTATCGCCAAAAAAATATACGCCAATGAAAGAAGCTTACCTGATAAAGGGTGAGGCAATGGCGGTTGATATGTTTCATGGCGGCGCGTACTCTAAGTGTAACGCTGTCTGTAAAAAGCTTATAACTATGAATGTTTCCAATGCAAAAATTCTTATCTATTTTGTTATAACACTTTTGCCAGCCTCATTAATAAGCAAGTTCAGAAATGCCATGAGATTTTTTCGCTAACCCTCTATTTAATCAAACAATAGGCTTCCGATGATCGAACAGATTAAAGTAATGTTCATTATATACGACCTTGAACGCGGCGGTCCGGAAATGCGACTCCTTGAGCTTGCTGAGCATTTGCCGTCTGATTTCCGATTTTTTATCTGCGTAACCAGCAACAAACTGTCACTGCTTTATCGATTCAAACTAGAGAATGTGGAAGTTTTTGTTATACCTGTTACCAAGGCTTATCTCGAACCCCTGAAAATATTGAAAATAATAGGAATAGTCAGAAGAAACCGGATCACAATCATTAACACATTTGATCTTAAAGGTTTGTTCATTGCTAACGGTATTAAACTATTTTCCGGTGTGCGTGTCACACTTGTCCATCACGTTGTTGATATGCTCCAAAGATACAAATCAAGGCAAGTATCTTTTCTTCGTCTTTTATTGAAGGGAGTAGATAGAGGATTGTCAAATTCTCGTGCGGCGGTGAAGATGTTGGGAGATGGTTTTTTCCCTCAAGACAAGATCAAACTTATTTATAATGGGGTTGATGTCGCACGGTTCTGCAAAGGCAACCCTGTTGTTGAAAGCTTGAGAAACACACTCGGTATAGCTACGGACGCGTTTGTTCTTGGCACCGTTGCAAACTTCAGAATTGAGAAAGAATATCCATTTCTACTGAAAGCCTTCAAAAAGCTATCGCTTAAGTATTCTCATCTACGACTTATCTGCGTCGGTGGCGGGCCGCTTCTGGAGGGTATGGAAAAACTGGCTGCAGAACTCGACGTGGCAGGTAAAATAATTTTCACCGGGTATGTCGAAAACGTCCCCGACTATATTGGATTAATGGATATTTTTGTTCTCTGTGGTAGTAATGAAGGCTTCCCCAATGTACTTATTCAGGCTATGAGCATGGAGGTGCCAATTGTCGTAACTAATGTTGGTGCATGTCCCGACATTATCGATGATGGCAATGATGGTTTTTTATTTACACCGTGTGACATTGAAGTGTTTAGCTCAAAGGTTATTAATCTCATTGAACAAAGGGAGCTTGCAGAGACTTTTGCACACAAGGCAAAAGAGAAAGTGAATGAACAATTCACTCTTGAAAAGATGGTTCAAGAGTATATGGATTATTTTAGAAGTATTGAGCGAGCGAACGGGATTAATAAACAACAGGACTTGAGAGACTAATCATGGGAAGAATGAAACAAAAAATTGTGCGTATGCTTCCATCCGTTTTGCAGGATGTGGCAATCAGTGCGCATATAAATAACCGGCGGAAAGGTCTTAAAGACCTAAGAACTCCCACGGCGATTATTTTATATGTAACAAACCGATGCAACCTGCGCTGCGGGCACTGCTTTTTCTGGGAGTCACTCAATAAGGACATTCCTGAATTAAGCGTCAGTGATTTTGAAAAACTGGCTGCCTCCCTTACAAATCCGATATCACTCTCTCTTACTGGTGGGGAGCCTCTTATACGCAATGATTTGAGTGAGATTGTTCGCTGTTTTATATCAAATGGTAAGATCCGTGAAGTTGGTTTAGCTACTAACGGGTATTTAATTCAAAAAACGAAAGAGTTCTGCAGCGCTTTCATTTTGGAATATCCGAAAATCCCTCTTTCCGTACAAGTCTCTCTGGATGGCATGGAAAGTACACATGATGAAATTCGGGGTTGCACCGGGAGCTTCAGAAACGCCCTGTCAACGATTGACGCCCTGCGTGAACTCGCAGATCAGCATAAGCTGTTTTCAATGAGCGCCGGGATAGCTGTTCAGAAGCGCAACCTGAACGAGATGGGATATCTTATTGATCTGCTAGGTTCCAAAGGCATAGAGATACGGATTAACCTTATTCGAGGGGAATCATCGGGAACATTCGGAGTAACTCAGGAAAGTTCGAGCCATGCCAACCCTAAGGAAGGGAACAGTATAGCGCTTGACGTAGATGAAATGCATTCACTCCACTCGCTTCTTACTTCCAAGAACGAGGCGTACGGATTTTGGTCGAAGCGGCACCAAAGAGTGTATGAGATAGGTATGCAGGTAATAGAAAAACGGAAGAAAGTTCTTGATTGTTATGCCGGTACCATCGACGGGGTTATTTATGCCAATGGTGATGTTGCCTTTTGCGAACTTACCAAACCGGTCGGTAACCTTCATGATTATGACTGCAACCTAGAGAAGTTATGGCAAAGTCTACAGGCGGTTGCCATGCGGAATAAAGTCAAAAGCTGTTTTTGTATTCACGGTTGTAACATTAGCACAAGCTTGATGTTCGAGCCGGATATTGTCAAAGAATCTGTGATCGGAAAAACGGATTAATGGAATGATGAATATTCTATTCATATCCTCTCTTTTTCCAAACTCCCTCCAGCTTAACAGGGGGGTATACTCTCTTCAAATAGTCAGGGAGATGGCCCGATTTGCCAACGTGCGGGTTGTCGCCCCTTTTCCGACCTTGGGAATGTTTAGCTTTATCGACTCGATAAAAAAATATCGGACAAACCTGCCTATTCCCGATATCGAGACAATAGATAGCCTCACTATTTACCACCCCAGATATTTCGCAGTTCCGAAAATGGGTTTTCTTCACCCCAATACCCTCTATACCACACTGAAACCTCTTATCAGACAAATACACGCCGAATGGGCAATTGATGCTGTTAATAGTCATTGGCTCTTCCCCGACGGAGTAGCGGTACAACGAATCTGTGCGACCTTGGGAATTCCGGTGATGCTGACTCCCCTTGGGACTGATTTGAACTCGTACTTAGGATTCAGATTTAGACGCGGGCAGATAAGGGACTCACTCATCGGAGCCGATCGAGTGTCTTTGTTGAATAGGGAAATGTTCAGGATATGTGAAGGACTTGGAGTAAGCCCTTCACGGATGGTAATCATTCCAAACGGAGTTGATACCAGAAAATTTAACATCCTTGACAGGTCACAATGCAGGAAAGACGTTGGTTTGGCCGATGATAGGAAAATCATCCTTTTCGTCGGCAATCTGGTTCCTGTAAAAAGTGTCGATACGCTGTTCAAAGCTTTTGCTGCAAATTCAGGAGCTTTAACAGCGTCTGCCAAGTTGGTCATTGTCGGGTCGGGTTATCTTGAAATGGAGCTGAAGAACCTTGCTGCAAGTCTCAAGGTATCTGATTATGTTACGTTTATTGGAACAGTTAAACACGAAAGTCTTCCGGTCTGGATGAACGCAGCAGATTGTCTGTGCCTGCCAAGCCTGTCGGAAGGGCACCCGAATGTCATGATGGAATCTCTGGCGTGCGGTACACCTGTTGTTGCAAGCTCAGTTGGCTCAGTACCTGATTTTATCGACTCTGATACTGGTTTTACAATAAGGCCGCTGGACGTTGAGGATCTTGCTGCCAAACTGCTTGCCTGCATTAACACCAACTATGACAGGAGGGGCGTCAGAAGCCGGGTTGCAAAGTATACGTGGGAAAACTGCGGGAATAGGTATGTGGAAGAAATCACGAAAATTCTACCGATCGGTTCATTTGATAAAAGCAAAATGGACGTGGAAATAGCGCTATGAGTGTAAAAACCGGAATACTTGACACTCTTATCCCGCCAAGCAAAGATTTGCGGGGCCACCATAGATGCGGCTAGCTATGATGAAATCAATTGTGCAGAGGCTGTCGGGGGATCGCATTGCCTGGAGGGTTAACGACAGGCAGAAAACTCTGCGCCTTACCTTTGATGATGGACCTCACCCAGTTTATACGCCTCTAGTGATGGATATCTTGGAGAAGTATGGAATACGTGGAACTTTTTTTCTTGTTGGTAAAGATGTTGTGCAATACCCTGACATCGTACGTCAAATTGTGAACAGAGGGCACCAGGTCGGGAATCATTCATACTCGCATAGAATTGAGTTAAAAAAAGGCATCTCAAATTTTGATGAAGAAATCAGACGATGCAATGAAGCAATTTTTGACGCTACAGGCATCTCTTGTCGGCTGTTTCGGCCACCATGGGGAATTATAACAACCAGACTTGCTTTCTATTGTATATATAACGGTATACAAATGCTCGAATGGTCATTTGATTCAGAGGATTTTAAGCACGAGCTACATCGTGGCATTACAGGGGCTGAGTCTGGTGATATAATATTGTTGCATGATGATGCGTCGTTGGTGCTTGAAATACTTAAAAACGACATTCCCATTTTGCTCGATAAGGGGTTTATCTTCATTTCAGGAAATCAACCCTTAAATTAAATGTAAGGTGGCTGCCATTAAAATTTTGACTGTAATAGTTTTTCTGATTCTTGTTCTGATTGCTAGTGTTTTGTTTGTTCGAAGACAACTTCATCTGTGGGTATTTGCATGGCTATGGCAGCGAGTTTTAAGCTTGTTCAACGTGAACAGGCCACAAGATCGCCATATTGTCATTGCCATCTGTGATCATTTTGACTTCGGGAGTGCCGGTGAATATCGCCAGGGAGAAGAGAAAAAATTGGATATCTGGGAGCGTAAGTATCCTCCCTTATCAGACCGTCATTTAGATAGTAATGGAGTTAAACTTAAGCATACATGGTTTTTTCCCCCGCATTACCACCGAGGGGATTATCTGGAACGCTTGGTTGGACTTTGTAGGCGCGGTTATGGCGAAATTGAGTTCCATCTCCATCATGACCATATACCTCCATGGCCTGATACTTCTGAGACTCTGAGAGAAAAAATAAGGCAATGTATTAAATCATTCAGTAAACATGGGGTGTTCTGTTTACCGGACGGTACCAAGACGTTTGCATTTATTCACGGCGACTGGGCACTCGACAACTCTCGAGGTGGGAATCACTGCGGGGTTAATGATGAAATCAAGATTCTTGCTGAAGAGGGGTGTTATGCAGATTTCACCTTTCCATCGCTCCACGAATCCCAACCACGAAAGATCAACTCGATATATTATGTGGAGGACAATCCCGAAAAGCCTAAATCATATGACACTGGCATTGATGTTCGGGTGGGAGGAAAACAAACAGGCGACCTGATGCTGATTCAAGGTCCATTAGGTATTGGGAGGAAGAAGAAGTTTGGACTTTCTATCTTTCCATCGATAGAGGCAGCCTCGCTCGATGGAGCTAACATTCCGCACATAAAGCGGGTACAAATGTGGCTAAAAGCAAACGTGCATGTCACAGGGAAACCTGAATGGATATTTATAAAGCTACACACGCATGGGGCGATGGAAAAGAATTTTGACAATAATATGGGTGACATGGCGGATCAGTTCTTCACTGAATTAGAAAACGAATACAACAACCCAAAGGACGGGTATCTTCACTATGTAACTGCTCGCGAGATGTACAATATTATCAAGGCAGCCGAGGCCGGTGAAAAAGGAAATCCAGGAGTCTACCGTGATTACCAAATCCCTCGCTACTGTTATCTGCCATAAAGGAGTTAGATAGTTTGACGCCAATCGTCAGTATCATTATTCCTACGTACAACCGTCTTGATTCGCTCTTGAAAACGCTGGAGTCTATACAAGCTCAGAGTCGCCAAAGTTATGAGGTCATAATTATTGACGATAATGGTGAAGATGGCACATCACAAGCGCTCGCGGGAATGGATAAGGTCTGCGTACTCGTAAATGCAACTCGTCAGGGGCCTTCTTACGGACGAAACCGGGGGATAAAAGAGGCGCGAGGCGAGTATGTCTGGTTTTTGGATAGCGATGTTACACTCCCGGATCAAAATCTTCTCGAGCGGATGGTTGCTACATTTTCAGCGAATCCCGAGACTGGTTCGCTTGGTGGTGAGATCGTAGTTCATGAGCAACAAGCCGGTTTTGCATACGGCCGGAAGATTCTATGGAATGCCCAGAACAAAAGGGTCCCTTCATCCGCTGGGAACAGTGATCTTGTGAAGTGCGACTACCTCGCAACCTGTAACTGCTTCACACGGAAAGAGTACGCGCAGCGCCTGAATGGTTTCGATGAGCGGTTCGTTTTCGGTGCAGAGGATATGGATTTCGGTTTCAGGCTCAAGGAGTTTGGTTATCATAACTACGTTAGACACGATCTGGCAGTACTTCACTATCATGAGAAAAAGGGTCGCTATGCTGATGAAACGGTACGATACCAGACCACGCGCATCATCTTTGCCAGGAAGCACTTCAGCCGTTTCAGAATTCTCGCTATGTTTTTAGTAGATGTCCTAAGTGCATCGGTTTTCTACATAGTGCTTATTCCTAAACTGGTTTATATGATAATTACTGGACGTAAAATATTAGCGCAAAATCTGGCTGGGGGATTGAATATGGTGAAGCCCTATTTTGCCAAACAACTTGAATAATTGACAGTTATTCAAATGAGAGACATAGGCCTGTAACATTATTAGCAATCAGCAATGGAGTGAACCCGAACATGAACAAAGTTGTCATAGTTGCATACGGATTCCCCCCAGTTGGTGGCGCAGGGGTTCAACGACCGGTTAAATTTGTAAAGTTTCTCCGACGATTCGGCTGGGAACCAGTTGTACTTACTGTGTCAAATCCATCTGTGCCATTGCTTGATACTTCCATGCAAAAGGATATTCCTGCAGACATAAAAATCTATAAAGCGAGAACTCTCGAACCTTCATATAAAGCCAAGCAGACATTTAAAGCTGCTAAAGATACTGGAGGTGGGCTAAAGGCGCTTATAAAAAAATACCTCTCCATGTTTTTGCTGCCGGATCCGCAGATCCTTTGGTGGCCTGGTTTGGTAGTCGAACTCATAAAGGTAATAAAGACTGAGAAGCCTGCATGTCTTTTCGTTACGGCACCTCCATTCTCCTCATTTATCCCGGTTGCTGCTATCGGCAAATTGTTTGGCATACCCGTAGTGCTCGATTATCGAGATGAATGGGTGTTTTCACGAAATACCTGGGAAAATTCATCAAGGGCTAGTATTGCATTTTTTTTGGACAAGGTAATGGAAAGGTTTGTTCTGAACAACTGTCAGGCATTTACAACCGCCACCCAGAGTTATATTGAAAGTATCGTCACGCATTACGGTGATGACCTGAAAAGTAAGGGAACGGTTATAACCAACGGATATGACGCTGATGACTTTGTAATTCCTGTAATTGAACCCGGATCAAACCTCGAATCGAACATTATAAATATAATTTATGCTGGAACAGTCTGGAAAGCAACTTCGCTCGATTCCTTCTGCCGCTGTTTAAGTCAATTTCTTGTTTTGAATCCATCGATGAAGAAACATGTTCGACTGAAGGTATACGGGCGAGTAGTTGCTGAAGAACGAGCCTGTCTGGAAGATGAAAACATTAAAGAGGTGACCGAGTGTTACGGATACATTGAACATGATAAATTGGTCGCCGAGATGTTTAATGCTGATATCCTTCTCCTCACTTTGAGCGATCTACCCGGTGCTAATAAGATAATTCACGGCAAGGCGTTTGAGTACATGGCTTCCGGGAGGCATATTTTCGCGTTGCTTCCTGAAGGTGAAGTTCAAAAGTTGATTTCAGAGCATTATGGAAATGTGACTATAGTTCACCCTGATGACGACAAAGCCATTTATCAGGCACTTGATTATTTGATAAATAATATTGATGTGGTTAGAAACCTCAGGGGCAAAGATGTCACAGGATTTCTTCGTGAAAATCTCACGGCGAAACTAGCCGCTGTTTATAACAGAGTTGCTGGAAACTGATAAAGCAGGGTGAAGAAATTTTGAGAGTACTTTACTGTTTCTGGTGTGCCGGTAAACGCTGATTTATAAGAAGTCGGAGGTTTTTATGAAGTCAGACATTGTTGAGCGAGAGTTGGAATTCCACAAGAAATTAGCTATTGAAAAAACATCCTCAATAAAGCCGATTGATCCTGGAATATTGTTAAGATATACCGAGAATAATAATTGGCATATTTATGAAAAAGAATACATTTTCCATTTTTTAATAGAATATGCAAAAACAAAAGACAAAATAGTAATATGCGAATACGGTTGTGGGGATGGGTATATATCGTGCCAGATTGCTTCAATTATTAGTAATGCGTTTATAGATGGTATCGATTTATCACCAGACCTGGTAAATGTTGCTAACGAGAATGCAAAAATTAATGGTGTGGCTGCAAGAGCTAATTTTATCGTTGGCGATGCGGAGCAAGATGTTTTGAAAAGCGATAAATACGATGTGGTATTGGTTCTAAATATTATTCATCATATTAGTTTAGATGAGGCAATAAGACAATTAACGCGTATTACAAAAGCTGGAGGAAATATCATCATCTTGGAGCCCATCGCTTTTTCAAAGCAGTTACAATCATTAAGAGACATTACCCCTGTCAAAAAAAATACCAGTCCAGACGAACGCCAGTTAGATGAGAATGAAGTGAAATGTCTGATTCGCATACTAAAAAATATAGATATCAGATATTTTAATCTCTTTGGACGGCTTGCCAGATTAACAAATAATGATACAATCATAAATATCTTGAAAAATATAGATTACATTATTATGCAACGATTAAAAATATTAAGAACGTATGCAGGACGGATACTAATAATAGGAGAAAAAGGAGAAGACGATTATGAAAAATAAAGTACCTATAATCTTTATCTGCTTTTTTATTTTTCAAAGCTATCTGGTTCAGTGTTATGCCGCTGACGTATATATGTCAACTACTGGCACCAAGATAACCGGTAAATCAACTACCGGAGATTGGTCGAATGCGAATTGTTATAACAACCTTACTGCTGCATTTGCCGCAATGAGCAGTGGTGATACTCTTACAGTTGATGATGGTAACTATACCAGCCATTTGAATACAATCGGATGGGACGACACGGCGACTGCAGTTAATAAACCCCCGTCAGGGAGTGGTATCGGTAGTGGGGATACTCGGTTTACCGTTATCCGCGCAAAAAATATCCCTTGTCAAAATGGGGTCTCTTGTGACCAACCTTTGAAAGTGCGTTTTTCAGGGGCCGCTGTCTTTAACGCTGATTCCCACGGTACGCCTCCCACATATATTAAGTTTTGGGGCATCCGGTGGGATGGAATATCAACTTATACTGGGTGGAATAATTTATATTTTAAACAGGTTGCTTCACAGGGTGTTTCTGATGGGAATACGGCCCCATTCTCAATAACTGGGCAGTATAATCTTTTGGAAGATTGTGTTGCATTTGGAAAGGGAAGATACAAATATTTGTTCTATGACAACTCTAGGGAACTCCAAACAAATGGAGATGGAAACAATGTGTGCCGCCGGTGCATTGCCCGTCACGATTGGGCTAAAAAGGAAGACGTAAGCGGCGATCCCATCGCCACATTCGTAAGTTATTATAGCCGTGGGACTTCTTTTCTTAATGCCGTAGACATTGACTCAAATATGCCTGTTTATTGGATGAATGCCCCTGGTGAGTTTAATGGTTCATTTTCACAACCTGTTGATGGTGGAGTGCACAAAATGACCATAAGTGGAAGTTTGGTAATTAATTCGGCACAAGGGGTCGGTTGGGGAGCTTCGCCTAGTACTACTGCTGATTCCGGTAACACCTTCACTGATGTTGTAGGTGTGAATGTTGCTGGAGGCATTAACCTTCGTGGTGGAGGAAATATTAATAGACTCGGTTTGTATAATGTTAATCTTAGTAATTTTACTTACAGAAGTTCAACGCAAAGCGGTCAGATATTGCAAAGTAATGTGGGAGTAAATAGTTGGGATAACAATGTTCTAGTCAATAATTCCATTTTCAGAAATCTCGCAGGGGCACCCCTAAAAGGAAATACAACCGGGCGTTACATTGACACTTATACGGTAGGCACTGGTGGCAACACATTATCAAACTCGATTACGACCGACCCTTACCAGCACGGGGTTAAATATCCAGTGCGAATTGAGACTACATCACCAAACGAGTTACAGACGCAAGGTACTTCAGGCAGTCAGATTGGGCCACGCATTCTTAATAAGCTTGGAATTGATGGGACTTTCAAGGGATACACCGGATGGAACACGGAGCAGGGTGGGTTATGGCCGTGGCCTTTGGAGGAATGGATCCAAGCCGAAATGCGTACGTCTGATTATGCCTCCTTCTGTGCACCTTACGCAGGTACCCCACAAGCCTGTCCTGCAAGTTATAAAACAGATGCGTATCGGGGTTTTTGTGCCACAGGGCAAACATTAACCAAATATATCTGGGAATCTCTCGGTAATCCGATTCCCTCAAATATTTATGGAAGCCCTATTGCCCCTGCCCCTCCTCAAAAACTGATTAAAGCGCCTGTACCACCACCCCCGGCACCATAGTAAGGCATTTTGTGTTGCCCCCTGACACGCAATTTAGTTTTTGGACGGGAAAAATGATTTTGAAAAGAATGAATTAGTTTTCTGATGAAAAGATTGTCTTTAGCCACCTTTGCATTACTCGCGTTATATTTTCTGATTTTATTTATGTCCTACTACACCATGCCATCAGAACCAGTTAACCTGGCCTCTGATGGCATGGTGCTTCTTGGTGGTGATTTTTCTGAGCGAGCCCCCATGGCTGCCGAATTGTTTGCGAAACAATCCGCTCCACTGGTACTTCTTGCCAACGACGGCGTGCGCAGCGGATGGTCAAAAAAACATCAGAGAAACCTGTATGCAATTGAACGATCTGAAGAACTGCTTGTTCAGCTAGGTGTGCCGCGAGAATCAATCATAAAGTTGCCTTATTACAAAAGCGGGACAATTTACGATGCTCTGGCCGTTAAGAAATATGCAAGCGAAAATGGTTTGAGGTCATTGCATCTTGTGACTTCCGATTATCATGTTTACCGGACACTATGGGTTTATAAACAGGTGTTCAGGGGAATGCCAATAACTATGACTGTTACGGGGGCACCGTCATCTTCTATCTCTTTCTCACGATTTATGGAACCAATCAAAATTATTTATTATAAGTTATGGGTGGCCCCATTATATTACATCGCGGATTACCCAAAATTGAACTGATAGTTTTTTGTATTGACAATCTGTTCCCTTCTTGCAGTTTCATATCCTCTTGCTTCTACAAAAACAACTGTCCTTCTGGCTGGTACATATGATGAAAGTACAGAGTTGGTGACAATGCCGCCGAATGTTGAACTTCCGGTGATTGCGGATGTCACCCGCTCTATGTTATAAGGTTGCAGCATATTAATTGTAGGAGGAGCGGAAATGACTTTTGCCGAGTCGCTGAAGGTTTATCGCTGGTACTTGATTGCCCTGCTTTTTCTCCTGTTTGCTCTCTACGTCAGAATTATTCCTGAAATGGTGCAGCAGTGGTACAACGATGAAAACTATTCACACGGTTTTCTGGTCCCGCTGATTTCAGGCTATTTTTTGTATACCCGCTGGCCAGAGTTGAAAGATGCTCCGGCAATACCTTTGAAGGCCGGCCTGCTCGTAGTTGTCATCGGTCTCTTACAGTTATTGATCGGTTGGCTTGGAACAGAATATTTCACGATGCGTTCATCTCTGATCGTGCTGCTGGCCGGACTGATCCTCTCCTTTTTCGGTGTCTCAGTTTTCCGTGTCCTCACCTTGCCACTCGGTTATCTGTTCTTCATGGTTCCTATCCCGTATATCATTTATGATGCGGCGGCCTTTCCGCTTAAACTATTTGTTACCAAGGCTTCCGTGTTGACATTGAAGGCAATTGGGGTCGTGGTCTTGCGTGAAGGCAATATCATCATGTTTCCTGCCACAACTCTGGAGGTGGCGGATGCCTGCAGCGGTATCCGCTCGCTGGTTTCCCTGCTGGCTCTTGCGGTTGCTTATGCATTTTTTATTCGCATTACCCCATGGAAACGATGGTTGTTGATCTGTTCCGCAATTCCCATTGCGATTTTTACCAATGCAGTGCGGGTTATTGTAACCGGCCTGCTTGCTCAACACTGGGGAGAAAAGGCCGCACAGGGCTTTTTTCATGAATTCGCCGGATTGGCGGTTTTCGGTGTGGCAATGGTGATGCTGGTCTCTTTCGGAGCTGTTTTGACGAGGTGGGAAAAGAAGATAGCGGACAGTGAACAGAAGACAGAGGACAGAGGACAGAAGGAAAGCCTTGAAGTGGTAGAAGTGAAGGAACTGAAAAAAACGGAAGGACGCGAGAACGGCCGTATCTCCATACCTGCTTTTGTTGCTGTTTTGATCATGTTTGGCGCAGTCGGCTTGTACATAAATCTTCATCAGGATCTGCAGGTTCCAATCAAGAAGTCGTTCGATCAATTTCCTGTAGCTATTTCCAGTTGGCGTATGGTCGGAGAATCATATCTGTCGGCCAATGTACAAAAGGTGCTGAAGGCAACCGATACTATTTCCCGCCAATATGCGAATTCCGATGGAAAGAAAGTGAGTCTATATATCGGCTATCATGGCGGCGGCAAGGACAGTGGAGGAATTCACTCCCCCAAACATTGTCTGCCTGGCAGTGGCTGGTATGAAGTTTCAACAAAGAAAACCGGCTTGGATCTGACAGGAGAAAAAATCAATCTGGTCCAGTCCGTTTATCAGAAAGGATCCGAGAAAGAGGTGTTCATCTACTGGTTCCAGGCCCGCAATAAGACCATTAATGACGAATATTCCCTTAAACTTGCAGAGATAACCAATTCCTTATTATACAGGCGTCGGGACACTGCTTTTATTCGCATTTCGGTACCTTTTGAAACAGACCAACAGGCCGCCATCGCCATTGGAGAGCTCTTTTTGAGAGATGTATTTCCTGCCCTGCAAGAATTCTTGCCGGGGTAAGGTCATGATTATACAAACTTATGAAAGTATAGGAGATCAAATGAAGATGGACAGAATCATATCAATCATCGGTCTTGGATATGTCGGGTTGCCGGTTGCGGTTGCCTTCGGCAAGGTGCGAAGGACGGTCGGTTTCGATATCAATCCTCTAAGGATCAGGGAGCTCAAGGCGGGTCATGATCGAACCGGCGAGGTGACCAGCGAGGACCTACGGAGCGCGGATATTCTGTTTACCGAAAAAACCGAGGAACTTGCCCTGGCCAATTTTCACATCGTGGCGGTGCCTACTCCGGTGGATGAGGCTCACCAGCCGGATCTGACCCTGATGTTCAAGGCTTCGGAGTCGGTCGGCAAGGCGCTGAAAAAGGGTGATATCGTTGTCTATGAGTCAACCGTCTATCCGGGCGTGACCGAGGATGAATGTGTGCCGGTTCTGGAGCGGGTATCCGGACTCAGGTGCGGGACCGACTTCACGGTTGGTTACAGTCCCGAGCGTATCAATCCGGGTGATAAGGAACACACTTTTACCAGGATCAAAAAGGTTGTGTCCGGCCAGGATGCCGCGACCCTGGAGATTGTTGCCCGTGTGTATGAATCGGTGGTGACTGCCGGAGTTCATCGGGCAGCTTCCATCAAGGTAGCCGAGGCCGCCAAGGTTATCGAAAACACCCAGCGAGACCTGAACATCGCTCTGATGAATGAGCTGGCGCTGATCTTTGATCGCCTGGGAGTCGATACCAACGAGGTTTTGGAGGCGGCCGGCACCAAGTGGAATTTTCTCAAGTTCAAACCTGGGTTGGTGGGTGGGCACTGTATCGGTGTTGATCCGTACTACTTGACGCACAAGGCCGAAAAGGTAGGTTACATCCCGCAGGTAATTCTGGCCGGCCGTCGTATCAATGACGGCATGGGCAAGTTCATCGCCCAGCGCACCGTAAAGGAGATGATTCACTCAGGCCATAATATCCTCGGAAACAGGGTCACGGTTCTTGGTTTGACCTTTAAGGAGGATTGCCCTGATCTGCGTAACTCCAAGGTAATTGACATAATACGCGAGCTGGAGGATTACGGTGTCGATGTTCAGGTTTGTGACCCGTGCGCGGATCCGGACGAGGCGATTCATGAGTACGGAGTTACGCTCTGTCCCGAAGTAGAACTCAAGCCTTCCGCGGCCGTGGTTGCGGCGGTGTCTCATGAGCTGTTCCGAGCCTGGGGTGTTGCTGAACTGATGCGATTGATGCCTGATAACCCGGTACTGGTTGACGTCAAAGGGATCTTTGACCAGCAAGAGTTAAAGGCCGCCGGCATCAGGGTCTGGAGGTTGTAAAGCTATAAAGCGCAGTTTAACCGCCGATACCTGTGCTGAGCTTTGTCGAAGCAAAGGCGGATGCACGCCGAGTAAGTCAAAAGCCTTTTTTGGGAATCCAAGAGCCTTAGATTATCTGTTTTCAAGGTTTTATCTGTGTGTATCTGCGTTCATCGGCGGTTCCATTGTTTTAAGCTTTTGTTAACCGCCGAGAAAAGCGGATGCACGCCGAGTGAGTCAAAAGCCTTTTTTTGTAATCAAGAGCCTTAGATTATCTGTTCTTCAAGGTTTTATCTGCGTGTGTCTGCGTTCATCGGCGGTTCCATTGTTTTAAGCTTTGTTAACCGCCGATAAAGACGGATGCACGCCGAGTAAATCGAAAGCCTTTTATGTAATTCAAGAGCATTAGATTATCTGTTTTTCAAGGTTTTATCTGCGTGTGTCTGCGTTCATCGGCGGTTAACTGCATTGTTAAGTTTAAGGTTTAAAGATTAATTGGGCTGGAACGCGGTAGGCGAATGTAGCCTGAAAGTGAATATGAACAATACGGTTATATCCATAACAGCGGTGGTTGCCTTGCTGGCGCTGACCGGTTTGTCGCTTGCCAGGGACCGCTCACGCTCCGGGCTGTATTTCTGTGCGGCGCTTACTGTAACCGCACTGCTGGAACTGTTTGATCTAATGGCACTCACTGCTGGCGTGGATGCCATTTTTTGGAAGCGGTGCGCGTTGATCAGCGAGTCGTTACTCCCCCCCTTATGGCTTATCAGCAGTCTGACATTTGCGCGACAGGCCGGTCCATGGAAAATCGGCCGTCCACTGCAAGCGGTAATCGTCCTGTCTTTTTTGCCCGTGCTGTTACCTTTCATTAAACCACTTGACGTTTTTTTTTATGCCCCTGATTTTCCCTCAGAGCGACTCCTCTTTCTGAATAACATCGGATATTTCTATTATCTTGGGATCATGGTGTGGCTTGTGTGCGGCTTGGTGAACTTCGAGAAAACCTTTGCCAATGCATCCCCCAGTGCCCAGTACAAGATCAAGTTCGATATTATCGGTATTGGAACCATACTTGCCGTACTAATTTTCTACTACAGTCAGGCCCTGCTGTACCGCACTCTTAACATGAGCTATCTTCCGGTTCGCTCCCTGATGTATCTGGTGGCAGCAGCGATGATGGCTTATTCCATGTTGAGAGTACGCGGGAAGGTCAGGATTCAGGTTTCACGTCAGGCGGCATTCAAATCGGTCGTTCTTGTCGCGGTCGGTGTTTATCTGTTGCTGATCGGTTTTCTCGGAGAAGGGATGCAGCATTTTGGTGTTTCTTTTCCTCGTACGGTAACCGTATCATTTGTTTTCCTGCTTGGAATTGCGCTTTTGATCCTGATGCTGTCCGGGCGAGTCCGGCGCGAAGTCAAGGTCGCACTTCACAAAAACTTTTACCAGCATAAGCACGATTACCGGACCCAGTGGCTGAGTTTCACCCGGCAACTTTCCACATCACTCACTTCAGATGAGCTCCTGGAACGGATTCTTGCCGCCTATTGCGATATTTTCGGGATCGACGGAGCAGCTTTGTTTCTGTACGAGGACAGTTGCGGCGAATACGGTGTGACGGCCAATTATCGCATGGAATCGATCAGCGGCAGCATTGCGCGCGAAAATACTCTGGTCGGTTTTATGGAAAAGAATGACTGGGTCGTCTGCATCAAGGATGAAAACCCTGAGATCATGTCTGAAAACAGTCATTTCTTCAGGAATAACGAGATATCATTCATCGTTCCACTCTTTGACGGTACGCATCTGGAAGGGTTTATTGCCCTGGGGCGTATAATAAAAGATGACGAAACCTATATCTATGAAGATTACGATCTGATGAAAACGATTGCCAGGCAGGCTTCGCTTGCCATTCTGCACCAGAAACTTTCGGAGCAGATCTCCCATACCCGTGAAATAGAAGCGATTGGAAACGTGGCCACATTCGTTGCGCATGATCTTAAAAACCAGGTTTCAAATCTTTCCCTGATTGTTGAAAATGCCGCCCGGCATATTCAAAATCCCGAATTTCAGCAGGACATGCTTGAGTCGTTGGGCAACACCGTTTTCAGGATGCAGAAGCTGATTGCCCGATTGAAAAACCTGGGTGAAAAGGAAGTTCATAATCCACAGCTGATCGACCTGCTGGAGTTGGTCAAAAATACCGCTGAATCGGTAACCGGCTTCAAAATCATTGTTTCGGGAAAGCCGGTCATGGTGAGTGTCGAAGAGGAACAGATCCGGAATGTTGTCATGAATCTGTTGATGAACGGCATTGAGGCGTCAGAATCGCATGAGCCGGTTGTAATAGAAGTCGGTTCCAGCTCTGCTCCATATATCCGGGTTACGGATTGGGGATGCGGCATGACTTCCAATTATATCCGCAATGAGTTGTTCAAGCCATTCAGGACATCAAAGAGCCATGGGCTGGGTATAGGGCTGTATCAGTGCCGCAAGATTATTGAAGCTCATGGAGGTCGGATCGAGGTGGCAAGTGTCGCCGGCAGGGGGACTGTCTTTACCGTCTGGTTCAGCAACATGGATGATCATGGAACAGCTGCAATATCCGAATCCGTATAAGGAGAAGAACGTGGAAAAAATGCTGATAGTCGATGATAATCAGGATATTCGTCAGCAATTAAAGTGGGGGTTGGGAGAAGAGTATGCCGTGCTGTTGGCCGGCAGCGTCAATGATGCTCTCAATCTGTACAGAAAATTCATGCCGGGAGTGGTGTTGCTGGACCTGGGACTGCCGCCGCATGAGCATACTTCGGTAGAAGGTTTCCGGGCCCTGGCCGAGATGCTGGAGATTAATCCGCATGCCAAGATCATCATGCTGACCGGTAACAGTGAACGCGAAAATGCGCTTAAAGCAATGCAGATGGGCGCCTATGACTTCTACCCGAAACCCCCGGTACTGAGTGAGCTGAAGGTGATCATCAACCGTGCTTTCCACCTGGCCAACATAGAGGAACAGAATCGTCAGCTTCAAAGCTCTATCGGACTCCAGTCCGCAAACTCCAGCGGCATAATCGGCCAATGCCAGGCGATGCAGACTGTTTTTGCCACGATCAAGAAAGTTGCCTCTTCCGATGTGTCGATATTTATTACAGGTGAGAGTGGCACCGGAAAAGAACTGGTTGCCCAGGCAATCCATGAGGCCGGCATCCGCAGAAAAGGGCCCTTCATTCCGATCAACTGCGGGGCCATACCTGAGAACCTGCTGGAATCGGAGTTGTTCGGTCATGAAAAAGGCTCTTTTACAGGCGCGCATGCCATGGTGCAGGGAAAACTGCAGTATGCCAACAAAGGCACGTTGTTTCTGGACGAGATCGGCGAACTCCCCTTCAATCTGCAGGTGAAACTGCTGCGCTTCCTGCAGGAAGGTGTCATCCAGAGGGTTGGCGGCCGGGAGAATATCTCCATAGATACGCGTACCGTGTGTGCAACCAATGTGGATATAGTCAAGGCGATCAGCGAGGGACGTTTCCGGGAGGATCTTTATTACCGGATCAGCGTTATTACCATTGCACTGCCGCCGCTTAGGGAAAGGGGCGACGATATCCTGCTGCTGGCCAACTTCTTTCTGCGAAAATTCAATGATGAATATAAAAAGAAAGTGCGAAGGTTCAGCGCCGCTGCTGTGAATTATCTGAAAAGCTATGAGTGGCCGGGCAATGTGCGCGAGTTGCAGAACCGCATCCAGCGGGCGATTATCATGAGTGACGACGCGGTCATCGAACCTGGAGACCTGGGGCATGAAACGGAATTGCCTAATGGTCCGGATGTGGACACGGAAGAAAGGCCGATCGTAACCCTGCGTGAAGCAAGGGATAATGTTGAGCGAAACCTGATTTCACATGCGATCGACCGCCACAACGGCAACATAGTCAAAGCGGCCGAGGAGTTGGGTGTCAGTCGCCCGACGCTTTATGATCTGCTGAAAAAGCACAACCTGACCCCGCTGACCTCGACAGAAAAAGCGCCTGACATGCTGCCGTGATAAAGGGAGCGGGTAGCGCTGGTTAAAAGTGTAAAATATTCCAACAAACAAAAAGAAGGCGTTGCGACTGCAACGCCTTCTTCCGTTAAACGGTTATTTTTAGATGACTATCAGGCTTCTTTGTTCATGCGACGTTTGCCGAATATGGCCAGACCGAGCAGGCCGGCGCCGAGCAGAACCATTGTGCCTGGCTCGGGGACTGGGTTGGCAGAAAACTCAGCCGTATAATCCGCTATTCCACCAGTGCCAATAATAGGTAAGTTTGCATTAACATACAGCCCAATCGCGTCGATATTTGCCAAATCGGTACTGGTTAGAGAGGTCAAGTCAAGTGTTAAAGTAGTACTAGAGCCAACTGCAACGCTTGTGGGTAGAGTATTTATGTTGGGAGTACCAACGAACAAACCAAAGTTCCATGGATTTTCATTTAGATTTGTAACAGATAACTGAAATTTGTCGTAGCCCGTCAAATTTAGTGGAGTATTAAAGTTTAATCCATAGGCTACGAAAGCATTAGTTTGGGGGGTATTCGTAAATAACGTATTGAATTTTACTCCGCCTATGCCGTCATCAGCAGGTAGCGCCGAATACAATACAGGGCTACTATCCAAAACTACAAAATTTAACAGGTCAGCTTGTGTTAGCGTGTAAGTGAGAGCCATTGCGCTCGTTGCCATCATCATCATTGCCCCTACCAATAATCCCACTAGCTTTTTCATTTTACGTCCTCCTTTTTGAGTTATTGCGGTTTCCGCAATTAAGAAACTGTTTATGTTGGGATAGTATAAGCAAGTCTAATGCCATGTTGTAACATTCCGTAATAACAGCGATATGTGTAAATGGGAGCTGCTTGGCGTGTGGAGTGTAAAGTATTTCAACATTAAGTCGGGAAAGATTGTCTTGCTACAGCGGGGTACGAAGGTTTCATAGAAAGCAGTCTGTTACAACATCAAATAGTTAAACATGGAAAAATAGTAACCGCTGATAAATAAGAGGTTTGTAAAAACATTACTAGGGCAGAGATAACCTTGCTAACTGGATTCGTGCATGGCGGTGAAATTTCCATCAGGCACTGAGGTATGGCAAATATTAAGTTGCCAATATCATTGGATACATTTGCTGAATGTTAGGATTGTGTAAAAAATTTCGACGGGTGTTGTTGGGTGGGGTGTAAGCGGTTAAAAATCAAAATCTAATCTGCTGTCTACCAGAATTGCCATTTCCCGGTGGCAACCACATAGATTGCCAGTGCCAGATTGGTCACGGCGTGGGCTAGAACGCACTGGGCCAGGCTACGGGTTTTGTAGAGGATCAGGTTGTAGGCTGCGCCGGCCATTATGCCGGCGTAGATGAAGTTGTGTTCCGCACCGAACAGCACGATTGTGAGCAGGAAAGAGGCCCAGGTGAACGTTCCGATCGGGACACTTTCAAAGTCGCTGTCAGTTATGTAGCGGATCAGGAAAGAACGCCAGAAAAGTTCTTCCATCAGCGGCACAACCAGTACGGCGCCGGCTATTCTGAAGAAAATCATGCTGTTCCGGATTGCACCCTCCGGAAAGGTCATAGGATTAAAGCCTTGCGGTGTCGATGACGAGCCGATTGTCCATTCCATGTTGATCCAGAGCACGAATACCAGCAACCCCACTCCGGATATGGCCAGGGTTGTCGGAAGTAACCGTAAATCTTTGAAGTTCAGCTCCGTATATCTGTTTCTGAAATGGAACAGAAGTGCGGCTACTACCAGAGCCTTCAGCGGATACAGGTAATAGAGCGCAGTCGGCTCGAACTTGAGCAAGCCGCGCGTCATCAGCATGCGGATAAGTTCGTCAAGGCCGATAAATGCCATGAATACTGTAAATGGAAGAAAACGGCAGGTAGCTGGTTTCATGTTGGTTGCATCAAACCGCGTAGTTGAATTCATTCAACTCGTAGAATTGCTTAATGGTGCCAAGCGCGTTGTTTGCGAGTGTTTCGGGGGCCGGGTAGGAGCCTGGCATGATCTGCCTCCTGCATTTAAGTAGTGTTGAATGGCAGTGTTGTATGGAAACCGCGAATATACCTAAACGGCAGTTAACCGCCGAGAAAAACGGATGCACGCCGATAAAACCAGGACTTACATCAAAAAGTGGAGCACCTTATGGTTAACTCAGTAATTAGTTCAAGTTTTTGATTTCTCGGTACTTCGGATTTTGCATTCTCGGCGTGAGTCGACGTTTATCGGCGGTTAACTGCTTTTTCCAAAATATATAGACTTTCCTGCTATATCTGTTTTGTCGCCGATCGTCAATAGTATAGAGATTGAGGTGATTTAGGCAGCTTGTCCACCAAGCTTCCGGTATTACTTGGTAAAGGCAAAAAACAACCGGCACGCCCAGTTGAGGGCGGCCGGTCACATTTTTTCAAAAACCGATTTCCGGATGATCTGTCAATTCACTTCACTTATATGCGGCCTGCATATGATCCATGTTCCTGAAGGCGCATGCCACGGCCTGCACGATTTCCGCACGGTCTTCGGAGGTATGCGGTTTAAGCGCGTGGTAGAAAATCCCGTCTTTCCTCAGTTTGCGGATCAGCGGCAGTGACGACTCGGCGGCCACCAGTATGATGCGCAGCCTGTTGTTGCACTGTTTGAGGAGCGGCACCAGGTCGGCTGCCGACAGATCATCAAATGTGCCGCCCAACAACACCACCTGAACGGTTTTCTTGAGTACGTCATACATGGCGCTTGTCACTGAGTTGGTGGCTTTCACATGGTAGCCGGCCTTTGTGAACATCTGGGCCATCTGTTTGCGGCATTCCTTGTCTTCGTCTAATATGAGCAGGTTTTCTTGCATGATGAACACCTCCCGAATACCTTGCTTGCAAGCAGATCTGAATGATTGCTTCGAATGCTATTCACCGGCAGGTGTCTCATGGACATCTTTCCGGCCCAGCGAGAAAATCCCTTTCAGCATGCCTACCATCAGCATGATTCCGGGTATGAACTGGAACATGACTATCATTACGCCGAATCCGATGAAACATGCCGCCAGAAATCCAAGTCCTTCACCCTCTGGCGCCGCGCCGGATGCCAGCGCCTGGGTGGTAGTGATCATAAGTGCGGTTAACATTGCTGATATGGTTCTCATGACAATCTCCTTTCTTGTTCCAATTACCATTTCTTATCTCTTGTTAATTTATATAGCATCGACCGTGCCAAAAACACTGTATTGATGTGCGTTGCGTGTAAGTTGCCGATAATACGTGTTTAATTGCTGCTTGCAGTGAGCCCGGCGGCGTCAGCCATGGCAAGCCCCCGGAGAATACAGTATTGGAATAATATACAGTCCGTAACCGTCCGCTCAAAAGCATTACCATCTTTAGTGCCCGATATTACTGCGTTTTACCGCATATGGACATGATGTTTGTCATGTACAAAATGGCTATACAGTTGTTGAAAAACTTTAATCGGAGTTGGATAATGATTTGCGGGGTTTTAAATCTATAAACGGCAGTTAACCGCCGACAAAAACGGATGCACGCCGAGAAAACCAGGACTGACTTCAAATAATCGAATCACCCTTCAGGTTACACCAAGATTTCTCTCAAGGTTTTGATTTCTCGCTTAGAAGCGCCTACTTCTGGCTGCGTGTATCTGCGTTCATCGGCGGTTAACTGTTTTTTCTGGTTAAATGGAGGGTGTGTCAGCCAATTGTTGCCGGTCAAGTGACCGCAACGTTTCTGATGCCTTCCGGTCTCCAGGCCGGGGAGATTACGTGGCTTCCCATTGCTTCCTGGTCCAGCAGGCTGGCGAACATGACCGTGAAGTCGCCGTGGCGGTTGTTGACCCGGTCCATCGCTTCGGTGAGCTTCAGCCGGGCCTGCTCTTCGGGGAACAGCGGCAACTGACTTGTCTGGTACTGCAGACAGGTCAGCCTGATCCCCAGCAGCCGGACCGGCTGCCGCAGTTCCAGGCTGTCCAGAACCCTGACGGCGGCCCGGTAGATGTCGTCGCTCAGGTTGATGTGGCCGGGCTGGCTCTCCTGTTTGCCGATGGTGGTGAAGTCGGCATAGCGAATCGTCAGGTGGACGGTTTTGCCCCATACCCCGTAGCGCCTGGCGCGTCGCCCCACCATTTCCGAGAGCTGCAGCAGAAACTTCAGTATCTCGCCCCGTTCCCGGATGTCCTGTTTCAGGGTCATGCTGTGCCCGACGCTCTTGACCTCTTCGGCCTCTTCGGCCGGAACCACCGGGCTGTCATCAATACCCAGCCCCATCAGGTGCAGCTTTTCGCCCACGATCCCGAAGCGTTTTTTAAGCCGCTCAAGCGGATAACGTCCCAGCTCGCCGCAGGTCCTGATGCTGTACAGCGCCAGCCTGGCGGCCAGCTTCCTGCCGATGCCGCACAGCTCACCGATCGGCATATGCTCCAGTGTTCGCGATATATCCTCCTCGCGGATGATGGTCAGTCCGTCCGGTTTCTTCATCTCGCTGGCCAGCTTTGCCAGCAGCTTGTTGGGGGCGATGCCGATGGAACAGGTGATGCCGAAGCGTGCCCTGATCCTGGACTTGATCAGGTAACAGATCCTCTCAAGCCCTCCGAACAGCGTGACTGAAGCGCTGATATCCAGGAAGGCCTCGTCGATCGAGAACACTTCCACCAGCGGGGTATAGTCGAGCAGGATCTTCATGATCTGTGACGAAACATGGGTGTAGAGGCGGTTGTTGGTCGGCACCAGGATCAGCCCGGGGCATTTCTGTCTCGCCTCCCAGGTGGTCAACCCGGTCTTGACGCCGAAAGCGCGGGCCTCGTAGGAGGCGGTCAGGATCACGGTGCGCTGGCTGCTGCCGGTGACGGCGATCGGCTTCCCGCGCAGGGCCGGGTTGGACTGCTGTTCGACCGAGGCGAAGAAGGCGTTCATGTCGATATGCATGATGATCCGCTCCATTACAATACCTCGATCTGCTCCAGCTTCCAGCTGGCGTCGCTCATGTTGTAGACCAGCTCGTACAGCGCCCCTTCATCGGTGACGTGGAAGTGCATGAAGGCCGTCTCGCCTTTCTTGTCGCGCCAGGAGTTGGTGATTTGCAGGATGGTGTGCTGCTTGCGGTTAAGGTCGAACCAGATCGGCCTGATTTTCATGCCGGGGCCGAATACCACGGCTACCCGTATGTCGCTGCTGCGGAGCGGCATGGTTTCACTCCAGCGAACGGTAGATGCTGACCACCTTGCCGACGATGGAGATCTCCCTTTCACCCTCGCGGATGATGATCGCTTCATAGGCCGGGTTTTCCGGCTGCAGGCGGATATGGTCGGTTTCGCGGCAGAAGCGTTTCAGGGTTGCCTCGCCATCCACCAGGGCCACGACGATATCCCGGTGCTGGGCCGTCTCCTGGGGGCGGATCAGCGCCAAGTCCCCTTCGCGGATGGCGGCGTCGATCATGGAGTCTCCCTTGACCTTCAGGAAAAAGGTGCCGCCGGAGCGGGCCACGTTGCGGTCGATGGAACAGTACTCCCGGATATCCTCCAGAGGCGGCTGGGGCAGGCCGGCCCGCACCGTGCCGACCACCGGCAGGAAGACCGAGAGCCGTTCCTCGCCGTGCGGCATCTGCCCGGCCATTTCCGGATGGGAGGCAACCGCATCCGTCAGCCTGATGCTGCGGGAGTTGCCGGGGGTGCGGGTCAGGTAACCCTTTTTCTCCAGCGCGGTCAGGTGGCGGATCACCCCCAGGTTGCCGGCAATCTTCAGATGGCCGGCAATCTCCTGCATGCTGGGAGCATAGCCGTTCTTCTGCTGGTAGGCTGTGATGAAGCCGTAGACGGATTTCTGGCGTTCGGTGAGTTCGTTCATGTGATGCCTCGATGTAGTTACTATAAAATAACTATCACCGGGGTATAGGCATTGTCAAGCGGGTTTTAGGCGTTAACGCACTTGTCCTGTTTGTCAGGGTCAGGAACAGAAGAGGGTGGGCGGTCGAATCGGATTTTCAGTAATACTCCTCCGCATACTCCGGCACCTGGTCCAGAAAGCCGGGGTACAGGCATCCCTTTTCGATGGCCGCATCCACATCCCTGATCAGCCGTTCCCGGTCCTTGGGGTAGCTGCCGACCAAGTTCAGGAAGTTGGATACATGGTTGGAGCGCAGAATTGTAAAGCGGGGCTGCAGGTGCGTCAGCATTTCGCGCGCCTCAAGCATCAGTTCGCGCCGGGTGCACTGCTCAAGGGAGCGGATAAACCGGTCGTTGTGGCGCAGAAACAGGGTCAGCAGCGAGAAGTATTCCGGGTTGACCCGGTTGACCCACTCGGCGGTGGCGCGGGCGTGCGCCATGCTACGCTGGCGTCCGGCCAGCCCCAGGATGGCGGTCACCGACAGTTTCATGCCGGCTGCTCTCGCCTTCAGAGCCTGTTGCGCCATCTCTTCGGACGTGTAGCCCTTGTTGATCCGGGTGAGTGTCTCGTCGTCTCCCGATTCCAGGCCGAAGTAGAGGATGCGCAGCTTCTTTTCGCGCAGCAGCGCCAGTTGCTCCGGGTTTTTTGTCGTCAGGCTGGCTGGGGAGGCGTAGCAGGCCACCCTGGCAAGCTGCGGAAATGCATCGGCCAGGGCGTCGAGGATTTCCACCAGACCATCAAAGGGATATACCAGCGCGTCCCCATCCGCAAGGAAAACACGGTCGATGCGCGGCCGGTGGATTTCAGGGATTCCGGCTATCTCAGCGATGATCTCCGGCGCCGGCCTCACCTGGAAGCGTTTTCCCTTGTACATGCCGCAGAAGGTGCAGCTGTTCTGTGAACACCCCAGCGTGATCTGGAAGATCAGACTTCTGGCCTCGCTGGGGGGGCGGAACAGCGGTTCTACATAGCGCGGCATCATGGGGTGGTTCCCGTAAAGGCCCGCCGTATCTCCTCCATCCTCCCGCGATTCTTGCCCAGGTCCCAATAGCCGCTGCGGGCGGCTGAACGGACATGGATCAGGCTGTTGGCGGAGTCCAGCAAAAACAGGCCGTCGTCAACGAAACCGAGAAAAGTCCTGAACTCCACCCGGATGGTTGCATCGTTCGTCGATATCAGCCTGGTGTCGCTGCGTTGGGTGAGAATGTTGCGAAGTTTCTCGAATGAAGCCTGCGCCTCTCCCGAGATCCTGAACGGCTCGATGTGGTGGCTGTCCGTGGCCTGGCTGGAAACGCAATTGGGCTTTGCGGGGCAGGGCGGAAGGG
>Ga0209212_1000297_pt1 | contig 100392 bp, 104 predicted proteins | sample RifGroC2_FD_183996 | JGI IMG/M metagenome (GOLD analysis project Ga0209212, IMG submission 183996) | Groundwater microbial communities from Rifle, Colorado, USA - Groundwater C2 (SPAdes) (version 2) | ecosystem: Environmental > Aquatic > Deep subsurface > Groundwater | place: Rifle, Colorado... | reverse complement strand
CTATTGATAGCGATTTGCTGGAAGTATCGCGGACTTCTTCCGCCAACTTCTTGATGATATTCTTCTTCAATTATGGCCTTTTGTTCTTCGGAAACTCCTCTTGCTTTAATATATCTGTTGTAAAGCTCATTTGGAGAAGGAAAACTGTCCATTGATATTTCCGTTTCTTTTTGCTCGCCTTGCGACAGCTTATCGTGTTCAAGAAAAGCGTCGCCGTTTGTGCTGTAAACAAAAGGTATATCAAGAGTCTCGGCATAATTTAAGGCCTGTTGCATACCGGAACCGACAGAATGATTGTTATCTTTTGCTTCTATAATGGCTATGGGAAAATTGTTTTTATGGTAAATGATAAAATCGGCGCGCTTTTTCTCGCCTCTTGCGGCAATTTTACCTTTTACGATTATTCGCCCCGCCGTAAAGGTCATCTGTTCCCTGATTTGATTTTGAAGATCCCAACCGGCTTTGACGATTGACGGCAAAACATATTTGGAACAAATGTCCTGTTCGGATAAGGATTTTTTATCTACCTCTGTCATTTCTATAATTTTACCATTTTTTAGACAAAATCACAAGGTTTAAATTTACCTTGATAATGATTAATTTACCCCACTTGGACATTCAATGTCCAAGTGGGTTTACTTCGACGAGTATTTTTTACTTCAATCCTTTGCAATTGGCCGCCGGTTGGTAGCCGGATTTTTCGGCTTCGGCTTGGGTGGAAAACCAGACGCGATTTTGCTCTTTGATGACATTGGCCGATTCGCACCAGGCGTAGTAATATTTTTTGCCGTTTCTAGAAGCGACAAAAATTTTTGAAGTAGCCGATGAATTTGTTTTATCGACGTTCGATGTCGATAGTGGTTTTGATTCGCCGATTTGCGCATTTTCTTTCGCATTTTCTATCGTTATCGGCGTTTTTTCTTCCCGAATTTTGGATAATCGGCCCAAGCCAAAGCTGATAATGGCCACTAAAACGATGACAGCCGTCAAATAAAGCTCCTTATTGTTGGTTTTTACCCATCCAGCCAGCTGCTTGCAAAGCTTTATGATTTCTGATAGCATAATTAGCATTATATAGTTTTTTTATTTTTTAGAAATTATGGCACATGTAAAAGCTGGAGGCACCAGTAAAAACTTAAGAGATTCCGGCCCTCAATACAGAGGTATTAAGCTTTCCGACGGCCAGAAAGCTAAAGCGGGTTCTATTATCGTCCGCCAAAAAGGGGTTAAGGTTTGGGCCGGGGAAAATGTCCGGATGGGCAAAGACAATACCCTTTTTTCCGTAAAAGAAGGTTTGGTCAAATTCACCGACAAGAGAAAAACGAGATACGACGGGGCGACCAAAAGGGTTACGGTTGCCAGCGTTGTCTAATTGTCTAATTGTTTAATTGGCGTAATGAAGCAAAATTTTGAGACGCGTCGGAGCCCACCGCGCTTCGCGGAAGGGTGAAGCGCGAAAAATTTTGCTTCATTACGCCAAGTCCAAAACATCAAGAACAAATTCTTGATGTTTTGTTTTTATAATATGCGCGCCGATTTCTTTTATCGGTTTTTCTATCTCAATAATCTTGGAAGGAATATCCAGATGGTGCTGTTCTTTTAAGATTTTGCTTATTTCGTCCGGGTGAATTATGGAAAACAAGTGGCCTTTTTCATTGGCTTTGGCTTTTATCTGAACTTTCAAATCTTTGAGGCCTTTGATGTTTTTCTCTAAAATATCCTTTTGGACTTCCCTGTCTTGTTCCATCTGATTTTTCAATTTCTCGGCGGAAGCTATCGCGGCCGACGTGGCGATTTGCCCCAGTTTGTTGGGCAACAGAAAATTTCTGGCGTAGCCGTCGCTTACATTTTTTATATCCCCCTTTCTCCCCACCCCCGCAACATCCTGCAATAAAATCACTTTCATAATGTTATTATACATTTTGAAATAAAAAAAGCGAGAGAATGGATTACCGTCAATCCGTTCTCTCGCTTTTGGCTGACGCTTCGCTTTATTTTTCTCTTAGCGTCAACCATTTGTATACACTCCAAGGCAATAGCCTTAGAATAATTTCTCTAGGCCACCACATCCACCATGAACGAGTCCACGGCAACAGCGATTCTTTTTCGTACCAATTATTGCTGCTGGTTAGTTTGGGTGAAACGGTTTTGACCACCTTAAAACCGTTTCTCTTCAAATCCCTCGAGCACCTTTTTAGGTGCATTGGAACGGCAACAACTATCGCCGTTCTGGGAAATTTGCGACATTCGCAAATTTCCCTTGCTGAAGTTGCCACCCATAATGATGAGTGCCAACCGCTTGTTAGTTTGAAATCTTCTACATAATACCAAGAATTAACACTTTCAATCCTTGGTATGTCCCTTTGCGTTACAACAACAGAGGCGCCTTTCGCCTCTTTTGCCCCCGCAACGGCCAATAACTTATTCCCCTTTGTCCCCTTTGAGCCAAAAGAGAATATAACAACAACTACTGGTGTTTCCAGTTTCTTATTCATCTCAACTCCTCTTTAAAAATTGTTAAAATACAGGGGAAAAAAGTATACTCAACAGTATACTGGAAATAACTTTTTTGTCAATACTTCCAATTATTGACCACTTCTACCGCTTTTTATGTTTCTCCAAATACTCGTTTAAAATTCTTTCGTATTTTTTGGGATTGACAATGCCTCTTAACAATATGTCTTTATGGTAACCGCCCGACGCGGAAACTTCCACGATAACATTGCCATAGTTGAATATCCGGCCGATAAGGCTCTGGTGCGATTTTACGCTTTTGATGCCGCTGATGTCGTAAATTTCTTCATCAACAGTCAAGATCCCTTTGCAATGCACCAGCTTGTCTTCGGTGATGTAAAAATTATTTTTGACCCACGCCAGCACTATATAAACGACGTAATAAACTTGCAGAATAAATTTAAGCAAAGACGAAAACAAAATTATGTAACTTCTTTGATATTGGACGGACAAGCCTATCTCGGTGAAAAAAAGAAAATAAATGAAAACATAATACAGCAATTCCACGGCCAAAAAAGCGAAAACAACTCTCGCCCCGAGAAGAACGGCGCTGTCGTGGATATGGTGCAAGCTTTTTTGCAATTCTTTTTCTTCCATTGGTTTGATTTTAGCAAATAATCTTATTTTTTCCAATTATTGACCACCTCTTTCGCTTTTTCCATTTGGGGATCATTTTCCAATTCCAAATCTTTTTTGGTTATCTCCACCTTGAAATCCGGCTCCAGCCCTTGGTCGGAGATGGAAACACCATTGGGAGTCAGCCATTTGGCGATGGTGATTTTCAGCGAGGTTTGGGGGGTAATTTCCACAAGCTCCTGCACCGAGCCTTTGCCGAAAGTCTTTGTCCCGACCAGTTTGGCAATGTTATGCTCCTGCAAAGCCCCGGCCATAATTTCCGAAGCGGAAGCGCTGCCTTCGTTGACCAAAATCGCCAAAGGAAGATTATTGAAAATGTTATAACCTTTGCTTCTGAAGATATTTTCTTCTCCGTTGCCGAATTTTTCCCGCACCACCGTTTTTCCCATCGGCAAAAACCAGCTGGAAGCGTCAACCGCCGATTCCAGAAAGCCGCCCGGGTTCCCCCTTAGATCTATAATCATTTTGCTGTTGCCGGAATAAACGAATTCCCGCAAAGCGTTTCTGAACTCATTGGTTGAGTTTCCGGAAAAACTATAAAATTTTATCAAAAATATTCCGCCGGGTTTTTCTTCCGTTTCCAAAATCGGAATTACAATGGTTTCTCTTATTAGCGTTATTTCCTTGGTGACTTCTTCGTCTTTGGGAAGAATAAGAAGTTTTACCGCCGCGCCTTTTTCTCCTCGGATGAGCCTGGCCGCTTCTTCGGCCGTCATATCCATAGTTGTCTTTTCGCCGATCTTTAAAATTTTGTCGCCCGCTTTTATGCCGGCGCGATAGGCCGGAGTTCCTTTAAGCGGAGAAATTATCGTAACTGTTCCGCCCTTTACTCCTATTTCCATGCCGACTCCGCCAAAGTCTCCCCTAATAGTATCTTTAAATTCCTTGTTTTCTTGAGGCGGAAAAAAAACGGAGTAAGGGTCGCCCAAAGATTTCACCATTCCTTCTATGGCGCCCCAGACCATTTTCCGCCCGTCCAAGTCTTGAGCGGAAACATATTTGGAATTTACCGCGTTCCAAGCCGTCCAAAACGGAGCAAAATCAATTTCCGGCTGTTTGCCGGTTTCTTGATTGATGATGTTTAATTCTTTTCCGCTCGGATTTTTTTGACTTTGTCCCCAAAACAGTCCGCCATAAAATATGCCGGCGGCCGCCAAAACGCCTATAAAAACAGCCAAATATTTATTTTTTGAAAACATGCTTTTCATTTTACATTAAAAAATATATAATTAAAAGCGGATTATGATTACAACGCATAAATACAAAACTTTGACCTGGGTGGACTTGGAGTCTCCTGTCGTGGAAGACATCAAAATTTTGATGCAGGAATATGGTGTTCCGCCCATCGTGGCCGATGAACTTTTGAAGCCGACCATAAGGCCGAAGGCGGATGTTTACGACAATATTGTTTATCTCATCCTCCATTTTCCCGTTTACGACATAAGCAGGAAGGTCAGCGAGCCTTGCGAAGTTGATTTTATTTTGGGAAAAAATTTCATCATCACGGCGCATTATAAATCAATAATCCCCCTGCACGAGCTAGTCAAGATATTTGAAGTGAGCATCCTTTTGAAAGAAAATCATTTTGCCAAGAGCGTCGGCCGGCTGATGTTTTTAATCGCCAAAAAATTGTATGACTACGCTTTAAGGCAGTTGGAACACATTCATAACAAAATATCGGAAATTGAAGAAAGAATATTCACCGGCCAGGAAAAAGAAATGGTCAAAGAAATTTCTTACGTCCAAAGAGACGTGCTGGAATTCCAAAGAGCCATTCATGCCCATGGCAGCGTTTTAAAGTCTTTGTACGAAACAGACCCCAAAATAACCGGCAAAGATTTTCCTCATTATTTGAATGGAATTATTTCCGAGTTGGCTAGGGTGGAAAATTTGCTGGATAATTCCAAAGAAACCATAGAACTTTTAAGAGGCACCAACGATTCTTTGCTTTCTAACAAAACAAACGAAATAATGAAAATTTTGACAGTGATGGCTTTCATTACTTTTCCGTCAATGCTTCTATCCTCTCTTATGGGTATGAACACAAAATGGCTCCCTGTCGGCATACCGGGTGATTTTTGGATTGTCGTTTTTTTAATAGTATCCAGTTCTCTCCTTTTTTATTGGTTTTTTAAAAGAAAAAAGTGGATATAAAATATGGCGAACGAACCCAAAAACTTAATGGCGAAAATTCCGCCGCAAAACATAGAGGCGGAGAAGTCTGTCTTGGGCTCTTTGATGCTGGACTCCAAATCCATTGATGTCATCATAGACATTCTGCGTCCGGATGATTTTTACCAAACCAAGCACAAAATTATTTTTGAGGCTATGGTTGACTTGTATCAAAGCAAGGAACCGATAGATATTCTTTCCCTTTCCAGCCGGCTTAAAGACAAAAAACAGCTTGACGCCGCCGGAGGCAGTTCTTACTTGACCGAGCTGGTCAATTCCGTGCCGACTTCCAGCAACGCCAAACATTACGCCGAAATCGTCCACAAAAAAAGCGTCTTAAGAGACTTGATAGAATCGTCTGGACACATCCACCAGTTGGGCTACAACGAAGAGGATGAAATAGATTTGATTCTAGACGAGGCGGAAAAGAAAATTTTCAGCATCGCCAGAATGTCCGCCAAACAAAGATTCGTGAATATGAAAACCTCTCTTATGGACGCTTGGGAAAGGTTTGACAAGCTTCATAAGTCAAAAGGAGAATTAAGGGGCGTGCCCAGCGGATTCCCCGAACTGGACAACTTGCTGGCTGGATTTCAAAAATCCGACCTTATCATCTTGGCGGCCAGGCCGTCCATCGGCAAGTCCGCTTTGGCTTTGGATATTGCCCGCAACGTGGCTTGCAAAGGGGGCGTGCCGGTGGGTATATTCAGCCTTGAAATGTCCACCCAATCTTTGGTGGACAGAATGATCGCCTCCGAAGCCCATGTGGATTCTTGGAAATTGCGCACCGGTCGGCTTTCCAGCGACGATGAGTTCGCTCGAATAAGAGACGCTCTGGACCGACTTTCCACGGCGCCGATATTTATAGACGACGAGTCTTCGGTAAATATTATGCAAATGAGGGCTAAGGCGCGGAGGTTGCAAGCGGAGCACGGTCTAGGCTTGATTATTATTGATTATCTTCAACTGATGGTGCCGAGGCAAAATTCGGACAATATGGTCCAGCAGATGACGGAGATTTCCCGTTCGCTCAAAGGCTTGGCCAAAGATTTGGAAGTGCCGGTTTTGGCTTTATCCCAGCTCAACAGGGCGGTGGAATTAAGAAATCCGCCCATTCCCAAACTTCACGACTTGAGAGATTCCGGATCCATTGAGCAAGACGCCGATGTGGTGATGTTTATTTACAGGGAAGATAAATACAAGCCGGACACGGACAGGAAAAATATCGCCGAGATACATATAGAAAAGCACCGCAACGGCCCGACCGGCAAGATTGACCTTTATTTCAACCCGGAAAAAGTCAGTTTTTCCTCCATAGAGAGAGGAGATTTCGGGCAAATGTAAATCAAAAAAATGAATGTAGATAGGCTTATAGAAAGTTTTTTGAAATTTCCGGGCATCGGCCCGCGACAGGCCAAGCGGTTTGTTTATTTTTTGGCGGGAGAAGATAAAGCGTATGTGGATAATTTGGCCAAGCTCATTCTGGAAGTTAAAAGCGGAATGAAGCAATGCGAGAGTTGTTATAGATATTTCCACTCGTCGAAGTCCGGTGTCGACGAGAATTTATGTTCCGTTTGTTCCGGCGCCAGCCGAGATTCTTCCGTCATTATGGCGGTGGAAAAAGATGTTGACCTGGAAAACATAGAAAGAACAGGCAACTTCCGCGGCAAGTATTTTGTTTTGGGCGGACTGCTTTCTTTGGCCGGGAACGGAACCGCCGAAGTAAGATTGAAACAGCTTTTTGACAAGGTAAAAAAGGAAAAACCGGCGGAAATTATTTTAGCCACCAGCGCCACCGTTGAGGGCGAAAATACGAACTTATATATAGAAAGGATTTTAGAGCCGTTAAAAGTCAAAATTACCCGCCTCGGGCGCGGCCTTTCCACCGGCGCAGAATTGGAATACAGCGACAGCGATACGATAGAAAACGCGCTGAAAAATAGGCAGTAATCCCGCTCCGGAGCGGGATTACTTTATTTCCTGAATCACCACTTCCGTAAACGGCTGTCTGTGCCCCATTTTTCTGCGAGCTCTAGTCTTTCTTTTGTATCTTAAAACCGTCACTTTTTCGGCTCGGCCTTCTTTCTTTACTTCAGCCGATACTTTCGCTCCTTCCACGTAAGGCTTGCCCAGTTTTATCTCCTCTCCTTCTATCAAAAGTAAAACATTGTCAAAGGAAATTTTTCCGCCTTCTTTGCCGTCTTTTAGTTTCTCAATTTTGAGCGTTTGGCCCGGTTGAACCAGATATTGTTTTCCACCTGTCTCTATAACGGCTGATTTATTGAAGTTCATAACATTAATCATACTACATAAAATAAAAATAATTACAAGCGTCAGCTCTTCAACTATCTAAATTACAGTTTACTGCTTAAAACTCAATCCAGCCGGAAGTTATTCTTTCCACTTTCAAATTAAGGGTCAACGAGTTGACGCTTACGTCATCTCGGGCTCTTATTGTCACATTGTAAGTTCCGGCGGGCGTCGCGCCCGGAACATTCACAAATTTGATTCTTATCTTTGGAATCGCGCTTATGGCAACATTAGTTGGCGGCGTGTCGCTCCAAGCGCTCCAAGTATTGCCGTTATCGGCGGAAACGGCAAATTGAGTTTTAGCTCCGGATATGGCGGCGGGAAGGTCGGCGGAAACAGTTATCTTTCCTATCGTCTCGCCGCTTAAAGCCAAGACGGCAACGGTGGAATTAGCCGACAATCCTTCCACGATAGTGGCCAAAAGAGGATTTCCCGAAAAGACACTGAAAGTGAAGTTGGAAACAGGGACAGGTGGAGGAGTAGTAGTAGTAGTGGTAGTTGTAGGAGGAATGGTAGTAGTTGTAGGAGGAATGGTAGTAGTAGTGGTAGGAGGAATGGTAGTAGTAGTGGTAGGAGGAATGGTAGTAGTAGTGGTAGGAGGAATGGTGGTAGTAGTGGTAGTTGTTGGAGGGGTGGTAGTGGTGGGCGGAATGGTGGTAGTAGTGGTAGGAGGTGTTGTTGTAGGAGGAGTGGTAGAACCGCCAATCACTTCAATCGCGCAAGAGTTTTCCGCGGTTTGTTTCGGGATGCTGTTGTCCGTAATTTTAATTTTGGCTTCTTTTATTCCTTCGGTTGAATATGATTTGGTAACCATAGAATCAGAACCGGAAAGGTTATCCGTTCCCGACCAAGAATAAAGGTAAGGAGGCTTTCCGCCCGACGCAGTGGCCTCAAAGATCGCTCTGCTGTCGTTTGAATTTTCTTCCGAAGCTTTTATCAACAAAGCGTCAAAATCCTTTTTTTCGTCAGCCGCGCCGCTTGTTGTTTTACCCGCCAGGTAGACGAACTTGTTGTCAAGCGCCAAGGAAGCCGTGACTTGATCCGTTCCCGATCCTCCCCAATAATTGAATTTTACCAAATTGCCGCTGTTTTTATCGTATTTAGCCAAAACAGTATCCCAATCGCTTCCCTCTTTGTCGCTTACGCCGTGCGCCACATACAGATATTGGTCGTCAACGGCAATTCCGCGCGCGAGTTCCGCTCCCATGCCGCCGGGACTTTTTTTCCAGATTAAATTTCCATTTTTATCAAATTTCGCGATCATCGCGTCCCAATCGTTCAAAGTTTGGGACGAAGCGGTGACTCCCGCTATGTAGATGTATTGTCCGTCGGAAACTAAATTAAAACCGTCGTTGTATCCGTCATAACCATGCTCATCTTTAAAATTAAAAGTTTTGAGCCATTCTCCTTCGCCGTCGGATCCGATTTTCGCCAGATAAGCGTCTCCGATTCCTCCGCTATACAAAGAACCGGGCTTGTGCGAAACATTAAAAGCGCCGGTAATCCAAACACCGGTGTCGTCGGCGTAAATATGCCCGTCGGCCGTCGTGACTTTGTCGCCGTCGCCGTAGGATTGGGACCATTTAATTTGTTCTGACCGCAATTCTCTGTCATTAGAAGCGCTTTTGTCTAATTCGTCCAGGTCTAATTTTTTAACAACCGCTTGTATTTCCCCAAAACCATTGGTTGAGTCCCAATGAGAAACATATAAATTTCTTCCGACAACGGCCAAGCCGTCTATTTCGTGGTGTCCGGCCGCGATATCTCCCCACACTTTCGTCCATTTCAAATTCCCGTTGAAATCGTATTTTTGAAGCAGGGCTCTGTTGGTCAAACTTTTAAAAAACCACCATCTGGTTATTTCTTCCCTCACCAACCCCCCTATATAAACGGAGGAACTGTCGGCCGCCAGAACGAGGCCGCCGTCCCGCGGTCCGCCGTCCCATATTTTTTCCCATTTCAAACTTCCGTCTTCTCCGTATTTCCTTAAAACCAAATCATAATTATCGGCGCTGTTGACGGAATTCACCCCGCCGGTCACATAAATATCGGAGCCTATTTTTTTTACATCCCAGAGTTGCTCGGTTGTTAAAAAATCGGAAAATGGAAAATGGCCGCCAAAACGGGCTGTCCATTCCGTTGACAATTTATCTGAATTGCCGCAGTCATCGCAGAAAGAGTTTAGCTGTTTTGTTTTTTCTTCCTTCAACGCGGTTGCCAAGACTGGGCCGGCGGGACAGGAAAGAGAAAGTGTTATTGGAGGAGGAGGTATTATTACCGGATGTGTTATTGCCGGAGGCGGAGCTTTTGCCAATACCTTCGCCGAAGCTTTATATTGGGGTTTGTTCCAGATTTTGTTCGTTTCGCAAGTCAAAGTAAAAATATGTTCTTCATCAGAGGTTGGCCCGTTTCTTCCTTGCCACAGATCAGATATAATTTGCTCTCCTTCTCTTATTTCTAAATATGGAAAGTTATATGAAACACCTTCAAATTCAATCGTCCGTGTCCAATTGTCATAAGTAGAGCCAAGGACACAAAAGTCAAGATCATCATACTTCCAGGTCAATGTTGTTTTGTTGTCGGGGAAGGTGGAGGAAACAGGATTGGCGGCGAGAGTAACGGACGGTTCGGGGATGTTAAGGGGGATTACAACTTTAACCGTATCGGAGCAATTAAGAATCCGATCAATTAGAGTGACGCCAACCTTAAAAGGACAGTTGCCATAATAATCATTATATAATTTATTATTTTTATATGTACCAAAAACGCCGGGAAGATAACCCCACTCATTCTCTCCCCATATCTTAAATTGAAAAACAACATACGGGCTGCCGGCGGAATCATTAATGAATTTCCCATTTCCGACATATTTATTCTTAATAGGCGACCCGTCGCTGTTGTGGAAGAGGTTGAAATCTTTTGGATCTATTTCTATTATATTATTTTGACTGCCAGTATATTGAGCAGAAAAAATTGATCCTGGCGAAGACTGTTTTAACCTGCTTTTATAGTAAGCAGAAAAAATTGATCCTGGCGAAAACTGTCTTAGCCTGCTTTCATAATCGACGGTTCCCGCAAATCTAATGTTTAACGGTATTTCGTTCCCGCCACTGTCTATGGCAAACACCATTATCTCATAGGAAAAATTGTGCGTATTTCTACTTCTAAGAGTATAAATAACAGTAGAGGGAGAAATAACACTCACGGACTCTATTCCTATTTTTTCCTCACCATAAGTATTTACTAGTTGATTATCAACACCACCAGACACAGCACCACTCAGAAAAATGGCATAAAGCGGACTGGAAGCGCTACCGTCGTCAAAAGCTTTTCCGCCCAGTTCGCTCTTTTCGCCCGTATATATTTTTGTCTCTACCTTAAGATACCTTGAACTTGACCGGTTAGAAGGATGAGGTATTGTCTCCTCCGTGTCCGCCGTAAGGGCGGAAACATTGCCGGCAAAACTTAAAAACAAACCCGCCAACGATACCGCAAGAAGCATAATTCGCGAAATTTTCATTTTTTTTAATTTAAATTACATTTATTAATAATATTTTAGTCCGAATAAATCCGTCTGCCTTGATTTTAACATAAAGAAAAATAACAACAAACAGTTATCCACATCTTGACTTTTATTAAAATATCGGTAAGATTAAATAAAATAGGCGAAAATGTTAGCCCTTTAATTTTTTAATAAAAATTTTTGTAAGGAGGTGGAAAATGAAGAGATTTTGGGTTGTTATTGTTTTGGGTTGTTTGTTCTTTTTTAGCGGCGATGTTGTCGCTGAAAAAGAGGGGAGAGGAGAAATTGTCGTTCGAATTGTCGACCGAATTGGTGACAATTTTTTGGAAAAAAAGTCGGAGATAGAATATTTCTTGCAGAGAAAGGATGCTTCCCTTGTTCCTTTAACACAGGGACACTTCAGGGATTATCCTCCTCCGCGGCCGGGCCAAAGGGCGATTTTGTCGCCCAAGGGAAAACTGTATCGTTCTAAAAAACCCCTCAACATTGGCAAAGTTGAGGGCGAATTGAAAATTTTAATAGCCCTTATCCAACCCATTGACGAGGATACGCCGTGGGAAGCAGAAAAAGCGAGGGAATATTTCCAGTCTTCAAAAAATTTCTTTGAAGACCCTCGCCAGCACAGTAAGATTACTCTATCGGTGGAAGTGACAGGGTGGCTGAAATCGGACAAAAAAAGAGAGGAGTTTGGGGGGGAGGAGTTTGGGGGGAACGGTGTGAGTCTAAAAATCATCGATACAGAGGTAATCCCTCTGTTAGACGACGACATAGATTTCAGACAAGTTGATTGTCTGTTTGCTGTCGTGGCTGACAGTAACAGGCCATTTTCCATAGCGTGGGCCAGCCTTGGAAAATGGGGGTTCAGCACAAACGATGGACTGGTCAATTTTTCAATTTCAGGATTAGGTTCTTATGCTTTTTCCATTTCTTCAGTAGTTGCCCATGAAGCTGGGCACGCTATATGCTCTCAATTTCATGGGGCAGGAGAAAACCTGCCGAAAACTGATTGCGGCTACAACAAGGCCGTAGTGGAAGAATACGATGATTCTTTTGATGTTATGGGTTATGCGAGGTGGCATAACCTTCCTTTTCTTTCTTTACTAAGGCAAGTCCAAGTTGAGTGGTTGTCCCAAGAAAGAATTCTTTTCTTCCCTTCTGGTTCTGGATTTTCTTCCGCGGAATTGTGTCCGCGGGAAATTATAGAAACAGAAAAAAAACAACTTGGTCTTATAGAAACGAGCGCCGAGGAATTTTTTACACTCGAAGTTTTTTGCAAAAACCTCGAGCCTTATTTGAACCAAAACTTCTATGAAACAACGGCAAAGAGTTTATTGCTCCTAAGGCGCCATATTAGCGCGGGCGGGTATGATTCAGTTGTTTTCCTTCCGGAAACAACTGACTTTAGCTCATTTCTTCGCCCGGGCGAAGAAATCTGCGGGTTGGGCCCGGATAAGAACATATCAATCAGATATGTTTCCATGACAGGCGAGGGCGAAGAGGCCGTCGCCAAAGTGGAGATTGAAAATGCGCCACCACCACCTCCACCGCCTCCACCGCCTCCACCGCCACCGCCTCCGCCACCGCCTCCACCACCGCCACCGCCACCACCACCGCCTCCTCCACCACCACCGCCCTGTGGAGCTAAAAAAATATCCTGCGAACCGAACTACTTGGCTCTCTCCTTGTTTGAGAGTCAAGGAGCGGTGGTAGTAACGGTTGTCGGAAAGAAAAACTGTTTGGTGGAGGGAGAAATAGTCGTGGCGGTAGTTCCTTCCGCCGCCGCCACAAAGATAACCGTGTCGCCGACAGCCACCACGACCGACGAAGACGGCCAAGCGACATTCACCATTACCGCCAATACCGCCAATAAAAAAAGTAAATCAAAAATTACTTTCAAGGCGGGAGGTAAAAAAAGGTCAATGGTGGTAAAAGTTTCAAAGTAAAATAATAAGGCGCTTGCCTATTGCGCCTTATTCTGAACCTTCTGGAAAGTCATCACGATTTCCAGAAGGTTTTTATTTTTTAGGCTCTATTTGGACGATAGGAAAAATAGATAATAATTTTTACCCGCCATAATAATTTGCAGGATTTGCGCCTTTGTGTTATACATAATGTTATGAAAAAAGAAATACATCCTCAATACTATCCAGACGCGGTTATCGCCTGCGCCTGCGGAAACAAGATAAAAACCGGCTCTACCGTGAAATCTATTCGCGTGGAAATCTGCAGCGCCTGTCATCCGTTTTTTACCGGCAACAAGAAAATCATAGACACCGCCGGCCGGGTGGAGAAATTCCAAGCCAGACAAGCCAAAGCTAAAACAGCCGCAAAAACTTCTAAAAGCAAGAAATAAATGCCTGATATTAAAAGCATCATTCTGGAAATTCGCGCCGGAGCGGGCGGAAACGAAGCCACTCTTTTTGCCGCCGATTTGGCCAATATGTATTCGCGATTCGCCGCCAAACAAGGCTGGAGCGCCGTTATTCTTGACGAATCAAGAAGCGATCTCGGCGGATACAAAGAAGTGTTTTTGGAAATATCGGGCGAAGGAGTTTATGATAAATTAAAGCAAGAAAGCGGAGTGCATCGGGTCCAGCGCGTGCCGGCGACGGAAAAATCCGGCCGAGTCCACACCTCCACCGCCTCGGTGGCCGTCTTGCCCGTAAGGACGGGAGAAAAAACGGATATCAAGCCTCAAGATTTGGAAATCGCTTTCACCCGTTCGGGAGGAGCCGGCGGACAGAATGTCAACAAGGTGGAAACGGCCGTCCGAATCACCCACAAGCCGACCGGCTTAACGGTCAAATGCACCAGCGAAAGGTCCCAACAGAGAAACCGCGAGAAAGCGCTGGCTTTGTTGTCGGCAAAATTGGAAAGCGGCCAAGCTAGCCAAGCGCAAAGCCAGTTGGCCGACGAAAGACGCCAGCAAATCGGCACCCAAGACCGCTCGGAAAAAATAAGGACTTACAATTTTTTGCAGGACCGAATCACCGACCACCGAATCGGCAAGTCTTTTCATAACATAGAAAAAATAATGGAAGGCGATATGGATAAGATTGTCAAAAGTTTCCAAGAGTAAAATAATCGCTTACCGGCTGGCCCGCCTAGACTCGGCGAGGCTGGCCATTTTGTTAATAATATCAATTTGCTCCTGGTAATCGGCGGCGAATTCCATCACGTCGTTTCCGTAAAAAGCGTATGAGGGATTTTCTCTGTTTGAACCTTTTGGTTTTTCCCAATTGCCTCCGGCCAGGTATTTAAGAGCGGCCTTTCGCTCGGCGGCGTATCCTCCGACCGATGCGCCGTTATCTTTCAAAAGCAAGCCGGACGCCACAAAAGCGTCTTTGGGGTTCCATGGATTCGGCGGATTGTTGCCGGTGATGTTGGAAATGCCTTTTTTGTATAGAAGCCATGTTGTGGGCATAAATTGGGCCGGCCCCATCGCCCCGCCGCAGTAACCGTACCAGACCTTTTTTGACACCGGTAGCAAGTCCGGGTCAAGGCCGAGTTCGGAAGTTATCTGCGTAAAAGCCGTCCTCTGTTTGGCGCAATTCGGATGAGCCAAGTCTTTTTTCCAGTTCCCCTTCCCCACATTGGCGCCAAGATTAGACTCTTCTCTTATGACCCCCAGTAAAAATGCCGGCCTTATTTTTAATTTATTCCAAACCAAATTGGCGTATTCCACCGCTTTTTCAAACGATATGGACGGCGAGCCGGAAAGCAAGAACAATTGGCTTCTTATGGTAGCGGCGTCTTTTTGCTTCAAAGCCATTATTACCCGATAACCATCTTCCACTCCTTTGCTGATTTTTAATAAATTCTTTTTCTCGGCTTCGTTGGCGGCCAATTTTTTTCTTTCCATTTCCTGCGCCGTCTTTAACTGAACCTGTTCGACTTGATATTCCGTCAAATCGTCTTTTTCTTTTTCCGTCTGTTTTTTGGTTGACCTTATTTCATCCAATGTGTCCTGGATAAGCCGGTGAATCGGTTCCAATGTGTCTTCCGTCACGAAAAAATCGGACATTTTTTGGTAGCCCAAAACAATTTCCGCCAAGCCGGTGGAGTCCATTTCGTTGTTTTTTCTTATCAATTCCGCCAAAGAATCTTTCTTTTTTTCGCTTTTGGCCGAAAGTGTTATTATCTGCTCCGATTTTTGAGAAATGCCTGTTTTTGTCTTGGCGATTTCTGCGTCCCGCCTTTGAATTTCCAGTTTGGCTTTTTTTATTTTGGCGTCAAATATAGCGATATCCCGTTCCAAACTGGCGGATTCCGTCCGTTTTTGTTGAATAATGGAATCCAGCGTCCCAATCTGGCTGTCCAGATTATCCAACTTCTTTTGAAGTTCCTCTCTTATTTCTTTGGTCGCGTTTTGATTGACTTCCTCGGCTAAGGACGGGGTGAAAGAAATGAAAAACAAAAAAACCAACGACGCGCAAAGTTGTTTTGGAAACATACTCATTAGCAAGGGTATTATACCTCAAATCGCGCATAATCGCGAAACGCTGTTGGGAGCGACATTATTTCTTCCCTTCTTTTTTAGCTTCTGGAACCGTTTTTCCGCCCGGCGTTGCCGTTCCTTCTTCGCCTTCCTCTTCCTTCTTGCCTTTCTTTTCCGAAAGTTCAATGTCTTCTATCGCTTTCGGCGCTTCTTCAACTTTTTCTTCCGTATGCGGTTTGGCCAAAACTATGACTTGATCCTCTCTGACTTCAATTTTCACCGATTTTCCGAGCGCCAAATCTTTGACGGTAATTCTGTCTCCGATATTGGCCAGTTTGGAAACGTCAATTTTTATTTCGTGAGGAAAATCTTTGGGCAAAGCTTCTATTTTCAGACTGTGCAAGACTTTGACCAAAACACCTCCTTTTTCTTTAACCGCCGGCGCCACGCCTTCAAAAACAATCTTCACTTCCGCCGTAATCGGTTTGTCCACATCTAAAGCGTAAAAGTCAACATGGATAAATTCCCCTCTGACCGGGTCTTTTTCCGCGTCATAGACAAGAACATCGTCGCTTGAACCGCCTTGGAGTTTGACGATTGTGGCTTCTTCAATTTTGTTCCAAATTTTTTTGAACTCGTTCAGATTGACGAAAAGGGCTTTTGATTCCTTGCCTTTTCCATAGACAACAGCCGGAAGCTTGCCTTCCTTTCTGTCACTTTTCAGTTTTTTCCCGAAAACATTTCTTATTTCTGTGTTTAATTTCAACATAACAGCCAGTCTACCAAATAATTTCAAAAAAACAAGCCCCGCCAACCAATGTCAAGGTCTCGCCTTGACATTAACGATTGACAACCAGATTCGGCGGAACTCGGCCTTCCAAAGCTTCTATTATATTTTGCGCCGCCACTTCCGCCATTTTGGAGCGAGCTTCTTCGGTGGCCGATGCGGTGTGAGGAGTTAAAACGACATTGTCCAGCTTCAAAAGGCCCTTGGAAATTTTCGGTTCGTTTTCAAAAACATCCAAAGCCGCGCCTTTTATTATTTTATTTTTCAGCGCCTCCGCCAAAGCCGTTTCGTCTATTATCGGCCCGCGGGAAGTGTTGACGAGATAAGCCGTCGGCTTCATCATGGCCAGCTTCTCTTTGTTTATTATATGTCTTGTTTGTTCAGTAAGCGGAAGATGAACGGACACAAAATCGGCTCCTTTCAAAACTTCGTCAATGCTCGGCTTGAATTCAATGGAACCCGACGGAAATTCTTTTTCAAAATCTTCGTTTCTTATTATATCGTAATAAATGACTTTAGCGCCGAATCCTTGCGAAGCTATGTGGGCCGTCTTCGCGCCTATCCGGCCCAAGCCGATTATGCCGACGATTTTTCCGAAAAACCCGCTGCCTAGAAGTAGCATCGGCGCCCAGCCTTTATACTTTCCTTTTCTGACAAACTTATCCGATTCGGCGATTCTTCTGGCGACTGCCAACATAAGAGCGATGGAATGCTCCGCCACCGCTTCGCTCAAAACGCCCGGCGTATTGCTCACCATCACGCCTCTTTTCTTGGCCGCTTCCAAATCAATATTGTCAAAACCGACAGCGTAATTGGCGAAAATTTTGGTGCTTGATGCCGCATCAAAAACATCCCCGTCAATCTTGTCCGTCAGAAGACAAAGAATGGCGTGATAGGAATTATTTTTGAGAATTTTTATCAGTTCCGACTTGGACAAAACCCTGTCTTTCGGATTTACTTCCACTTCGTAGCCCTTGTCTTTTAACATCTGGATTCCGATTTCCGAAATTTTTCTGGTGATGTATATTTTCATAATATAAATATTAACCCATCTAAAAAATAAAACAATTAAATTGAACCGACAACCGTTGTCGGTTATAATAAATTCATGCTGAGAAAAGAAAAATTCGCGCCAAGTGAATATTATCACATTTATAACCGCACCCTTTTTAATATTCCCGCATTTAAAGACAGTAAAAATTGCGATAGATTAACGCAGGCTTTTTTGCTTGCAAATTCCACTAAATCAACCCAAGCTTTTCAATTCTTAAGAAATAACCAAAATGCCACTATTAAAGAAGCATTAGAAATCGCGAGAGGTGGTGATAAATTGGTTGATGTAATTTGTTATGCGATTATGCCAGATCATTATCATATTCTTCTTAAGGAAAAGACCGAGAGAGGAATTACTAGCTTTATACACAAGTGTAACATTTCCGTCGCCAAATATATAAATACGAAAACAGAAAGACGTGGGCCTCTCTTTGAGAGTCTTTTTAAATCAAAACATATTGCAACAAATGATTATTTGCTTCATCTTTCGCTTTATATACATTTAAATCCACTTGATTTTCTTGTCGGAAAACAGTGGAGAGAACACAAAGTCCGAAATTGGAACAGAATTATAAATAAACTTATGGACTACCCTTATTCAAGTTTGAAAAATTTTTTAGATATAAATCAAGAAAACAAAATAATCTCAGGGACGAAAATAATAACCGAACAATTTCAAGACGCAAAAGAATATGAATTATTTTTGCGTGAATGGTCAGAGGAAACATTAGATGCAATAAATGATTTTACTATCGATTAACCAAAACCGACAACCGTTGTCGGTTTTAAAAAATATGGTAGTTAATAACAATGTTTTAAGCTAATATTCTTTTTTGTAATTTGTAATTTGATTTTTTAAACTTTCCACTCTTATCAGTTATTAGTCGTTCTGTTTTTCTTCGTTCTTTTTCTTCAAACCACTTTGCAATAATATAAACTATTCTTGTAAACCTATTTATACATGCCTCTACCTCTACTGTAATCTCCTGCCCGATCTCGTTCTCTTTGACAATAACTAGTTTGTGGTATTCCAAGATGTCTTTATCTACAACTTGTTCCGACCAAATTCCTCCCACTTCACCTAAACCATATAATGGCGTATTATTGGAAACAACAGATCTCTTGCTTTCGTAAATGTTCATAAATCTATCAAGTGCGTAGATGCCCTTTCTGCGGGTTCGTGTTGGATTGTTATGTGTTGATATAATTTTGTACACTTTTATCGCTCGATAAATATCCATGATGTGTCGCCAAATGAAAATAAAAAATCCAAACAAAATAACACCAAACAAAATCTCAGTTATAAGATTTTCAAGCACCCATTCTTTTGAAAAAAAGTCCGTACTAATCATTTGTTGTGATTAAAAACTTTTATTTTTTAAGTAATCATTGTATTTTTTATAGTCTATCGGCGCTAAAGTATAATATCCATTTCTTTCAACAAGGTTAAAGTTATTAAGACTATATTCAACTGTCAGTTTTAAGGGTAGAATTACAACCTAATTGTTTAACCTATGTTTAATATACTTGGGTTGATTCAGACGCTTTATCTGCCAACTCATTCATTAACTTTTCTATTCTCTCTTTTTCTTTAAAATAGTTTCTTAACTCATCAATACTCGCTTTATCATTTGAGATGTTTTCAGATATTTCCCTTAGATCAAAATATGCTTTTTTGTACTCACTTGCGATATTTTTTTCTTTTTTCCACATAGCATACAAAATAGGAGTTATTAAAAAAGTTGTAATGAGTAATAAACTTATAAACCAGTCATTATCTTTTATGTTGAAATTCATTTTTTTAAATAAAATCTGAACCGACAACCGTTGTCGGTTCTGAAACTAATTTATATTTCCAAATAATTTTAACTTTTCTTCCACTTTTTCGCGCGCCGCTTCCACCGCCGGCGCCAAAATTTTGTATGGCATTGCTTCCTCCGGATTATCCGCTAAAAATTTCCGCAAAGCTTCCGTGTAAGCCGTTCTTATTTCCGTGTTGATATGGATGTTGGCAATCCCCGCTTTTATCGCTTCTTTTATCTGTTCATCGGGAATGCCGGAACCGCCGTGCAAAACCATCGCCACTTTTTCCGGCAAGACTTTCCTGACGGCTCTTATTCTTTCAACATCCAATGCCGGCTCTTCTAAAGAAATACCATGGCTGTTGCCGTAAGCGCCGGCAAAACGATCTATGCCCGTTTTGTCGGCGAACTCAATGGCCTCCTCCGGCTTGGTCAAATCTTCCGGTTTTATTTTAATAACTTCTTTTTGAATTCGCGATTCTCCCCGCAGATAACCAAGTTCGCCCTCCACGGAAATTTCCGGATTTTTGGATTTTACATAATCCACTACCTCTTTCGTTCCTTTGACATTTTTCTCAAACGACAGTTTGGACAAATCAATGTGGACAGAATCAAAACCGGTGTCAAACGCCTCACAGGCTGATTCCACCGAATGAGAATGGTCCGGATTCAGAAAAACAGGCAGGCCGTATTCTTCTTTAAAAGATTTAACGAGGGCAACCGCTTGCTTTAATCCGACAAATTTTCTTTCTCCTTCGGATAATCCTATCATTATCGGTGCGTTAAAATTTTTGGCCGCCTCCATAATCGCCCGCAGTTGTTCCAAATTGGAAACATTAAAATGCCCGATGGCCAAATTATTTTTTCGCGCTTTCAATAAAATCTCAGAAAGTGTAATTTTCATTGTTTTTATATTAACACAAAAACTTTTTAAAATAAAATTTTATTTTATTGATTATTTAACGGCAAATTCTATTTTTTGGCTGCGGGTCAGGGACTCGAACCCCAATATTCGCCTTCAAAGGGCGACGTCCTGCCATTAGACGAACCCGCAATGCTTCAATAATAATCCATAATAATCTATTATTTATTTTGGCCGATTATCGCCAATAAGGCAAGTTCCAACGGCGTTTGAGGCAAGTAGGAACGGGAGCGGGTTTCGTAATATTCCAGCATTATTTTCAGCGCCCGCTCCAATTCGTCCGACTTGGCCGCATCTTTCAGTTTTTCTAAAAACTTGAACTCGTTTTCACCGTACGAATCTTGAATTTGCCTCTTCATCGACGGAGCCAGTTTGAGCAAAATAGCCGAACGCAAATCTCTTAAGATCATTTTGTAAAGAATTTTTACGTCAATGTTTTTATCCATTCCGATTTGTATGGCTTCCAAACCTGTTTCCGGTTTCTTCTCCAAAACGGCGGCAAGAAAATTTTCAACCAATTCTCTCGGCGGGGCGGACAAAAATCGTCTGGCGGATTCTTCCGTAATTTTCTTATCGCCCGAAGAAATTATCTGGTCCAAAATCCCTTGAGCGTCGCGGAACGACCCCTCGGCGCAAAGAGCGATAAGGCCGGCCGTCCCGTCGTCTATCTCAAAGCCTTCTTTTTTGGCGATATTTTTCAAAGCCTTTCTCAACACTTCTTCGGAAATTTTGCGGAAAGAAAAATTTTGGCAGCGGGAAATTATCGTTTCCGGCATTTTGTCCAGCTCCGTGGTGGCCAAGATGAAAATGGCGTGCGTTGGTGGCTCTTCCAAGGTTTTGAGCAATGCGTTGAAGGCTTCTTTGGTCAGCATATGCGCCTCGTCTATGATGTAGACTTTGACGTTTCCCTGCATCGGGGAAAATCTCACCGCTTCCCTTAACGCCCGTATCTCGTCTATGCCCCGCGAAGAAGCGGCGTCAATTTCTATAAGGTCAATATCGGAGCATCCCGCTTCTTTGGCCAAAATTCTGGCCAAGCTCGTCTTGCCCGTACCTCTGGAGCCGGAGAAAAGATAAGCGTGGGAAATTCGCCCCGTTTTAACGGCATTTTTCAAAATCGGAACGATATGATCCTGCCCCAAAACTTCTTCAAAACTCTGCGGCCGATATTTGCGATAAAGAACAGTAGACATTTGTTTTAATTTAAATTATTTTTCCGCTCTTTCCAATATCCTCACCACTCCATTATCCGCATCCACCTCCACCAAATCGCCGTCTTTTAAGATTTGGGTGGCAAATTTGGTGCCGATAACGTAGGGCTTTTTAAGTTCTCGTGAGATTATTGCGGCGTGGCAAGTAATCCCTCCTTCATCGGTAACTACCGCCGACGCCATTTTCATCAAAGGAACAAATTCGGCTCTGGTCATTGACGTAACCAAAACATTCCCGGGAATAAATTTAGAAAATTCCGATTGGTCGATAATAATACTAACCCTTGCCGTTACTTTTCCTTTAAAACCGGGGTTCCCTTTAATCTCGGCTGTTTTGTGACTGTCGCTTTCATCCGCCATAAGTTTATAAATTTTATCTCTAATTTTTTTTACACCGCCATATTCAAATTCATAACCTTCTTTACTCACATACATTACAACACCTTTTTTTCTAAGTTTTATTTTATCGCAATAATCATCTTTTTTATATTTCTCACCAATAAAATCGTCATAAAATCCCCAAACTGCGTCATCTTGCGGAATATTTCTTCTTTTAAAAATTTCTCTGACAATGTTAGATATTAAAGCTATAATTTTCTGTATCGGTTCCTTTCTTATGTCTCTGATATACATGCAGAATTGGACATATTCCAATAATTTATTTTCATCTTCGGATAAGTTTTTTTTAAATCTCTTAACCTCTTTTTTATTAAATGAAATATCATTGGAAATTTTATCGAGCTCGTTTTTTACTTTTTCAAATCCGCCTTTACCCTTGATTATTTTATTAAAATAACTTACAGATTCTCCAACGGGAGGACAGATGCTGTAATTACTGAGCATCCACTGGTTTGCATAGTTGTCCAAATCTTCTTTTAATAAAAGTATTGCTCGGTCAAACCTTGCCGCGAAGGATTCAAAAGCAATCATTGAGCTAAAATCAAAAAAAATTTTAAAATCTTTGTCTTTGCCGTTAATATTTTTATAAAACTTATAAATCAAATCCTCGTCTAAAGCCTCGCAAAAAATAGTTGACACAAGAAGACTATCCATTAAGTCAAAACATGATTTTACGATGACACACAATTCTTTCTCTTTTATTGTCTCCAATTTGGGCGGATAATATTTTTTATAACATTCATTTATAATTTTCCATATTGATAAAAAATCTTTATACTCGGGCAAACGACCAACATTTTTTAATTTTTGAAATTTCTGAAATGTTAAAATGGTGGTATTTATATATTTTCCCCAATCAAAAAAAAATGCGCCATTTTTATTTTCCGTCAAAAAAACAAAAGACCCGAAATCAAAATTATAATATCTGCTAATGTAAGGAGGGAACGCGGATGGATATAAGCCCCCGTATATAAGCAGAGAAAGACTCCCTTCTTGTTTTGTTATTTTCTTTCCTTCAAAATCTTTTTTAAATTTATCAAAAATCATATTATAATTTCATCTTCTGTTTTCTAAATTTACGACCATTTATCCAAGCCACAAGCCACCTAATATGAGTTTCAAAATCTGTTTCGCCCCTTGAATTATCTTCATAAGGATGAGGAAGGTTTGCTCTTGAGCCCGTTAACAAACTTCCTCCGCCTAAAAAAGCTAATGTTCTAAAAATTTGATTGCCAACCATACCGTTTGGCGGCACAATTATATTGCATTCTTCTTTTAGGGCTGTTTCAATTTCTATGGCATAATTTTTTGCGTTTATTCCTTTTTTAGTAAAATAATCAACAACAAACTCCGCATCTTCGTATGTCTGATTTAAAATTCCTTGCACTCCTTCTTTAATCTCTTTTTTTCTGGCATAAGTTTCATGTCTTACGCCTGTTATAAATCCGATTTTAGGTTTCATCCTCAATTCAGCTTTCATAAATTTTATTATACCTTCGCAATCCTTAATTTTTTCTTCCTTCGTCCAACCAAGAGGATTACTGCCTTGAGAAACAAAAAAATGGCGTCCGTAAAAGTCTTTCATCAACCCCAATTCAATCATTTCTTTTGTTTTTTCTTTGCCAATTAACGCCGAATATGCCTCAAATGTTTTAAAGTCATCAATCGTCCCCCTTATTATTCCTTCCACTTCTTCATTGAAAAGAATCTTTGCCAGTTCTTTTTCCGGTTCTTCCGAAATTATTTTTTGAAAACCCTTAACGTTACTGATATCTTTTGGTCCAACTAATATAATTTCGGCATATTTTTTTGACTTGGCGAGACTCTTCAAAATCTCTTTGTTCGGCTCTTTTAAACCAAAACCAATCTTAGGTTTTCCTAATTTAATTCTTTCTCTGATAATTTTTTCAAACTGAGTTATCTTTTTCATAAAATAATTATTCTTTTTATAAACATATAATTTCACCGTCTTTAATAATTTCTACCTCTTTTCCGTCTTCTTTAATACCTTTAATTGTGGAAAACATAGCCACGCAATCAATATGAATTGGAATATCGTTGTAATCCGGGTCTGATCTCTCAATGTTGAAGATGGTGTTTTTGCCTAAGGCAATATGGATTGTTCCAAGTCCTTTTTCCGCTTCCAAAGAAGTGGGCGGAGAAATTCTTTCGCCATCTTCTGCGTATCTAAACGCTTTGGAATTCATGCCAAATGAAAATTCAGCCAATCTGAAAGCGTTTGTAACTTTATCATCGGGGTTTTTATCTTGATATTCACTGTTGACTTTTTCTAAAATGTTTCGGAGTTTATTGGCTGATTCACCACCTTCTATTTCTACAACTTTCCCTTTTTCAATAAAAAGTTTTATTGGCTTGTCCGGCCTGCCAATCATGCCTATCGCGCCATCAATAACATACACCCCATTAGTTTCCGCCAAATCTACCGCCCCTCCGTATTCGCCAAATGGAAAATTGCTTCCTGTGCCAGGCTTGTCAATAATTCCGGTCTCTTTCGCTAAACTCCGCACTTTAATATCAAGCTCTAAACTGCTTCCAATTTTACTTGTTATCTTTACCTTTTCAACCCCTTTCATGACTTCTGCAAATTTATCTATTCTTGCCTTCATTTCTACGGGATTCTCAAGCGCTCCACCTTCAGTTAAAATTTTTCTTTCGGTGTTGGTAATGGAGATAATCCTTGATTTGGATGGAAACATACTTGCTTCATCATTTTTTCGTTCACTTAACATTTTTGCCAATATTTCTGGCGAATATTTTTTTCTTAATTCAGGGAAAGCATTTTTTAAGGCGGGCGATTCCAGCAATAAATTTATAATTTCAGAACTATGGCTGGGATGCGCCAACTCAACTGTTTCTTTAGAGTGTGTTCTTGATAAGGAAGTAACCAACAAAACAGCGTCGGATGTTTTCATTTTTTCGCCAATTATTTCTCCAAATTCCTGCGCAGCATATTCTGTCTTTGGCGCGACGACAACTCTGCAATCATCGCCGGCAATTTCTTGTCCGGCGTTCATTAACGCTTTTATCATTAATGCGTCGGCGCCGCTATCTGTAACAATCAACAAATTTTCACCTTTTTTATTGTCTGGCGATCTTTTTAGAGAAAAAGAACTTATAACGTTTTTAGCGCCAATCTTCATTTTTTCAAGCTGTTCTTTTTCTTCAAGAGACAACTCTTTTTCTTTTTTGTCCATTGAATGCGCAGCCAGTTCGTCAGAATTTAAATATGATTTTTCAAAATTTTGCATATAATTCTTCCCCCAACGTCGTTATCGGCCTTGACTGCGTTATGTAGAATTTGTTGTTCTCCAAAGCCCATTCAATATCTTGGGGAAAGCCGTAATGATTTTCAATGTGTAGAATCAAATCGGAGAGTTCCATTATTTGTTCTTCGGTCAGTTTTTGTTGTCCACCTTTTTCTTTAGGAATATTTCGCCATTCATTTCCACCTTCTTTGAGTTTTCGGTAAATGCCTCTTTCTTGGCGGGAGATGTTTTTGTCTATGATTCTTCTGGGGTTTTTCTCTATAACATAAGAGTCGGGGGTAATTTGCCCGGAAACGATGGCTTCGCCTAGTCCATAACCGGCTTCTATGATCAGTTGATTGCGGTCTTGAGTGACGGGATGGACGGAGAAAGCGATGCCGGAGACTTCGGATTCTATCATTTTCTGAATAACCACGGCGACGGAGATTTTGTTGTTATGCAAACCTTTCTCAAACCGATAGAAGATGGCTCGGGGGGTGAACAGCGACGCCCAGCATTTTTGAACATTGGCCAGGAGAGTTTTTTCGGTGGTGTTAAGAAAACTGTCCAGTTGTCCCGCCCAAGCGGCGGAGGAAGAATCTTCGGCCGTGGCGCTTGACCTGACGGCCACAAATTGAGATTTCAGCTTCTTAAATTCTTTTGTTATTTCTTCTTTGATGTCTTGGGGCATTTTAGCTTTCAGAATCAAGTCTTTTATCTTTTCGGAAGCGTTTTCCACCGTGCGCATTTCTTTATGGTTTACGGCGTGAAGAATGGAGTCTATTTCCACGTTCAGATCGCTGTTTTCCAGAAACTTATCAAAGGCGGAGGAGAGAACGACGAAGCCCGGCGGGACAGGGATGCCTGCTTGCGTCATTTCGCCCAAAGATGCGCCTTTGCCGCCGGCGATGGGAGCGTCACTTCTAGTTATCTTTTTGAAATCTCGAATCATCTCCATAATTATTCGTATCTTATCATTATTAACTTTTTTTACAAACAAAAATCCCGCAAAAACTTTCTTCCAAAATACCCCTTAATCCCCTTTTCGCAAATTAGACTTTACCAGCGATAGCAAATATACCTTAATTTTGATTTTCGTTTATTTTATTTGAAATCAGGCAACGCCAACGCCAGATGTTCCAGAATCATTTTGGCCGAGGCGCCTCGATCGGAGATAAATTGTCGGCTTCGGGACAATTCTTCCAAAGTCATACGCCCACTTGGACATTGAATGTCCAAGTGGAGCAAAAATTCCAGGACATTTAAAAATTGAATGGCTTTTTGTTTATTCGCAGACGATTCCGACAGCAGTTCGTTTTCTTTGCCGCTTTTCGCGGATATTTTTTTTACCATTTCCAATCTTTTATTTGGCAAAGCGGCCAAAAATTTCCGACCGGTTTCAATTAGTTCTTTTTCCAAATCTTCTTTGCCGGAAAAAACATCAATAATAGTTAATCTTGAACGAAGAGTCGGCATAACACTTTCCACCGAAGAAGTGATTATGAAAAAGTGGATTTTTTCGCCCGGTTCTTCCAATGTCTTTAAAAGCGCGTTGGACGATTCCATATTGAAGGAAAAAATTTCCATCACAAAAACTTTTCCCCGACCGGAAAAAGATTTCGTAGCCGCCCAGCTCGTCAGATTATGGCTGTCGTTTATGCCGAACAGTTCGAATCGCCTGAATGAAAAATCCGGATGAGATTCCAAATTATCTTCCGCAAGTATGGCTCTAGCCGCCTCCTCGGCCATTTTTTTGCCGGCTTTTCCATCCCCGCACAGCAAATAAGCGTGATGAAATTCCCTTTTCTCAATATGAACTTTTAGAATCGGGCGCATAAAATAATTATTCGCTTATTAAATTCTTGATTATTTTTACCATCACATCTTTTTCTTTCGGATCGCTTTCGGCGACAAGAAGCGCCAAGGCCACGAGAGCGTTGTCGTTTATCTTTCTTTCGCCGGATTTTTTGAAAAGAAATTTTGTCTTGTCCAAGAAATAGACAAACAAAAAGGCGGCGGATCGTTTGTTCCCGTCAGAAAATGGATGGTCCTTGATGATGAAGTAGAGAAGATGGGAAGCCTTGTCTTCTATTGATGAATACAGTTCTTTTCCGCCGAATGACTGGTAAAGTCCTTTAATGATACCCTCAAAACTTCCGTCTCTCTCATTTCCAAACAAGTCACTTGCTTCTTTTTTCATGACCAATTCTTTTTTTAATTCAGCTATTATTTTCAAACAATCATCGTATTTCAAAACAAATTTTGTTTTCCCGCCTTTTGATTCTTTGAGCTGCCCTTTGTCGTATTGCTCAAGAATGGTCAGTGTTTTGGAGTAATCGGAAAGCAAATTTAAAATTTCTCCGGCTTGTCCGCTCAACAATTCCTTTTTGGATTTTTCTTGCAAAAAAGAGATAGCCGTTTGCAATTCTTGAAATTTTTCGCGAGCTTCTAATAATCGTTTTTCATTCACCGTATAACCTTTAATCAAGTGATTTTTTAAAGTCTTAGTAGCCCAAATACGAAATTGCGTAGCCCTTTTTGAATTAACTCTGTAGCCGACAGAAATAATCATATCCAAATTATAAATATTCATTCTCCTAATTTTTCCATCGGCGGCAACCTGTTCCAAAATGGAACAGGTTGAATTTTCAATTAACTCCCCTGTTTTATAAATATTTTGAATATGCTTCACAATCGCAGGTCTATTTACATCAAACAGATTGCTTATCTGATGAGCGTCAAGCCAAACTGTCTCATTTTCAAAACGCACTTTTAAATCAACCTCATTTTTTGAAGTCTTATAAATTATTATTTTCCCTTTTTTAAAATTCTCTTTTTTCATGCCAAATCATTCTAAAAATTTGATTCTTTTTCCTCAATATGAACTTTTAGAATCGGGCGCATAAAACTACTTTATCATTTTTTAAAAAATAAACAAAAAAATGGTACACAATTTCAGCGACAGCAGATTTTGTGTACCATTTAAAAAACAGTTTATTAAGTTTACGCTTAATTCAATATAAACTCGTAGTTATGCAAGGTCTTGATTTTACCTTCTTTTATTCCGTTTTGGGGAACAAATAGGATTTCCTTGGCTGGGTATATTGTGAAGTATTTCCAAAAATCCTTACGCTTTGGCACCACTGTCTCGACCCTAATGTTAGTAGAACCTTCTGGTAAAAAAATTATGTTTTCTTTAACATAATTCCTCTCACACAGATTAGGGTTTTCTCCTTGGCCTTGTTTGATAAATTGAATTTTTGCAACTTCTCTTTTTTCTTCTCTCTCAAATCTCTCAAAAACAACATAAACATTTCCGTCAGAACTTATCGGACAAAGAGAAGCACTTTTTGTTGGATGAAAAGATAGACCTCTTATCTCTTCATCACCAAGCGGCATTAAATAGCCAAGATGCAATGCCAAGAAAACACCACCAACAACACCAGCAACGGCAGAAAAGGCCGTTGGCCAATATTTGCACTCTAAGAGGTCAAGAAATAAATCGATAAGATAACCTATTGCGCCACAGAGCAGAGTAATTAAAATTACAGTAATCATTTACCGCCTCCTTTCAAAAAAGTTTTTATAAATTTCTTGAATTTAAACAAACTTAATTTATTTGAATCTTAAAGAGCAACGCTAAAAGCCTACACTATAACATCTATTTTGTCAAACTTACCAAAAACAAAGTTTTATTTCTTTGCGATGATGCTCTTCTTGTAGGTGTCCAAGTGGTCCAGAGCCAGACCGGCGCCTTTGGCGACGCAGAGCAAGGCATCGTCAGCGACATGGGCTTTTACGCCAGTAGATCGAAAAACTAGCTCGTCCAAATTCCTCAAAAGCGACGAACCGCCGGTCATCGTGATGCCGTTGTCTATGATGTCGGACGAGAGCTCGGGCGGAGTTTCCTGCAAGACATTTTTGATGACCTTCATCATATCTTTGAGTTCGGAGTCAATGGCTTTCACCACTTCGTTGGTGGTAATTTCCGCCGTTCGGGGCAAACCGGTGAGAAAATCCCGGCCCTTTATTTTGTAGGCCATTTCTTCGTCCACCAAAACTGCCGAACCGATTTTTATTTTTATATCTTCGGCCGTCCTGTCGCCGATAAACAGATTAAAATTTTTCTTGATGTAGTCGGCGATGGCCTGATTAATTTTGTCTCCGGCGCATTTCAGCGAAGCGGAAGCGACGATGCCCCCCAAAGAAATGACGGCTGCGTCCGTCGTCCCTCCGCCGATGTCAACCACCATATGCCCAATAGGCTCTTGGATGGAAATACCGGCGCCGATGGCGGCTAAAATCGGCTCTTTCATCACATAAGCCGCTTTGGCTCCGGCTTTTATAGCGGCTTCCACCACCGCCCTTCTTTCAGTGGAAGAAACTCCGGCTGGCACGGAAACCAGCACCTCCGGCTTGGCCAAACTCCATTTCCCCATCGCTTTGGAGATGAAATATTTCAGCATCGCTTCCGTCACTCTGTAATCGGCGATAACTCCGTCTTTCATTGGCCGATAAGCGGTGATGGTGTCCGGAGTTCGGCCGACCATCGCTCTGGCTTCGTCTCCCACCGCCATAACTTTATTGTCCGGCAGAGAAATGGCCACCACGGAAGGTTCGTTTAAAACCACTCCTTTGCCGGGAACGAAAACCAGCGTGTTGGCCGTGCCCAAATCAATGCCTAATTTTTTATTGAAAAATCCCATGTTGCAATCTAAAATTTAAAAAATAAAATCTGTTTTTTATTATTCATTAGTTGCTATTCTTTTTACATCGGCTCCAATATTTGCCAATCTCCCGCAAATATCTTCGTAACCTCTTTCTATAGTATACGTATTTTTTAGCGTGGATTGACCTTTGGCGGCAAGCATAGCTATCAGTATTATGGCAGAAGGACGCAAAGCGGGCAAACAAGTGATTTCCGCCGGTTTGAACTCCGTCGGCCCTTTTATAAAAACCCGATGAGTGTCGGCTAAATCTATTTTGGCCCCCAAGCGGTTTAATTCCGTGTAATATATGGCGCGATTCTCATAAACCCAATCATGAATCAAAGTTTCTCCGACGGCCTGCGCGGCGATGGGAACAAAAAACGGCAAGTTATCTATGTTGAGTCCGGGATATGGCCGGCCGTAAATCTTTTCTTCCGGCGCTATCATTTCCGATGGATATGTTTTTATGTCCGCCAAGCGGGCAAATCCGTTTTCCGATTTATATTCGCGAACAATTTTATATTTGAATCCCATTTTTTCCAGTTTGAACAATTCCAACTCCAAAAAATCCAACGGGCATCGCCTGATAATAATTGACGATTTCGTCACGATAGCCACAGTCAGAAAAAACATCGCTTCTATCGGATCTTCACTTAATTGAAAAAAATATTCTTGATTGATATTTTCTTGGCCAAAAATAGTCAAAGTGGTCGTTCCTATTCCTTCTATTTTCACGCCCAAGCCATCAAGGAAATGGCACAAATCTTGGACTTGATAATTGGCCGAGGCGAATTTGACAACCGTTTTTCCTTCAATCATCGCCGCCGCCAAAATAGCGTTTTCCGTCGCCGTATCGCCGGATTCATACATTATTATATTTTCGCAAGGAACTAACTTATTCCGGCTGATTTCGTATTCGTTTTCCTTAACCTTTATTTTTATTCCGAACTTTTCCAGCGCATAAAGATGAGGCGTAACCGTCCTTTTGCCCAGCTTGCAGCCGCCGGAAAAAGGCAAAGAAAATTTCTTAAACTTATGGACTAATATGCCGATAAGCAATATCATTATTCTGGTCTTCAGAGCGGCTTCAATATCCAATTTTTCCAATTTTAATTTTCCGGGCGGAGACACTTTCAAATTTTTACCCTGCCAGGCCGTTTTCACGCCAATGCTTTCCATTATTTCTATTATCCTGAAAACTTCCTCAATTTTCGGCAGATTGATTATTGTGGTCTTGCCGTCATTCAAAAGAGAGGCCAGTAAAATCGCCACCGCCGAATTTTTGGAAGAATTGACCGTTATCTCTCCCTTCAATTTTTTCCCGCCGTTGATTATATAATTTGTCACAAAACAATAATAATGTTTTTGAATTTTTTTACAAACAAAAAATAAAAAATCTCGCAAAAACTTTCTTCCAAAATACCCCTTAATCCCTTTTTCACAAATTAGACTTTACCAGCGATAGCAAATATACCTTAATTTTGATTTTCGTTGTCAGATTGCCTGAATTTAATCTAGTTTAGTTTAATTCAGTTTAAAATGGTTGATCAAATGCAATTCGTTATCCAACGAATCAGCAATGATAAATCTGACATATTTTCTAATGTTATAAAATTCAATGATATATTCTATTTCGTTTTTGCAATCGTAAGGCTGAACGAACACGCTTTTTTGATATTCAAAAAAATCAAGATTCTTCAGATGATGACGAATGGCCTCTCTTATTTTCTTTTTCTTTTCCGGTATGTCAAAAAGAACAATCCTCCACCTTTTGTCCCATTTTTGGGCTTTTTTAATCTTCATTTCATCAATTTGATAAGTTAAAGCTTTTCTTTTGCCATTCTCGGTTAAAACAATCGTTAAAGATCCGTCAGTATTCTCTTTTTGTTCTAGTATTTTTGATTTATACAAATCGGTAATGGCGTTTTTGAGAGCTTGTCGTTCAATTTCGGCGTAACCTTTGCCTATGGCTTTTAACGTTCTGAAATACTGGCGCGGGTTTCTAGAAAGAGACAATGTTAATCCGCCCATAAGCAAGAGGAGCAGTTTTTGTTGATTTTTTCCAAATCCTCGCGACATGCAACAATTATACTATATTTGCTATCGCTGGTAAACTGAAATTTAAAAAAAATTAATAACTATACATTACGCATTGGATTGCATTATTTTTTAAAAAAAGTAATATGGTTTTAAATAGGACATTAACATTTACTAAATCCACTTTTAAAAAAGAAAGGGTGAAAAATGAATGAAAAGCAAGGAGGAGTTGTTGTATTATATAATTTGTTTATTTCTTCCATTTGCAGATTCCCATTTTGTACTAAAAACGTGCGTGGATATATTGCAGACAAAACATTGAAAGACATATTTAGACAAGGGAAAGAACTTTTTCTTTTAGACGGGGAACTGGATACTAGAAGATACTCCGAAATAGCCGAGTATCTTCCCCGAGATTGTAAATTGCAAATTATTTGCGGGCCGTATGTTGCGGTAGAGGATGAAGAGTTTCTAAAATATCACGATGTTTTAAATAACAATATTCGGAATTGGTGGTTTGCAAAAAGAAAAAAAGATTGGATGAATATCCATCCTTTTTTTAGTAAAAGTTACTCTAATACAAACATTAAAATTTTTATTCTTAAATTCCGTATATTTGATAATTGGAATTTTTGCTTAGAAAAAAATTCCGGACTAATCTATGCGGAAAATCAAAAAGAAGAATTAGAAAGAACTGAGATAAACTTTTTTCTTGAAAGTGGCGGATTGGCAAAAAAAGGCATTGAACTTTTTGACCATATTTCTAAAAATTTTTTAAAGGAGGGCTGGAATGAAGTGTTAGATTTAGAAAACCATCTTTTGTTTAAACCTTTTTCTATATTTGAAAGTGAAAGGAGGGCAAAAAAAGAAATAGAAAAGGAAATGATACAGAGTTGATATTTCTTAAAAAGACAAACTAAGCGTCTTGACCATAAGTCAAGACGCTGTTTTTAAAATAAAAAGACCATTTACTTCCGCCGGTTTTTTTGCCAGAATGGATGGAATATCAGCCAAAAAACCGACTTACGATATCGGTTTAAAGAATAAAATGAAAATAATTGATGTCATCCCGATAGCCAAAGGACTCCCCCAAGAAAAACTTTCCTATTTCACTTCTAAAGACGTTTCCGTCGGCGCGCTGGTTTCCGTCCCCGTAAGAAAAAAAGAAATTGCCGCCATTGTCAGCGCCATATCTGACGCCAAAGAATCAAAAACCAGCCTTAAAAATTCCGATTTCTCCATAAAGCCGATAAAATCGGTAATTTCCGCCAGCTTCATAACGCCGGAATTTTTGGAAGCCTGCCAAGAGATTGCCGAATATTATCTCTCCGCGCCCGGCTCCGTAATAAAAGATTTTGTTCCGCAAGCGATATTGGAAGGCGATTTTAAATCAACAATACCCAAAATGACCGCGCAAGCGGGCAACGGGCGCGAAATTATCGTCATTCAATCCCAATATGAAGAAAGAATTCATCATTACAAAAGCATTGTCCGAGAAGAGTTGGCCAAAAACAAATCCGTTTTTTTATGTTTGCCAACTGTCGCCGATATGGAAAAAATAGCCGTTGAGATTGGCCGCGGGATAGAAAAATATGTTTTTGTTTTGTCCGGCAAAATGCCTAGGAAAAAAATTATGGAGGAGTGGAAAAAAATTACTGAAGAAAAACATCCGGTTTTGATAATCGCCACCAAGTCTTTTTTATCTCTGCCCAGGCGGGATTTCGGCGCCATAATAATAGACCAAGAAAGTTCTTCCGCTTACAAAAACCAAAAAAAACCTTACACCGACGTCAGAAAAGCGGCCGAAATAATAAGCGACAAAATAAAAGCCCGCCTGATTTTCGGCGACGAGCTTATTCGGACGGAAACTTTTTACCGGCAGGAGGCAGGCGAATTCTCTCCTTCTTTTGACCGTCGCGCAAGACTGGTTTCATCGGCGGAACAAATAATCATAGACGCCAAAGAACATTTTGAAGAAAAGAAAACAACCGGACGAAAATTCGTTTCCACCCCGCAACTCGTGCGGATAATGGACGAGGCGGCCGCCGGAAACGAAAAAATAATAATATTCGCCAACCGCAAGGGTTACAATCCGACAACGATATGCGCCGATTGCCGCAGGACGATGCTGTGCTCCAAATGCGATGCGCCGGTGGTTATGCGAAAAACGAATTTAAAAAACTTCACCCAAAGATGCCATAAGTGCCTTTCCGAACTGCCTGCGCCGGACAGGTGCCCTTATTGCAAAAGCTGGCGATTGGAATCTTACGGCATCGGAACGCAAATGGTGGCGGAAGAAATGAGAGGTTTTTTCCCCGATGCAAAAATTTTTGAAATGGATTCCGATTCCGTCCCCAATGAAAAAACGGGAAAGAAAGTCGCCGAGGAATTTTTGTCCCCGCCTGCGGGACAGGCGGGCGGTGGCGGAATCCTTGTCGGAACGGAAATGATTTTTTCTTACATCAATCGGCCGGTTGACCGAGTCGTCGCCATATCGGTTGACGGACTGTTCACTTTGCCGGAATTCAAAATGAACGAAAAAGTTTTCCATCTTCTTTTGAAACTTAAATCATTGGCAAAAAAATCTTTCATAATCCAGACCAGGTTCCCAGAGCTGCCTATTTTTGACAATGTCTTAAGAGGAAATATTTCCGGATTTTACAAAGAAGAAATAGAGAGCCGCAAGATTTTTCAATACCCTCCCTTCAAACTGCTGATAAAAATTACCAAAGAGGGGAAAAATGAAAGCCAGTTAAACAAAGAAATGGAGGCTCTGCAAAAAGTTTTAGACGAGTGGAAGCCAACAAGCTATCCGGCCTTTATTCCAAAAGTAAAAAATTTGTACATAAAGCATATCTTGCTTAAAATTGACCCCGCTTCATGGCCCAAAGATCAGGAAAAATTATCCCGCATTTTGTCGTCCTTGCCCACATCATGGAAAATAGACATCGGCCCGGAAAGTTTGCTGTAAAAAAAGAAACCTGCTCACCGTAGCGAGCAGGTTTTGAAGCATATAAACAATGACTGGCTCAAAACACCTTTTACACAACATTAAAAGCTGTAACCTCGTCAATATGTTTTAACAAAGCCTCGGCATGATCAGGCAATATTTGTTTTTCCTGAATCATTTGCCTGATTTGAGCAAAATTGAACAGTTCAACTCGTTCAATTTCAGCTTTGGCGGCAATTTCACCGCTAAAATAGTTTGCTTTCAGCGCGATAAAATCATGCTTTTTTTTTGGTATATTAAGGACTTCCTTTTCGGGATATTCAACAACAATCCCGATTTCATCGTTGACCTCTCTCATTGCGGTAATGTTTCTATCCATATCATCTTCGGGGCTTGGTCTACCTCCGGGCAATTTCCACATTTTTTTTGAAAAATTGCCTTTTTCAATCACTAAAGGAATCCCTTGCATACCCGTCACCAAAACAAATACCGCATAATCTCTTTTTGGTTCAACAAAGCCTGTTATTATTGCCATTTGCAACCGCCTTTCTTCAAAAAAGTTAAAAGTTATTAGAAACTAAAAAACTACAATTTTAAAACAGCAAGATTTTATCGAATCACCAAATTTAAGCTTATCATAAATAGTTTTATTTGTCAATATATACTGGTAGGTCTAAAAATTGCTAGAATACGCCAAATGACAACCATAGTTCAAACGGGCGATAAAATTTTAAGAGAAACGGCCAAGGAAATCGGTCTGACCGAAATAAAATCGGCGAAAATAAAAAATATCTTGGCTCAAATGACCAAAGCTCTTTCCGCCGCCAAAGACGGCGTGGCTTTGGCAGCTCCTCAAATAGGAATACCGCTCCGAATTTTCATCGTTTTGAAAGAATACACGAAAAATAAAACCGCCCGGGAACCAAAAGAAATCCAGGGGGGAAAAGCAAATCCGACGCAAGGTCGGAGCTCCGACCGAAGCGTCGGAGTAAAACCCGAAATAGTCGTTTTTATAAATCCGAAAATCACGAAAATTTCCAAGAAAAAACAAACTGTAAGGGAGGGCTGTCTTAGTGTCATCGGAACGTTCGGCGCAATCACTCGAGCCGAAAAAGTTACCGTAGAAGCTTATAATGAAAACGGCGGAAAATTCACCCGTGGCGCTTCCGGCCTGCTAGCCCAAATCTTCCAGCACGAAATGGACCACTTAAACGGCATATTGTTTACCGACACCGCCGTTAATTTAGAAAAAATAGAAACAAAATGAGTAATCTTAATTTCGCATATTTTGGCACCTCGGAATTTGCGGTGAAAATTTTGGAAAAACTGTTTGAAAACGGCTATGTTCCAAGTCTTGTTGTAACCGCTCCCAATAAGCCGAAGGGAAGAAAAATGATTATGACTCCCCCGCCCGTGAAAGTCTTCGCTCAAGCTCACAATCTAAAAATCATCCAACCGGAGAGTTTGGCGGTTAAACCGCCACTTGGCGGTTTAACCGCCAAGTCGTTTGATTTATTCATCGTCGCTTCTTACGGCAAAATTATTCCGAAGTCAATTTTGGACATTCCAAAATTCGGGACGCTCAATGTCCACCCGTCATTATTACCGAAATTCAGAGGCCCGTCGCCTATCCAATCTTTCATTTTGAGCGGAGAAGAAAAGACAGGGGTTACGATAATGTTGATGGGCGAGCAGGTAGATCACGGACAAATTCTTTTACAGAAAGAATTTGAAGCACAAAGCACGAAGCACGAAATTCGAAACAAATTTCAAATTCAAAATTCAGAAAATTTAAAATTAAACTCTAAACAGATGGAAGAAAAGTTGGCGGAATTGGGCGGGCAAATACTGGTTGATGTGATTCCGAAGTGGATAAGCGGAGAAATTAAAGCCAAAGAACAAAACCACAGCCAAGCGACTTTTACCAAAAAAATAACCAAAGAGGACGGGCTGGTGGATTTAGAAAAAGACAACCCGGAAATTATTTACAGAAAATTTTTGGCCTTCCAGCCCTGGCCGGGAATTTATTATTTTACTGAAAAAAACGGCAAGCCGCTTTCGCCGGAGGCTTTAGCGAGCCAAGAAAAAATCCGAGTGATAATCACAGATATGGAATTAGAAAACGGCCAACTAAAAATAAATAAAGTTAAACCGGAAGGAAAAAATGAAATGGTGTGCCGCTAGAGATTATCTCTAGGTCGGCATGTTTTTTTCGCAAATATTTTTTTCTTGCCTCTTCTTTAATTTTTCTCAATCTCCCAAACATTTTTAACCTCCTTTCTTTCTGTTAAGATTGTTTGAGATAAATAAATATAAAGTAAAAAACGCCTATTTACAGCCGTTTTGTGGACAGTGGAGATAAATTATCTGTTGACGAAAAAGGTGGACAAAATCAACAAGATATAGCATGCCTACGATGGTAAGCTAATGTTAAAAATTAAAGACACGATATAAATCAACTTCTTTTATCTATTTCCATCTGCATTATCTTTTCCCATTCATCGTTTTTCATTTGAGGGTGCACTTTTCTTTCCGCTCCCGCTTTAGTTATTTCACTCTTGTTTAATCCGCCAACAGGTTCCCAATATTTATCTAAAACCTGCTTTCTTTCTTCTTCTGTCATCCTTCTTTCTGGTGGCAAATGATATCTGTTTTCATCTACTTCTATTATTCCTTCATCAAAGTTGCGAAAAAAGGCCGCATTGCCAACTTTCTCATTTTCCAACACAAAAAACTTTGGAAAAACATAACCATAATAGCCTTTAAATCCATTATTTTTGCTGGCAAATCCAAAAAGAACATTTTTTTGATTTCTCATAAATTCAATTCTCCTTGCGTCCGTAGGTCTTTCCATCCGTCCGCTTCCACCAATACCTCTCGCGCCACCTCCGCCAATTTTCTCGGCAGGCAGAATCTCGTCATCAACTTTTTCAAAAAAATCCAAATTGATTGTCTCAATTATATATAAAACTTCATCATAAATATTCTCTCTTGAAATTTTTATATTTTCTGATATTTTCCCGCCCAAGACACCATCTTTGTGCAAAGTAAGCGTTTCGCTGTATTGCTTATCGCCCTTACTGTAAAAAGGCATTACATACAAAGCTTCAACTTCACCTGTGTTTTTATCAACCGGGGCGGATATGATATTTAAGTGATCAATGCCCTCCAATGTGGTGGCAAAACTGCCGCTTATGACTTTATCAAATTTGTCTTTTAACAATTCATCAAATTTTTCTTTTCTCTCATCTTGTTTTTCTTTCTCTTTTTTTGCATCAGCTTCAGCTTGGGCATCTTTATAATGTTTGTTTAAAGATCCAAAATCATAAAATTCTTTCATGTTTTTTAATTTTAATTATTAATATCTTATAAAATATAGACCTTTTATTGCATTATACCATCTTAAAAACAAAAAGTCTTTATCTGCCTTTATCATACCTAAACCGTAAAGATGAGTTTGAAAAAGGCTGGATTGAAGATCAAGCAAAAGAATTGAGAGAAGTAAAACTTTTACCGGAAGACGCAGACGCAACAGGAATGATGTTTCTTTTTGACAACAAAATATCATTTATCGCTCCACACGACGAGGAAGGGGTCGGATTTTTGATTGAAAGCGACTGGTTGAGCAAAACAATGAAATCAATCTTTGACGCTCTGTGGAAAATTAGTAAAGATACAACAAATTATTCTCAAAATAATTAGGAGGCAGATTTTTTATTTCTTAACTATTTTTACGATATCTTCGTTCAAACTTATGAGTGGCACAAAAGCGAAGCCGGGATAAACACTTTCTTCAAACTCAGTTTCGCCTACCTCGCCGGCAGACGGGCCTTTTTTGACAAGCAAATGAATTGCATCTTTGACCGGCGCGACAATTCTGCCGCCGACTTTGAGCTGTTCTTTCCACGCTATTGGCAATTCCATACCTGAAGCCGCAGAAATTATTCTGTCAAAAGGCGCTTCTTCCGGCATGCCTTTGGTGGCGTTTAAAGAATGAAACTCTACTGTTTTATTTTTTATAAACCCGTATTTGGCTACATTTTTCCGGCCAAAAGCCATCAACTCCGGAATTAATTCCGCGGCGAAAACTTTTCCTTCGCCGGAAACTATATGAGCCAGCAAGGCCGTCTGCCAACCCGAACCGGAACCGATTTCCAAAACTTTATCACCAACTTTAGGCTGGAGCAATTCCAGCATAAAGGCCACCGTCAGCGGCTGGGAAATCGTCTGCCCGTAACCTATCGGCAAGGGCGTATTGAGATAAGCCTTGTCCTTCAATTCTTCCGGAACAAAATCCTTTCGGTCTACTTTTTCAAAGGCTTCAATAATTGAAGGGGTTTTTAAAATCCCTTCTTCCATCAGCTCTTTAATTAGATATTTCATAACTCGGATCTAGTCAACAATAGCCATCAATTCTATCGTCATATTTTCTATGGGGTGGTCGTTTCTGGCTTTGTCTGTGGTGGCATTTTCTATCTTATCCACCGCATCCATTCCTTCAACGACTTTGCCGAAAACCGTATGCTTGCCGTCCAGCCACGGCGCGCTCTCTGTGGTAACGATAAAAAACTGGCTCCCGTTAGTATTTGGCCCGGCGTTGGCCATAGCCAAAACTCCTCTTATTATTTTATTGGAATTTATCTCGTCCTTGAAAGCGTAGCCTGGTCCGCCGATGCCGTCGTTTGACCAATTGTCATCTTTGCTGTTCGGATCGCCGCCTTGAATCATAAAGCCTTTTATCACCCGGTGGAATCTAGTTCCGTCGTAAAATTTTTCATTGGACAGCTTGATGAAATTGCTGACCGTTTCCGGCGCGTCTTTGACGAAAAGTTCAAGCTTGATTTCGCCCATATTCGTTTTCATAACGGCCATAGGATTGCCCGTATAGCCAAGACTTTTTACGCTAGCGTCTTTTGATATTTTATTTTCCGATTTCATAGCGATTTTATAACCGAAAATTGCTCCAAGGGAGCCGAGAATTATAATGATAAATATCAACCAATGAGCCCCGCCTTTATTCATAAATTTACTTTAAAAACGGGATTAAATTTTTAATCGCGCGGGCGCCTTTTCTGACTAAAGATATTTTCCGGTCTTTGACTTTTTCCAATTCCAATTTTATCTTGTCGTGCGCGCCGTCTATGGCCTCGTTAAGAGTTTCGCTGGTCGCTTCGGCTCTTACGCCTTTTCCGTAATGCGGAATGTGGATTTGGATTTCCGCCCTGTAAACATCGCCCTTAAGATGATGCGCCGTTGTGCGTCCGACTTCCACCCAAGCCTGGACGCTTTCGTCCATCCTGCGGATAAATTTTTCCAACCCGTTCACCTTTTTCTCCGCATATTCGCGGATAGCGGGAGTCAATTCAAAATTCGTCGCCTTTAAATTTATATTCATAATTTTATTATAAACCATTTTTATCTACAAGCAAAATTGGCCGTTTTTGTAGATGATTTTTTCGGATCCGTCATTAAGCGTCGCCGTAACAATTCTGGGCGAAGTGGAAACGAGGTCGGTGTGAATGGCTGAATCATTGAAACCCAATTTTTCCCAGTATTCTTTGGTTTTGTCCGCCATGTCCCCGTCAAAAGTGTCATGATAGGAACTGCCCAAAGCGATATGAAAATTGCCGTTCGGCCCGCCGACATTCTCGTCGTAAAGAGTCTCGCCCATAAACTTGGTGATTCGGGAAAATCTTTTGTCGGTCAAAGAAAATTCCCCGATTTTGTCGGCATTCTCCGCTTTTATCATTTCCAAAAGCGTTTTCTCGTTTTTCTTGGCTTTGGCTTTCACCACTTTTCCGTCTTTAAATTCCAGTTCAATGCCTTCAATAAGATTGCCGTATCTGTAAAGTGGCTGATTGAACTTCGCCCAACCTTCCGCTCCCCGCCAATCCGGCGAAGTGAATATCTCAAAGTTCGGCATGTTCCGTCCGCTTCCGCCGACCCACTGTCTTTTTTCTCCCATATTTATTTTCAAATCAACATCAGGGCCGGTTATGCGCAACTTTTCTATCTTCAGCTCGTTCAGCTTTTTTTTGTATTCGCCGATTTTTTTGTAAACATTTTTCCATTCCTTGACCGGATCAGCCTTGTCCAAAAAACAGGCCTTGATTATCTGGTTCCAGTATTCTTTCAAAGACAAGCCGGCTTCTTTAGCCATAGCTTCCGTGGCGTAAAGGGTTATTGTCCAAGTAAATTTCCCTTTGTTTTCTTTTTCTTCTTTCCATTCTTTGAAAGGCTTGAAAACTTGGCTTGTAGCCATTATTTTCTTGGGGTCAACTTCTTTTAAAGCCAACTTGTTGGTCTCGCTGTCTATAAAAATTGAGTGGTCTATTTGGTCAACCAGCCCTCTTAAAAATTTATCCGGAAAAAATTTAAGCTGATTTTCGTCGGCCAAATCGTAAAATTCTTTTTCCAGATTTATTTTCCCCTCGTCGGCGGGAAGATAATTGCTTAATACATTGCCTCCGGATTTTAAAATCGCTCGCCTCAATTCAAGATAAAAAGGCTTGGCAATATCGTAGACGGTAAGCCTGACCGTTTCACCCTTCTTAATTCCCTCGCCTCCGCCCAAAGCGAAATTAACGAGAACATCGGCGTATTTCTCCAAAATTTTTTGAGACGGCTGATACATTATGTCTTCATGTCTTTATCAAATGTTTTCTTATTTATTCTGCCTCGGCATCTTGATCCGCCCAGATAACGAAGGTAAACACTTTGTGGCCTTTGCCTAAATCTTTTTCAAACAAAGACGGCTTGCCGTCCGAAGAAGAGCGGATAGATTTCCCCCATTCAGCCGTTTCTTCCCCGTCAACTCCTTTTCCTAAAACTCGATTGCCGGAGCCAAAAAGCGTCTGCCCCGCCGTAGCGGCGCCGTCAAGATGAGCGTAAATAGTTTCCAGTTGCGCGAAATCATGAGCGTTTGGGTGCTCGTTTGAAGGGTCATTATTTACCGCTCCGCCCAGTCCGCCGTCCGGATCGTTCGTGTAATCCATGCAGCTGCCTAAGTTGGCATTGTTAAAAATTTCATCTTGATGGTCAAGGCCGAAATTATGAGCCACCTCTTGGCACATAACGAGCCTTCGCCACGCGGGTGTATTATACTTCGCGGTGTTAAAGTATGAATCGTTCATCTTGGCCGTTCCTTTGGTAATATGGCTGCCAGTAACCCAAATCTGCGCCACGCCAAGCCAGCCGGTTCCGCCATACTTGGCGCTGCAAACCTCTATGCGCCCGCTGGTGGGCGCGCAATTCTTGGGCGTGTATTTCCCCTTGGAATTATTGGTGCCGCCGGCAACTTTTTCCAAATCCAGCGCCGAAGACAGGCTCCAATCGCCAATAGCTTCATTTAAGTAAGCGTCCCAAGCGGAAGAAACATTATCACCTGTTTTTAAAGTGAACGGATTCGCCGAGCGCGCCCAATGATAATCGCCCCACGAATGATTCGCATAAGCGGCGGATGCGAACGCAACAACAGACAGCAAAACCATCCCCGCCGCGAATTTATTGAAACGATTTAATTTAATCATATGAGTAAAATTATTTATTATTTTATAATAACCTTATAACACTAAAATTATTACCTATAAAATGGGTGCAGTCAAGTCTAAAGATTTTTTATTTCTCGGGACTTTTCCTCAAACTCTTGTTTATTTATTTCTCCGCGGGCGTATCTCTCTTTGAGAATATCAAGCGCCGAATTGCCGGAATTGCCGCCTCCGGATTGTTTTATCAGCCATTTTACGAAGTAAACAATGCCGGCGATTATTAAGACCCACCAAAAAATCATAAATATCCAGCCGAAACCTCCCATAACCCCAAATCCCAAATTCATCATATTATTTGTTAAATTATTATTAAAAGGGGACAATCCTTTTCCCCACATCATATTCATCATAGGCATCCAGCTAAGGCTTTCCGCTGGAAACGCCACCAAAGTGTCGCAACCAGAAAGCCGTTTGCCCATGGCGATATGAATCTGCTCCTCGCCGTCTTCGCCGTGCATCTGAATCATTATCGCATTCATGGCGGCGTGAGAATCACCCGTCATCAATCCCATAAAGTATTCGCCAAGTACTCCATACTGCTCGTCGCTTAAATTCTCGCAAGCGACCTCCTTTGCCTGCAGTTTGTTCCAAAGCTTTTTGCCTTCGGCTTCCTCGCGGATTGTGTGGTCGTAAATTTCCTGTGACACGCCGATATTTCGTCCCGTCATTTGAGCGTTCGCCACGCCGGTGGCCGAAACGGCCACGATTATTATCAATACGGCAAAAAAGCATTTTTTCATATTTCCATTTTACACCAATTTAATTTGTTTGCAATCGAATCCCAAAACAGCAAAAGTTCGTATCGTTAAACTTTATCCCTGATAAAAAACAACAAGTATCACGCATATTTGCGATAGTAATTATGTGTGATAGCAACTAAAAACAGGTTAAAAAAACAATTACAGACCGAAATATTGTTTTAAAAAATTCTCGCTGTCTATTTTTTTTGCGACTATATATTGAGTAAATTTACCAACGCCAAAAAATTCGCTTACAAAATCAATCTCGTCCCTGCATTCAAACGGGCAAATGAATACGCTTTTTTGCAATGGAAATAAACCGAGATCTTTTATTTTTTTACTTAACGCATTTCTTGCTTTTTTAAATTTTTCGGGAACATCGAAAATAACTATTCTCCAATACCCATCCCACTTTGCCGGAATTTTAATATTCATCTCTTCAATATCGTATTGCAAAATTTTCTTTTTTCCTTTTTCTGTAATTTCAATAACACCGTTTTCGTAAAAATTAACCAGTCTTTTTTCTTTAAGGTTATATATGGTTCTTTTGACTCGGTATTTGTCTTTTGCCCCAACTACGCCAAGAAACTTTAAAACTTGAGGAAGGTTTGGCAAAGCCAAACTTGCGGCCAAAATTCCTCCAAACGCCAAGGCTTTAAAAATTTCTTTGGCGAGTTCTCCCTTTGAATAATTATCTCTTAATTTTTTTGTTTCTTTATTTTTATTTTTTTGTATCATCGTTTTATTTTTTTATATTTATATTCTTACATCTTAGCTTAACACTATCACACATAATTCCTATCGCAAATATGTGCGATAGTAAGCGCATGCGGCGGATGTGTTGTGTAATGTATATATTTTTATTTCAAAATAATCTTTGTTGTAGCAACAATAAATAAAAGTAAAACGCCGTTTTCTATACTCTAGAAATACGGCGTCTTTTATTAATCTTGACTCTAAATCTAAACTATAACCTAATCTTGACCAACCAAGCCTTCCGCCCTCATTATTAGATGCATTTTCCCTCGTAAAGTAAGCGGCAAATGATCAGGCGCAAGCAATGTTCCTTCTCCTATAATAAAATTTTTTCCCGTAATACAACCGCCTTTAAAAGTATGTCTTGTGGAAAACAATCTCATTGCCTTAAACTCCCCAAATTCACAACCAGTGTCGGCGTCGTTGCCAATCATCGTCATTAGCATTTCTACTTCTTCACCATCATATGGTACAGGAACAGCAAAAATATCCCCTTGCCGCCGTATGATATTGGGATGTTTTTGCAATTCCTCCGAATCAAAAAGCTGCTTTTGAAACTTGTTGCCAGGATGATGAGAAAAAAACCATATTTGATCCGGTATTAGACTTTCGTAAAAAGCATCTTCTCCTTTTTGTTCAAAAACCAGAAATTTATATGGCATAATTTCGGTCAAAAAAGGCGTTTTCTCTGGGGAATTATCTGTTCCACCAAAATAACATCTGTTACCAGCTTTAGTCTTTTCTCTAGTTTTAATTACGACTTGCGTTTCATTACAAACGGGATAAATTTCAATCCCAAACGCCAATGGCACCATAATCTCTCTGTCCTTAAGAACAGGGACTCTAACCTCATCAGAATAACTAATTTCTACTTCGCCTGCTTTTTTAGGCAGCCTTTCTTCAATCTTCAATATCTGCATATTTCTATCCTCCAAAAAGTTAAAGGGTTTAGTAATAAAAAACTTGGTAAATAAAAGATTCTATTTAAACGAGCCACCAAAAAACTAATCTAATTACAAGACTACATCAAATAATTTTTTTTGCAATTTGAAATTGTTTCAATATACTCATAGCTATGACAACGGCAAGTAAAACTAAAAATAAAAAGCTGATAGAGATGAAATTGGTGATAGTGGAATCACCCACCAAGGCTAGAACCATCTCGGGATTTTTGGGCGATGAATACCAAATTGAATCTTCTTACGGGCACGTGAGAGACCTGCCCAAATCAAAACTCGGCATTGATACGGCCAATAACTTTGAGCCTTCTTATATCATTCCCGTCAAAGCCAGAAAAAGAGTAAGCGAGCTGAAAAAACTGGCCGCCAAAGCGACCGAGATAATTCTGGCAAGCGACGAGGACCGCGAAGGAGAAGCCATCGCCTGGCACATCAACCAAGTTTTAAACTTGGAAATCAAAAATCAAAAATCAAAAATCAAAAATTTTAAGAGAATAGTCTTTCATGAGATAACAAAATCGGCTATTGAAGAAGCCATTAAAAATCCTCGCGACCTAGATATGAACATGGTTGACGCCCAGCAAGCCAGAAGAATTTTGGACCGGCTTGTCGGCTACGAACTCTCCCCTTTCTTGTGGAGAAAGTTTTTCCGCGGATTGTCGGCGGGAAGAGTCCAATCCGTCGCCGTCAGGCTAATCGCCGACCGAGAAAAAGAAATCCAGGCCTTCCAGCCGCAAGAATATTGGGGAATTTCCGCCTTTTTAAAGGCTAAAAAAGAGCAAGACAAAATTTTTGAAGCCCGTCTTTACAAAAAAGACGGAAAAGTTTTGGACAAATTAGAAATCAAAAATAAAGAAGAATCCGACCGGATACTCAAAGATTTAGGCGGAGCGGAATACAAAGTGGCTGGAGTGGAATCCAAAGAAGCCAGAAGGATCCCCGGCGCGCCTTTCACCACCAGCTCGCTCCAACAAGAGTCGTCCAACAAACTGGGATACTCCGCCAAGCAAACGATGATGCTGGCTCAACAACTTTACGAAGCCGGCTACATTTCTTATATGAGAACGGACTCGGTCAATCTGTCTCAAGATTCTTTGTCGGCCGCCAAAACTTTCATTGATTCCAGTTTCGGCAAAAATTATTCCTTGGACGAACCCCGCCGATTCAAAAACAAAGCCAAGGGAGCGCAGGAAGCCCACGAGGCCATAAGGCCGACGACGCCTTCAAGAACGCCGGACTCAATGAAAGACAACTTGGACGCCAAGCAATATAAAATTTACGATTTGATCTGGAGAAGATTTATCGCTTGCCAAATGCAACCGGCCGTTTTTGACTCCGCCACCGCCGACATTTCCGCCAATAATTTTATTTTCCGAGCGAACGGCTCAACCCTTAAATTTGACGGCTGGCTCAAAATTTATCCGTCCAAGTTTACGGAAAATATTTTGCCGCCATTGGCAGAAAACGAAATTTTAAACTTGAAAGAATTAAAACCGGAACAACACTTCACCGAACCGCCTCCCAGATACAACGAAGCCAGCTTGATAAAGGCGATGGAAGAACACGGCATCGGCCGGCCTTCCACTTATGCGCCGACTATCGCCACCATCCAAGCCAGAAATTACGTGGCAAAAAACGAGCAAAGAAGGTTTGTCCCCACTGAAACGGGGAATATGGTCAACGACATATTGGTCGCGCATTTTCCCCAGATAGTGGATATCAACTTTACCGCCAAAATGGAAGAAGATTTGGACAGAATCGCCGAAGGGCAGGCCAAGTGGGTTCCGGTCATAAAAGAATTTTACGAGCCGTTCCACGAAAATCTGCTCAAAAAAGAAACGGAAGTGGAAAAAAAGAATATGGAAGAAAAAACGGACGAAGTCTGTCCGAATTGCGGCAAGCCGATGGTTATCAAGCAAGGCCGATTCGGAAAGTTTATGGCTTGTTCCGGTTTCCCGGAATGCAAAACCGCCAAGCCAATCAAAAACCCGGCCAAAGAAATCGGAATGAAGTGCCCCAAATGCGCCGAGTTTTCGCTTGCCTCGCCAAATCCAGGCGGGCCGGAAGACATTGGCGATGTAGTGATGAAAAAAACTCGGAAAGGCAGGGTGTTTTACGGCTGTTCCCGCTACCCCAAATGCGACTACGCCTCATGGAAAAACCCTATGGAAAATAATTCGGAAAAGGAAATTTAATTATTCGCTTCATTCGCATTGTCTATAAACGAGCCGATCGGCACAAATATAGACAATGGAAAAGTAAAAATTGGACATTTTAAAATGTTTCAACATTTTTTCATTTTTTTTACAAAGAAAAATTTTTGAGCAGTTCTTCCACGGGGTCAACGGTGGCGGCGCCGCTGAAATCGCTTTTTTCGGCCGCGGGTTCGTTGGCGACAGACGCGCTTTCCGTACTTTTGTTTTCTATGATTCCGTCAATGCTTCCCCCGCCGCTTGCTTGCTCAAGGCTTGTTTTTTTATCGGTCTCCGCCGTCATCCTGCTCAAGAAAGCGGTTAGCTCCTCGTTAGAGAAAAAGTTTATGGAGATAGTCCCCCGCCCTCCCGTCATTTCTATCTGGACTTTTGTCCCCAAGGTGTCGGCCAATTTTTTCTCCATTAATTTCAGCTCCGCGTTGACGCCTTCTTCAACCGCCAGTATCCCATTGACCATATTTCTGGTTATTTTTTCAACCAGTCGGACGCTCATTTTCTTCCCGATAATATCGCGATAAAGAGCTATCTGCTCTTCCAGTTTTCCATCCAAAGCCAAAAGTGCCCGGCAATGACCTTCGCTCACTTCGCCCCTGACTAGTCCGCTTTGGATTTCTTCCGGCAACATCAAGAGCCTTATCGTGTTGCTGACATATTCCCGGCTTTTGCCAACGCGAGTCGCCACTTCGTGATGTTTAAGCTTGAAATCGTCCACCAATTTGCCGAACGCCATAGCCCGATCAATGGCATTCAAATCTTCTCTTTGCAAGTTTTCAATTATGGCCAGTTCCAATTTTGTCTTCTCGTCGCTTTCTTTTCTGATAACCACCGGCACCTGGCTTAAACCCGCCAGTTTTGACGCTCTTAATCTTCTCTCTCCGGCGATAAGCTCGTATTCCACCGAGATGCCGCTCTCGTTTTCTGTTTCCTTTCTGATAACAACCAAAGGTTGGAGCACGCCGTACTGTCTGATTGATTCGGACAAGTCTTTAATCTTCTCTAAATCAAACTCCGTTCTCGGCTGTTGAGAGTTCGGCCTTATTTTGCCGACTTCAATAAGAAAAACGCTTCCTAATGTCGCTAAATCATTTTCCGTCATAAATTTATGCATTTATTATATCGCAGAGGCTTATTGACGCAAGAGGCATTTAGGCATTATGATGATCAATATAGTTTTAAGCCGAAGTGGCGGAATGGCAGACGCGTTGGACTCAAAATCCAATGATGGCAACATCGTGAGGGTTCAAGTCCCTCCTTCGGCATCAATTTTATGGAAAAAAACAAACGAACTTAAAGCCAAGAGCTTGGATTTGGAAAAACGCTTTAAAATGCTGCTTATAATGATAATATCGCAAATGCTTGCATTATTTTTACAGTGTGCTATATTGGTGTTAGATTGGCACATTGGCAATTTTTAAAGGGAAGTCGGTTGTTTTTTAAAAAAACACGGTGGTACTATTTTTTAAACCACAAATAACAAACAAAACAACCCCTTCCCCATATTACAATGCCGTCCAACGAGACGGCTTCCCAATAAACACCATTTGAACTGATACTTAGTTTGAATGGTGTCTTTTTTTTATTGCTCGGCGTATTCTTTAATGTCGTCAAACTTTATAGAGAGGAGACGGGAGATACCGTCCGCGTTCATAGTGATTCCATAAATGACATCGGCCTGGCGCATCGTTTCTCGGTTGTGGGTAATGACGATAAGCTGGGTTTTTTCTCCCAAGCTTTTGAGCATCAAAGCGTATTTTTGCGAATTGGCTTCGTCTAGCGCCGCGTCGGTTTCGTCCAAAACAAGAAATGGCGACGGGTTGACTTGAGACATGGCGAAAAGCAAAGAGATAGCCACCAGTGACCTCTCTCCCCCCGACAACATTTCCAAAGAGGAAATTCTTTTCTTGGGATGGCTGACAGAAATTTCAATACCCGTTTCTTCTGATTTGGAAAAGGAGAGAATGTCATTTTCTTCTAACGCTAAAACAGAAGAAGAAACCCTTTTCTCCCTCTCGGACACAACGGGGGAGTCGTCCGAAAAGGGTTTCTTCTTCTGTTTTACTAGAATCAATTCCGCTTTGCCTCCTCCGAAAACAGAGACAAAAAACTTGCGGAATTCTTCGTTTATCTTTTCCACCCCTTCGAAAAAGTCGTTTTCTATCTTCTCCGCCAACTCCGCCATAATTTCCCGCAAAGATTTTTCCGCCGATGCCAAGTCGCCTAGCTCTTTTTCGTAACCTTCGTCTCTTTGCTTGGCCTGACTGTATTCGTCTAAAACCGTTCCGCCCACCGCTCCGCAATCTTCCAGTTTTATTTTCAATCTTTCCGCCTGCTTTAAGAATTTTTCCCTTTCCTGATAACTTAACCCAATGTCAAGGTCTCGCCTTGACATTGGCAGAGAGTCTAGAAATTGCCTGCCAAGCAGGGCGGCGGCTTCTGTTTCTTCCCTTTTGAGCTCGTCCGTTCTTAATTTTACTTTGTCTTCTTCCAAACTTAACCGGGCCAAATGCCCTTTTAATTCTCTTAATCTCGCATTCGCTTGATAATTTTCTTTTTCCGCTTCGGCGATTTTGCGCCTATTTTCTTCCGCTTCAAATTTAAGTCCACCGATACTTTCCATTATCTCTTTTTCTTTTTTCTCTATGGCGCTTATCATTACCTTGATTTCGTCTATTTTTTTCTTTAAATCGCCTATATCATTTCCTTCAACAACGGCGTTGTCTTTTTTTCCTGAAATTTTAGCGATAAAATCTTTGGCTGATGAAGCTATGCCTTCAAAAATTTTTCTCGCTTCCGCTATATCGGAATTGGCCGCGCCAAAAACCGCCGATTCTCGCACGGCTTCCATAATCTCTAAAACTTTTTTACAAGGAATTGGAGGTAATTTTTCTTCCGAATTTGAAGATTTGGCCGACAACGACTGCCGATATTCCATAATGCCTTCCAGTTTGCCCAATTCCCTTTCCATATAATTGCGCCCCGTCCGCGATTTGCTCAACTCAAGCTCTTCTTGGGCCAATCGAGCTTCTATTTCTTTTATCGTTTTTCTAATAGCGTCTACCGGCGATTCGCCTGCCTCGCCGGCAGGCAGGCCGGAAAAAATCGCCCTTGATTTTCCCGCCGTTTTTATATCTTCTTCATTTTTATTTTTTTCGGCGGTTATTTTGTCCGATTCTTTTTTCAGATAATCTCTTTCTTGCGGAATAAATCGGGCATAAATATCTTTAAGCTCAACTTTAAATTTTTCCGCCTCTTCAATTTTTTCCGCTTCTTTTTTCAGAAACTTTAGCTGATGTTGGATTTCTCTTCTTAAACTTTCCACCTGTTTTATGTTTTCCGCCGTTTTCTCCAACCGTTTTTCGGCGTCCGCTTTTTTTGTTTGGTATATTTTCAGTCCTAGCGCTTTTTCTATTATTTCTTTCCTTTCTTTGGCTGAAGCGTTCAAAAACCTGTCCGCCTCTCCTTGGCTGATGATGTGATGGCTGGACGCCCCGAGCCCCACCTTGCCAAGTAATTCCGCTATGTCTTTGAGGCGAACAGGCGAATCGTTGACAAGATATTCGTTTTCTCCGCTTCTGTGCACCAGCCTGGCGATAATCACTTCGTCAAAATCAACCGGCAGTATTTTATTTTTATTGTCAAAAACCAAAGAAACGCTCGCCCGCCCCATTTTGGCGACGGTTTGCGAACCGTTGAAAATAAGGTCTTCGCCTTTTTTTCCGCGCAGGCTCTTCATAGATTGTTCGCCCAAAACCCAGCGCAAGGCTTCGGCGACATTGGATTTGCCAGAACCGTTGGGCCCGACAACCGCCGTAACGGCAGATGGAAACTGCAAAATAGTCGTCTTGGCAAACGACTTAAAGCCAGATAATTCCAATCGCTTTAAAATCATAGGTCTATTATAGGGTAAATAGCGGTTTTATAAAAAGAAAAGGGAACCCACGCGAGTTCCCTTTTTGTTTTGAGGGCGGTTATATACAATTTAAAAACTAAGCAACTAAACAAAGTAACCACTTTTTTCCAGAAGATCACGAATCTCTGGAGTTATCTCTCTTTTCAAGCTTTTCTTCAGGATGTTCATGCAAATAAGCCCGGATTTAAATGAATTTTGAGCCAGCAACAAAAGCTTATCGTCAAGATTAAGAGATTTGAAATCTTTGATTTTCTCCGCAAAAATTTCCTTGACTGATTCCAACATGGAAATCATGTTTTCACCAGATCCTTCTTTCTCTATTTTTTCAATCTCTTGAAAAAATTCCTCCATCTTGCTCATTAAATTTTTTATAGCTGTTGCTTTTGTAGGGCTCATTGGTTTTACAGGAAATGCCTTTAATAACTTCATCGTCGCTCACCCCCTTTCGTTGGTGAAAAAAATTTTATATATCAAATAACGCCCTTATATTATCAAAAACTCAAATAGTATTATTTTTTGAAAATCTGTTGCCAATAACACAACGAGTTTTTGGTTGTTTTTAAAAGACCTCTATTTGCTTTAAGCCTAACCCTTTAAAAAACACTGTCAATCCCGCTCCGGAGCGGGACTATTCCTCCCGCCAATTTTTGGATTTTAGGGCTTTTCGGGCGGCATCTTGTTCCGCTTCTTGTTTGGAAGCGCCATAGCCATCCGCTATCAATTCATCGCCCAAAAAAACACCCATAGTAAAAACTTTTTCGTGGTCGGGCCCGGATTCGGCCAAAACTTTATATGCCGGAGTAACGCTTTCCAGCTCTTGCGCTTTTTCCTGAAACAAGCTCTTGGCGTCTATCCATAATTTTTTCTCAATAATTTCTTCAATTTTGCCGAAAAGATTTTTTTCCAAAAAGCTGAAAGTTTCTTCATATCCGCCATTAAGATAAATCGCCCCGATAAGAGCTTCAAAAGCGTTGGCCAAAATATATTGCCTTGCCTTGCCCAAACTCTTGGCTTCTCCTTTGGAAAGAAGCAGAAAATCGCCGATATTAAGACTGTTGGCGGCCTCGGAAAGCGCAACGGCGTTGACCAACGCCGCTCTTAACGCCGTCATTTCCCCTTCCGTTTTCTGGGGATATTTTTCGTATAAATATTCGGTTATGGCCAGTTCCAGCGCGGCATCGCCTAGAAATTCCAACCGTTCGTTTTGCTCCAAACCCAAAGACGGATTCTCGTTCAAATAAGACCGGTGGATGAAAGCCTGCCGGAGCAGATTTTTGTCTTTAAACTTTACGTTTATTTTTTCTTCAAATTTTGATAAGTTCATTTTTTGTTCAATTCTTTTATCGCTTCCGCCAAAATACCCCTTATGTCGTCATACATTTTAAGCTCGGGTAATTCTTTCATCTTAAACCATTTAGCGTCGTCCAAACCGCCCGTCTCTTTGAGTTTTATATCGTCATTTTTGGCCAAAGCGAGAAAATAAGTGACGCTTTTTTTGATTTTTCCTTTTTCCGGATCGGAGGCCATATATTCGTTCTTGCCCAATTCTTTGCCCACCTCCACGTCCAAGCCTATTTCTTCCGCTATTTCTCTTTTAGCCCCATCGGCCGCATTCTCGCCTTCTTCTATTCTTCCTTTGGAAAGCGTCCAGTAGCCGAAAATATCATGGACGAGGGCGAATTCCGTATTATCGCCATTTTTCTTGTATACAACCGCCCCGGCAAGTTTTTCTTCAATAAATTTTTCCGGTTCTTTTTCTTTTTTTTCATCCTCTTCTTCTCCGCCCATTTCCCGATAGACGGTGCCAAGAACTCCGTTGACGAATTTTCCGGAAGAATCGCCGCCGAAAGTTTTAGCCAATTCAATGGCTTCGTTTATGGCAACTTTGTTTGGCACTTCTTTTTTGTTGCCGAAAAGCAATTCAAAAAGCCCGATTCTTAAGACATTTCTGTCCACGGCGGCAATCTGATCCAATGGCCATTCCGGAGCCGCTTTTTCTATGATGCTGTCTATCTTTTTTTGTTTTTTAATAACGCCTTTTATGAGAGTTTCCACGAAAACGGAATCTTCAAGACCGGGGGCGAATTGCTCCACATTGCGTTTTATGATTGAGTCTATTTTTGATTTATCCTGTCCACTAAAATCCCATTCAAAAAGGGATTGCATCGCTACGCTTCTGGATAAATGCCTGTTTGCCATAAAAATTAGATTTTAAAAAATCTTACTTGCTTTCTTTTTCCGCAAGGTCATGCTCTTTGATTTTTCGCTCTTTTTTGTTCAGTTTGGCCAGCACGTCAATAACCTGCCTTCCTTTATATTCGCCGCAATTAAGGCAAACCGTGTGGGGCAAAGCTTGAGTTCCGCATTTTTTGCACACCACAAACTGCGCCGCTTTCAACGCATGATGAGACCTTCTGTTCCCCGTATGAGAACGGGTGCTTCGCATTCTTACTACCATATTATTTGCAATTATACACGATTATCCGTTCTTCGCAAGACCCCCGATTTTTTCGCAAAAAATTTCAAAGCCCGACTATCACACATATTTGCGATAGGAATTATATGTGATAGTTGCGATATTTATGCGACATTTATAAAAACCCTGCGACGCTTCCGCAAAAGGTCTTCCGGTGGATTTCGCAGAAGCCGTGTTTGATTAGGCTAATGATTCTTTTTGTTTTTTATTTTTGCGTATTTTAAAAGAATAGGTTTAATTTCCTCCATACTTTGAATAAAATAAATATGTTCAAGGGTTTTTTGGTTTAGTCTTGATTTAATATTATCATTAAACATTTTTTTCCAAAAAGAACCGACAAAAATAACTGGCTTTGGTAAATTGCCGACATAATTATCAAAAGAATCTATTTTCGCTATCGCCAAAACCTTTTTTACCCTCTGGTAGAATAAAATAGGCCATGCTTTTGTTAAACAAGATTACATTTTTACCCATAAGCTCATTGTCGCAATAAACTCCACGCAAACATCCATTTATATTTTTAGTAACATAACCTGCCTTTTTTCCAATTTTTGATCTAACAACAACAATCTTTCCTTTGTTTTCAATAACACCAAGAGACAGACTTTTTAAGGCTCCGCTGTCACCGCCAACGACGACTATCAATCCCAATTCAGATAATTTTTTGCCAAGCTTTTTAATGTTTCGGAAAAGAATGAATCCTGTTCTTCAAAAGTAAAGGAATTTTTTCTTTTTTAGCTATTTCATAAACAAATAAAACAGTATCTAATGTGTGATAAGGTATTCCCCTAAATTCTGGCAATTCACCACATCCACCACACACAATACTCGCATCCTTAGATACACCCTCAGCTAAATCATCTAAGTTTAAATGACTAGCTAAAAATTTTAACTGATGTTTTAATAAACCTCCGATCGGATCAAAATCACCAACAAGAGCTCCTTTGGGATACCAACCAACCAACCTTTCTGTTCCGTTTATCGTCCCCATATAAAGACGACCATCATTTTTAGCTATTGTTCTTATTATCAAGTCACATAAACGCACATCAAGAGTAGCTTCAAACAACAAGTCAGGATTAATAATCCCCATATTTTTTAATAATTTATCTCTAATACCCTCAGAATCAACTTCTTGAACAACAACACCAAGATTTTTTGCATAATTTTTGGCCGTTTCTATGCCTTCTTTGGAAAATTGAGTGTTTTTTATTATTACTACCTTAACATTATTCTTACCAAGTGCTCTTACAGCCAGATAACAAGATACCGAGGAGTCCACTCCGCCACTAAGACCCATCACCACTTTTTTATCGCCAACCTTAACACGAATAAACTCAACTAGTTTATTCTCAATAACTCGATAATCAGCTTTATTAAAATTAAAATTCATTTTTTATTTCAAATGGAGCTCAACGGCTTCTTTTATATTTTTCATCAATTCGTCTAGGGTTTTTCCTTGTGTTACTACCGGCAAATCAATTCCTTGCGCCACATAGTATTTTTCGCCCTTGTTTATATAAAATTGGATGATATTCTTCATAATTAAACTAATAATAGCAAAGATTGGCAAAGAAAGCAATTACCTGCATTACCCCGCCGTTTTTTTAAAAAACCCTAAAACACAACTATCACGCATATTTGCGATAGGAATTATGTGTGATGGTTGCGATATTTATGCGACATTTATAAAAACCCTGCGACGCTTCCGCAAAAGGTTTTCCGGTGGATTTCGCAGAAGCCGTGTTTGATTATTTTTTCAAAATGTTTTTTGGTGCCGTAGCCTTTGTGCTCGTTAAAGCAGTATTCGGGATATTTTTTGTGCATATTCATCATCACCCTGTCTCTTGAAACTTTAGCGATAATGGAACCGGCGGCTATGAGCGGGATTTTCTCGTCTCCTTTTATTATAGTCTCCTGATTGTATTTTTCCGGCGCGTAAAGCGAGCCGTCCAGCAGGACCAAATCCGGCTGGCGAGAAAATTTTTCCAAAACTTTCTCTACGCCGAAAATTACCGCCTTGCGTATGCCGAATTTGTCTATCATTTCATTGCTCACAAAAATGTGATGGCATTCAAATTCCGGATTTTCCCGCAGAATCTTAAACCATTCTTCTCTTTTCTTGGCGCTTAATTTTTTGGAATCTTTAATATCTTCCAAAATTTTTAATTTTTCATCTTTATTTTTAAGTTTTGTTCCCACTGCCCCCACACACACCGGCCCCGCCAACGGCCCCCTTCCCGCCTCATCTATCCCGACGATAAAAATTTCTTTTTTCATAAAACCTTGACACAAAAAGTGAGCTTGCTATTATATAATTGTATTTCTAGGGAAAAGCACTTCTTAGGGTTCCGTCCTTAAGCGGTGCTTTTTCATTTTATATTCCAATTTGTTTCGCAGATTATTCATAAATTGCATTTTATCCTTCGCTGTCTACTTGAGCAGGCTGGAACAATTCTTGATATCAGGGCTTAACACAAGTCTATAAAAGCGTAATTATTAGATTCTTTTTTCATTGTTTTTTATATTCAACAATTTACAGTATAGCAGAATGAGTTTTAATGCAAAAAAATAACCCCCGATTTGCCTGCGCCAGATAGCGAAGCAAACCGAGGGTCAAAGGGTCCAAGTGTCAGGCTTGCGCCGAAGCCGAAGTTTCCGAGGATTTGAGAACAGAATTGCTAGAGAACACACGGTCGCCTTCGTCCCACCTGTGCATGCCCTCGACGATGGAGTCCGCACCGACGCTCCAGCCGTCGCCCCACCAGTGCACGTAGACCGCGCTCAGCACACCAGTGCTGCCCCTTACGCAGAAGAGATTGCATAGCCCGTTGCTCAAGAGAGCACCGTCTTTACCATTACCTTGCTTCTCCATGAGGGAGAATATCTCAAAGAGGGTTATTTCCGACTTCTCCGCGCCACCGAGTTCGGCGATGATGGGACAGTCCATTGAGGACTGCCGCAACCTGTAGTAGCAGAGCGTCTGTCCCGTGATCGGGTCTTCGATCTTTCCGTCACCGTTCAGGAACCATGCCGTGAAGTTGTCGCCGAGATAGCTAATCTTGACCGGAGCATTACGCTCGGTGTTGACCACAAACTTGTCTTTGGCGACAAACTTGGCAGTGGCTGGAATAGTAATTGTTCCAACAAATTTGAGCAGAGAATTAGATTCCGGCGATTTGGTAGTCACGGTCACGGGAGGAGGTATCAAGCAACTGGCTAGATTTTTTTTCAAACTTTGCTGGTTGTTTATCCAACCCTCGGCAACGATTTGGTCAATTTCGCCCTGACGCGGCGCTTGTCGCAGAAGCGCGGCTTGGAATTCAATATACCATCCGGGTATTTCCAAGGTTGTTCTACTCATGGTAGCTGTTCCTTTCTTTGTAAATGTGCCTTCCGAAATCTGCCTGTCGGATTCAGTCGCAAGAAAAATCTTGCTTTATCTGCTTGCATTATACACGCAAAACACATCTTGTCAATCTTGCCTTTCCCGCCTTTTGTATTTTAAAAATCCTGTCGTTATTTCGGCGATAGCGTATTTAAGGTACACATTTTATTTTCTCTAAATCATACCACTAATTCTGCTGGAGCATTTTTAAGCGTAGAATTTTATAATAACTTCCTTTAACCTTACAAGCGCGCTTGGAAGTTTAGCTTCCAAGTTTTTGTCTGTCGTAATTTTTACCCCTACCGCCCCCACGCAAACCGGCCCGCCAGTGGCCCCCTTCCCGCCTCATCTATCCCGACGATAAAAAACTCTTTTCCCATTATTTATGCTCAATAGCTAATCTGATAATCTCCCTGGCGATTTTTTCGGCTGCGTCCGGCTTGGCGAATTGTTTGGCCGCCTCGGACATTTTCGCCATTTCTTCTTTATCGGCAAAAAGGCGGTCAATTTCAGACTTCAAAATATGGGGTTTGAGATTGCCTTCTTCTATCACTGCGGCCGCCCCGCTTTTGGCGTAAGCGTAAGCGTTTTTTCGCTGATGTTCCTGGGCCGAGCCATCTAGCGGAATGATTATGCTCGGCAATCCGGAAGCGGCTATTTCAAAAATTGACCCGCTGCCGGCTCTGGATACGGCTAAATCAGCCGCTCCGTAAGCCATTCTCATCTCGCCAAACTCCAAAGAAGGAAAGAGTTTATATCGGTTTTTAAACGGCAAATTTTCTAAAATCAAATCCGTTCGGCCCCGACATTCTTGATAATTATTTTCCCCGCATTGATGAATTATCTGATAATCGGGCAAAAGTTCCGGCAATATGTCCAAAACATTATCGTTTATGTTTTTGGCGCCCTGCGAACCGCCAAAAATAAAAATTGTCGGGGTTCCGTCTTCCAGCTTGAAATATTCTTTCGCCCCCAAAACTTCTCTTATAAAAAATTCTTTTCTGATTGGATTTCCAGCAACGGCCGCATTGCCCTTTGGAAAATATTCGGCCGAACCGTCAAAAGACACGGCGATTCTTTTGGCGAACTTTCCGGCCCAAACATTGGCTTTTCCGGGGATAGCGTCCGACTCGTGAATTATTATCGGAATTCCCAGAATTCTGGCGGCCAAGACCGGCGGAAAGCTTTCATAACCGCCTTTGCTGAAGACGACATCGGGAAAGTCCAGATACATTCCAAAAATAGATTTTAAAACGCCAGGAATCAGTTTAGCCGCGTCAATAACATTAAGAAAAGAAAAATATCTTCTTATTTTCCCCGAATAAATTTTTTTGAATTTTATGCCGTTTTGCAAAAGAATGTTTCTGTCGTAAGGATGTTCCGCCATATAAACAAGCTCAAGATTGGCGATTTTTTCCTGATCGGCCACGGCGTTAAGAGCCTTGGCCACCGCCATAAGCGGATAAAAATGTCCCCCCGTTCCTCCTCCCGTCAATAATATTTTCATAAACTAAATTCTTCCGTATTTTGAAATATTCAATAATATGCCCACTTCAATCAAGGTCGCCATCAAAGAAGAACCTCCTTTGCTCACAAAAACCAAAGGTATTCCGGTAAGGGGAAAAATCCCCAGCATCGCGGCCATGTTGATAAGCGATTGGACAACTATCATTATAACAATTCCGGCCCCCAAAAGTCTACCGAAATCGTCCGGCGCTCTGATGGATATGGAAAATCCTTTGTATAAGAAAAATAAAAACAAACAAAGCAAAAACAAACTGCCGACGAATCCAAACTCTTCGGCAAACACGGCAAAAATGGAATCGCCAACCGGTTCCGGCAGATAAATGAATTTTTGCGCGCTCATTCCAAAGCCTTTTCCCGTTATGCCTCCCGCGCCTATGGCGATAAGCGATTGCCTTAACTGATAACCGGCTCCTTGCGGATCGTAAGAAGGATTGAGAAAAACCGTTACTCGCTTCATCCGATACGGCTCAAAGTAGACCAGAGAAGCAAAAACTATTCCAATAATGGCCAGTCCGACCAGCAAATGTTTGATTTTTCCGCCTCCTAGAAAAAACAAAGCCACACAGGTTATTATTATCACTCCCAAAGTGCCAATATCTTTCTGCAAAACCAGAATAAATCCGGCCGCCGCCAAAATTCCGGCAAAAGGCAAGAAACCGTTTTTGAAGTCGGCAATATTTCTTTTCTTGGAAGAAAGCCAAGCCGCGGCGTAGACGATAAGCCCCAGTTTCAAAAATTCCGAGGGCTGGAAGAAAAACGGCCCGACACTTATCCATCGGCTGGCTCCGCCGTGGCTGAAACCGACTTTGGGCAAAAAAACCAAAGAGGCGATAATCAAGCCAAAGATAAGCAAAGGAAAAGCGAATCTGCGCAATATTTTATAATCAAATTTAAAAGCAAAAAAATAAAGACAGACTGCGCCGACAAGGCCGTAAATAATCTGCTGGAATATTATGGTGGAAAAATCCGCTCCCGCCGTTCTGGCCAGAAGCCCAATTGAAGCCGAGGCTAGAATAAAAAAACCGATCAGCAGAAAAACAAAAACCGTCCCAAGAAAAACATTGTCTACTTTGCGTTCTTTTCTCATTATTTTCTTAATGCCTTACCGGGGAATAATCCCGTGGTTTTGCCCGAGCTCATAACCGCCTGTCCGTTCACAAAAACATATTGAATGCCGGAAGAAGGCGCGAATGGGCTTTCATAGGTGGCGGCATCTGCGATTGTTTCCGGGTCAAAAACAACTAAATCGGCTTTCTTTCCTTTTTCTATAATTCCCCTGTCTTTTATCCCCAAAATTTGAGCGGGCAGGCCGGTCATTTTGAAAATCATTGTTTCCAAAGACATTATTCCTTTCTTTTTGACCAATTGGCTGATGGCGCGCGGAAACGCTCCAAACGACCTCGGATGAGGCAGGTCGGTTGTTTTTTTAGAGGAAAAATCGTAACCGATTCCGTCGGAAGAAACGGCGGAAAATTTGTCTTTGGCTATAAGTTCAAGATTAAATTCCGATATCACTTCGTTGAATATGGAAACCCTTAAATCATTGGCTTCCAAAAGATTTAAAACAACCTCTTCCCCGTCCCGGTCCGATTCGGCGGCGATTTGCCTGATTGTTTTACCCGGCATCCCCAGGCCGGATGTGGCGGAAGCGACTATTATTTTATCGTAATGCAAAGTCATTTTCTTAAGATAATCTTTCAACTCCTGCCGTCTTTTATCGCCGGGAGAAGATAAGATGAGCATGGCTTCTTCCGGAGAGTATTTCCTGAACCACAGCGGAAGCGCCGCGCCAAGATTTGATCCGGTCTTGGTGTACGGAAAGAAATCGTAAGTTATTTTAACGCCTTCTTTTCTGGCTGTTTCCGCCATCTCTAAGGCTTTGGAAAAATAATTCCATGAGCTCCGCCCCAAAGACTTAAAGTGAGAAATATGCATTTTTGTCTTGGAACTTCTGGCCGCCCCGATCAGACGGGAAATGGCCGGTAAAATATTTTGACCCTCGTCTTCCAGATGGTTCTTGACGATAGCGTCATAAGGCTGAAGAACTTTGAAAATATCGGCTATTTCTTCATCAGAAAAAAAGCCGAGATCGCTTAGTCCAAAATTGGCAGAGAGTCCAAATGCTCCTTGGTCCAAAGAAGATTTGAGCAACATTTTAATCTTGGCTATTTTTTGCTTGTCGGCGATAATTGACCGCCTTATGGTGTTTAACCCGACCAACGTTCCGAAGTTCAATCCCAGTTTATGACGGTCCATTTCCGCCAAAAATTCTTCCATAGTCTGCCAGTTGATGTTGATTTTTGAAGTATCCGTCCAGCGGCCTATTTCTTTGGCCGAAGCTTCGCCCAAAAATGGGGCCAAAGAAGAGCCGCAATTCCCGCCGATGATTGTGGTAATCCCCTGACTGACTAAACTTTCCTGACGCGGGAAAGAAAAAATCGTCCAGTGAGTGTCGGAATGATTGGTTATGTCTATGAAACCGGGCGTTACGCATCTTCCGGTCGCGTCAACGATGTTATAAGCGGCTTCCATTTGCAGGTCGCCTATCTTTATTATTTCATCGTCCTCTACGGCAATGTCGGCTTTTACCGGCTTATTGCCTTTGCCGTCAAAAACCAATCCGTTTTTAATTATTGTTGAATAGTGAGACATATTTCAATCTAAAATATAAAAAATAAAAAAAACTTAAATCTAAAAAATCAAAAACTTTTTCCGCCAAGCGCGATAACCATTCCTATCATCGCCAAGACAACACTAATGACCCAAAAACGCATCACCACTTTGCAATCCGGCCAGCCTAAAGCTTGGAAGTGATGATGAATAGGAGCCGCTTTGAAAATTTTCCGGCCGAGATATTTCTTGGAAAATATCTGCAAAATAGAAGAACCGGAAGCGGCGAAAAGCGGAAAAGCGATGATCGGCAAAACCGCCACAGTGTCGGTAAGAAATGCCACAGCTGTCAAAGCTGTCGTCAAGCCCAAAATTCCCGTCTCGCCCATATAAAATCTGGCCGGCGGAATGTTAAACCACAAGAAAGCCAATATCCCTCCCATCATTATCCCGCAAAAAGCCGCCAAGTCTATCTGATTTTGGAAATAAGCTATTCCGCCGTAAGCCGCGAATATGGCGGCGAAGATTCCGCCGGAAAGTCCGTCCAGACCGTCTATCACTCCGCCGGTAAAAATCGCCGCCATCACAAACACAAAAAACGGGATGAAAAATATCCCCAAAACGATCTCTCCGAAAAATGGAATATAAACACCGTTCATTTCCAATTTATAATAAAACCAAAGCGCGCCGGCCAAGCCCATTAGAACGACCAGCCCCATTCTTTTGGCGAAACTTATCCCTCCGCCGTTATATTTTCCCCTTCCGAACACGACAAACAAATCATCGGCCAAACCGATAAGAGATCCGGCAATCAAACCGAAAATCGGCACCCAAGTCTGATTTCGGCTTAAAAAATTAAGTTTTTGATTCAAGTCGGAAGGAAAAAATTTAGACAAGCCGTAAAAAATGAGGGTGATTATAAGAACGCTGACCCAGATCAGAATTCCCCCCATTCTCGGCGTGCCGACATCTTTGTCTTTATACAATTCGGAAGTTATGGGCGCATCGTCGCCGGAGAAAGTTTTCGCCCGGACACTTTTCTTCCACATTTTGTATTTGTAAAGATAGCGGGTCAAAAGAGGGGTCAAAACAACCCCGATGAAAAAGGCGAAAGCGGACAGACCGAAAATTTTAACGACATTGATGGACATTTGTATATATGATACCACTATCCAAAGAAAATAACCAAATATCCGATTGCTAATTTTAAAATAAAAATGCCTCGAGGACGGATAATCCCCGAGGCATTCAACTTTATTTTGATTATTCAAGGAAGAAAAGAAACTACTGTTAGAAATCTTCCTTCCAACTCCCCGTTTTTCATCGAACGACGATGGGAGAAAAAAAGATGTTCGCCATTATCTCCTTTCTTGCAACAAGTGCACACATTCGTTGTGTGAATATTTTTATGCGACACACAATAAGATATCGCCTGTTGCTTGATCATTTTAAAAAGGTCCACAGAATAACAACATTCTTCTATCCCCGGACCAACCACTAAAATAATATCCTTCGGACGAACACCAATCCTCCGGATGACAATGCCGATGGCTTTGGAAACTATCTTTTTTTCCGCCCCGCTTCGCCCAACATGAAGCAATGAAACAAAACTTCCCGCTTTATCGGTCATCACGACAGGATAACAGTCTGCCGATGCGAGAGTGAGCACCGCTTCTCTGCATGAAGTGATGACACCGTCATGTTTTAAACCTTTAACTCTAGTCGCATCAATATTTTTTTTGTTTAGAATTAGAACACGGTTTCCGTGCCCTGTTTTTATGTGAACCCTTTTCTTTCTAAGTCCAACTCCTGCTTTTTGAAAAAAGTTTTTTACATTTTTGTTTACATCCGCATGATTTCCCCAATTCAATGACATGTTTCCATCATTTCTTTTTGAAAAAAAGACGGAAATTTTATTTTCAATAATTAAAACATCAAGCATTCTCGTTGCTTTTGTATTCATCTTTCCACCTCCTTAAAAAAGCAAAAGATATATTATTAAAATGCAATCAATTTCAATTTTAATAATACCTGTTTATTGTTTTATGTCAATGTCGATGTCAAGGCGAAATCTTGACATCGGTACCAAAAACTTATAGCCAAAACAGGCTATAAGTTAATTTTTTAAAAATGTTCTCCTTATTTAGGCGATAGCATTTTTAAGGAGAACATTTCCGCGCTAAAAAAATCTTTCAATTTCGCCGATACGGAAACGAAGTCCGGCAATTCTTCCAAGGACTTGACACCAAGATGTTCCAACAAACTTAAGGACGGCTTATAAATATAGTTTCTATCCTCGCCTCTTTTAGCTTCTCTTTCTATCAATCCCCTGACCAAAAGATTCCTTAAAATAAAGGACGAGTTAACCCCTCTTATATAATCTATCTCGGCGCGACTGACTGTGTTTTTATAAAGAATTATGGACAGCGTTTCCAAAGACGCTTTGCTTAAATCCGAATCAAATTCCGATTTTACGATACTTTTCAAAATCTCGGCCGATTCAGGCGCGGTCGCCAAAACAACTTCATTGCCGTTTCGGACAAGTCTCACTCCTCTGTTTTCCAACTGTTTGGACAATTGTTCCAACGAAATATTTATTTCTTCTTCTTTTTTATCAAGAGTTTTGGCCAGCCAACTCACGCCCACCGGCTCGCCTTTTAGAAACAAAATTGATTCCAGTTGAATGATAAGTTTATCCATATTTTTTTACATTTATATTTCCGAAAGCGTCTTCCTGGTCAGCCATCGCAATCCCCTGCTTTACCAATTCTAGCAAGGCTAGGAAACTTACGATTATTTCCGTTTTCATTTCGTTTAATTCCTCCCGGGATTTTCCACACTTATTTTGGCCTGCCTGCCGGTAGGCAAGGCCGGAAAAATCGGAAAAGCAAGTCTGGATATTGTCTTGTATTCTTTGGGCCAGTTCGGCAATTTTTTCTTCCAGCTTTATTATCCGGCCGATTTTGACTTGAGGCAAGCTTTCTTCTTTAGGTAAAAAACTTATCACGCTTCTTGCCGCCTCAAGGACATTTTCCAAAGATAAATTTGCCGGTTTGACGCCAAAAAGCGCGTCAAAATTGGCAAACGACTCTCTGACAAACATCGGATTTTTGCCGTAAATATTTTTTATCGCTCCCGAAACATCGCGGATGAATTTGTAAATATCCAAACGTTTTTCCAATTCTTCAATGCTTTGCCGCTCTTCTTCGCTTATCTCAATTTGAGGCAGAAGCGAACGAGATTTTATCAGCATTAAAATGGAAGCTGTTTCTATGAAAGAAGCGGTGTCCGCATAAGACAAATTTTCAAAAGTTTTAAGGTAGTCAAGAAATTGTCCGGAAATCGCCGCCAAAGACACCTCGCTTATCGGCATTTTCTTCTTTTCTATCAAATCCAAAAGCAACCCGACCGGTCCCTCAAAATTTTCCGTTTTCAGATACATAAAATTAACGTTTTCAGTATATCTTTATTTATTTTTTGGAACAATCTAAATTATTCTTTTTTTATAAATTAGACTTTACCAGCGATAGCAAATATACCTTAATTTCATTCAGATTAAAAAATAAGTGGTGTCGCAAAAAATTAACGACACCACTTTTGAGATCATAATTCCTTGTTTATAAAAACATTTGGCAATTTTAAAATTTACGATAATGATATAAATAATAAATAGTAATCTTACAAGCTACACGAGTTGTTAATTTTTTCCGATACATTAAATCTTTTCTTTTTCGTAATCTAAGCGTCCTGACCATGTTTTTTAAAATTTCTTTAGTCCCGCCGTAAAATACCTTGAGACAATTAGGATTATTTAAATGTCTCTTGACCTGTTCAAATTTATTAGTCATGCAACGAATATCAATAATTACCGTATTCTTGACCTTAGATTTTTCTAATATATTTAACATCTCTTTTGAAGTAATTGTAGCACCCACGATTCCACCCCCTTTTTAAAAGAACCAAAGAAATAAAATTCTGCTTTAAAGGTAGCATAAAATTTGTGAGATGTCAAATAAAGTCATAACTGGGCGCTATTTTCCTGATTTTTTTCTATTATCGTCTTTGCATAACATTTGGCAATTCATTGCTGTCGTTTTTCCGCCCTCGTGCCAAGGGGTTATGTGATCGGCTTCCATTTCCTCAAATTCAAAAGTTTTTTTACACCAAACGCATTTGCCTTTTTGTTTTTCGAAAACTTTTCTTTTTGTCTTATCGTCAAACTGGCGAAGATTTAAATGCTTTTCCTCGCCGGTCAAAATATATTCGTAAATACCTTTTAAGCTCTGGACCTCATCGTCATCAATAAGCTTTAGCGTTTTTCCCTCAAGCTCTTTGGCATTATAGGCAATATCTTTGTACTTGTTATACAACCTGCCCCACTCAACTCCCTTCATCTCCTTGCGGTATTTGGTAAAAGTTTTGTGTACCCATGCAATTACATCTTGAAAATACTGCCACAACTCTTCGGCGTTCTTGTCGTGCTGGCGCTTTGCCATATAATCTTCAATTTTTCCCTCACTAATCCACGAAAGCGCGGTTTCCAAATACTCTTGCCGAATTGGTGAACCATTTACCAGTGATCCGCCGTCATTGGCCAAAAGATATGCCGCGCAATTTGATTTGCTAAATTTCAATTTAGCGTCTGAAAGCCAAGGTCCTGTATAAACCGCATTGCGGATTTCTTGGTCGGTCAATTTTTCTCCGGCGATATTGATAACTCTAAACCAATCTAGTCGCTCCTTGTCCGTGCCTTCACAGAAATAGATCATCAATTCATAATCCAAAATTTTATCCTGTTCTTCTTTGGTCAGATTATGGAAAAAGCGGTCGTTTAATGAAAAATCGCCAGTAACATATTGTCCAATGCTGATGGTGCGTTGTTGGCCGTCTAAAACTTCGTACCCTCCATCATCTCTAATCATCCAATACATCACATTGAGCGGAAAACTATTTTTGATAGTTTCAATCACGGCATTGCGTTGCTTTTCTTTATACACAAACTCACGCTGGTATTTTGGCCTGATATCCAGTTTGCCGCTATAAGCCACCACGCCCTCCTCGGCGCTATCTTTGTAGCCAATTATTACTTTACGAATTGAAATTTTATGTAGATCAATTTTCATATTATTTTTTTACTTTTAATTAAAATTCTAAAATAAGTATATTTTCCGTTTATCGCTAAATCCTTGTCATCATCACCTTTGCGGAATTTAATTATCTCAAACTGTTCCGGATTGTATTTATCTACAAATGTAATTGGCACGCCTATAACGCCTTTATAATCATAAGGTATATCTGTGTATGTATCCACATTTATGGCATTGTAATTATCATATTTCGGATATTCTTCTGGGGTGTATTTTTTGTAAAGTGTAATATCTTGCTTATGTTTTTCTACTTCCATATTTGTAAACCAACATGAAGTTGAAACCCTAGCAATTTTTTTGCCAGTTCCATCTATATGATGAAACTGTTCCCAATCATTAGGCACTACAAAAAACATACCAACATTAAAATTGGTATAACCGGTGCGTAATTTATTATCTTTAATGAGTTTAAAAATTTCTTTATAAGTTAGAGCATTTGTATTTCCAATAATCAAAAATTTCTTCTCATACTCCACCAACTGCGCCACATACTCGCGGAAAAGCGAAAACGGCGGGTTGGTCACCACAATATCGGCTTGTTTCAAAAGTTCTATACATTCATTACTGCGGAAATCGCCATCGCCCTTAAGAGAAGTGGCGATATTGGCATCATTTTTCAAGAGCCACTTCACATCAGTAAGCCCCACCGCGCCGTCTGCATCGGTATCTGACACTTCATTGAGTTCGATTTTAAACGGCTCTTTGCCTTTCGGTTTTAAGCCCTTGACTTCAAAGAGTGGTAATTGTCCGCCGGCAATTGGCGATTTCGTATAACTTGTGGTGATTAACTTTTTGAGACCCATCGCGTTAAAATTGGCGGCAAAATATTTAAAAAAATTACTTTCAAAAGGATCATCGCAATTACAATAAACAACCTTGCCACGAAACTGTTCTTTATAATGTTTTAGTTCTTTTTCAATATCAATAAGCTGAGTATAAAACTCATCTTTTTTTGCCTTACTTGCTTTATGCAAATTTTTATTTGATGATTTTTTATTCATAATTTATTTCTTCAATGCGCGCCTAAATTCTTTCTTCAGATCTTCTTTAATTTTCACCAGATCGCCCGAAACTGCCCTAAAACTCTCATTCCATTTATCAAATGACTGCCTGTGTTCTCCTAACTGCTGAGTAATGTGCGAAACACTCAGATTTGAAGTAATTGCAATGTATATTTGTAGGAACTTATTTATTTTTTCTATAGTGCTGTCCTCTAGAATTATCTCAACTTCCCAAAACTTATGTTGGAAACTCTGAAAGTTACTCTTGGTGATATTTAGCTCGTTTATTTTTTTCTCCACTGAATCTTTCCCAGTTTCTGCACCAGTAAAATGAACATACTTTTTTAACTCAAATTCTAATTTCACTACTTCCTTATATAAATCAATAACCAAATCCGATTTTCGTTCATAATTTTTTTGAAATATATGTGTATGTTTCGTCACAAAATGTCCCAACACAACACCAAGAAGGGCAAGGGGACCATTTATGAGTAAATTTATTGTGGTATCCATAATTTATTTCATCAATTCATATTCACATCATAACATTTTAAATTTCATTATAAAACCAGTTATTATGCTTAGATTTATTTTTCGCTTTTCACAAATTACATTTTACCAGCGATAGCAAATATACCTTAATTTCATTTAAATTAAAAACTAAGTAAGGTTTTTGCGCTTTTTGACCCTACGGAGAATCGAACTCCGCTTCCCGCCTTGAGAAGGCGGTGTCCTAACCGATAGACGATAGGGCCGAATATCGTTTCAGTAATATAGCAAAAATTATCGTTTTTTCCACTCTTCTTCCTGTCTGACCAGCAATTTATCTTTGTCTTTCGGATGAGCCATAATTATTTCCACCGCCTTTTCCATTCTGGCCGATTGGGAGCCTTTGACCAGAATCAAATCCCCTTCTTGGATTATTTTTTTTACCACCTCTCCCGCTTCCGCCGAACCGGAAAATTCAAAAATTTTGAAAGCGTCAAATCCGCTTCTTCTAGCTCCTTCGGCGATAAATTTCGCCTCCGAACCGACCGTAAACAAAAGCCAGACGCCTTTCGCTCTCAACATTTCCCCTATCCGCTTATGCTCGCTTTGGGAAAACGCGCCCAGCTCCTTCATATCGCCCAAAACGGCAATTCTTCTTTTGGCCGGATATTCCGACAAGACTTCTATGGCCGCTTCAGCCGCTAAAGAAGAAGAGTTATAAGAGTCGTCAAATATCAATGAACTGTTTACTCCTTCCAGCAAATTCATTCGGCCCCGAGACGGTTTCATTATAGAAACGGCTTCAACGCTTTTGATCAAATTTATCCCGTAAGCCAAACCGGCGCCAATGGCGGCCAAGATTGTGTAGACATTATGCCGGCCGAAAAATTTGTCCAGCCTCACCGGAACGATATTGCCTTTGTGGCTGACTTTAAAAACTATTCCCTCGCCGTCCATTTTGTAATTTGAAGCGGCTAAATCCGCCGACTCGGAAAATCCGTAAGTTATAATTTGGGCTTTCGTATTTTTTCTGAAATTCGCCGTCGCTTTGTCGTCAATATTTAAAATAGCCCAGCTGTTGTCGTCTAAACATTCCACCAGTTTTCTTTTTTCATTTATCAATTCTTCCGGCCCGCTGAAATATTGGACATGAACCAGCACCGTCCCCATGGCGGTAATAACAGCCGCGTAAGGCTTGACCCAGGAAACCATTTTTTCCATATCTTTCGGCCTGTCCACGCCCATTTCCAAAATCAAAATTTTGGGATAATCAGCGGATAACAAAAAAACTTTTATTCCTTTAAAAATTATAAGCAACCATTGCTTGAAACTTCTCCAGCCCGTTTGGGCGCCGATGACAGTAAGCGGGACGCCGATTTCGCTGTTGTAGCTTTTCTCGCTTTTGCGGACATCAAACTCGCTTCCCAAAACCAAAGCGACGGCTTCCTTGGTGGAAGTTTTGCCCACCGTCCCGCTTATGGCGATAATTTTCGGCTTGAATCTGGCCAATATCAATTTGGCCTCCAATTTCAGAATCGCTATTATTATTTTTTTGAAAATTTTTTTCATTTTTATTTAAGTTTTCGACTTAACATCAAGGTTAAACCTTGCGGCAAGGTTTAACCTTGATGTTTTTACCTGTCCGGCGGAATTTCGTAATAATTAAGCAAAAATTTGGTGATGTCCATGAATGGCTCCGTCAAAGTATTGGATGCGTATTTCGCTCCCTGTGGTTTGACGATAAATAAAAAAGTCAGGAACTTGGCGTCAAGCGCCGGAGCGTAACCGAAAAAAGTATGGACAAACTCCCCTTCAGAGTAAGTTTTTTTGCCCTTCTCCACAAGCTGGGCCGTGCCAGTTTTGGCGGCCACGCTGTAATGCTCCATTTTGTGAACTCCTCCCGTCAGCGCATTATCCACCACACTGACAAGCATTCTTGTCATCTCTTCCGCCGTTTCTTTTTTTAAAACCCGCCGGACTTCTTGGGGATAAACAATGCGATTTCTTAATCCTTTTACGTTTTCTTCTTTAACGATATGCGGTTTCATTATCAATCCGCCGTTGGCCAAACTGGACAAAGCGGTAACCATAGATATCGGAGTAACGGCTATCCCTTGGCCGAAAGAAGCGGTCGCGTATTCTATGCCGCGGTTACTTTCTATAATGTTGGAAATATTGTTTTTTGCCTCTTGGGGCAATTCTACGCCGGTTTTTTCCCCGAAACCATAGCCTAGCATATAATCCCTGAACTTGTCTTTGCCCATCTTTTGCGCGGCGAAAACGGCGCCGGTGTTGAGAGAATCATTGAGAACTCTCTGCATATCAACCGTTCCTCTCGCCTTGCCGTCGTAATTTTCTATTCTTGACGGGCCAAAAGCGAGAAAACCCTTGTCAGTGTAAGTCGTGCTGGCGGCGATACTGCCGTTATCCATAGAAGCGGCCAGCGTCAACGGCTTCATTATGGAGCCCATTTCAATGACGCTTTCCACGAGAGGATTCATAAAAATGGAAAAGTCTTTTGTCTTGGCGTACTGGTTGGGATTGAAGTCCGGCTTAGCCGACATGGCGATAATCTCGCCGGTCTTGGGAGAAATGATCATCCCCCCGACGGTTTGAGCTTTATATTTTTCTTTAGTCTTTTCCAAATTTTTCTCAAGCATAGACTGGACGGTCGGCTCAATCGTCAGAGTAATGTCTCCTGCGGTTATTTCTCCGGCAATCAACTTTTTCAAATCAAAAAACAGCTCGGCGAAAGAATTCAGTTTTGAGCTTGATGCGTCTCTTTTCAGCATCTCTTCGTAATACAGCTCCAGCCCGTAGCGCCCGACAAGCTTATCATCCTTATAGCCGACAAATCCCAAAATATGCGAAGCCAAATTATCAAAAGGATAATAACGCCATGATTCCGGATAAACGTTCAGGCCGGGAATTTTCAAGTTTTTTATTTTAAGGGCGACCGTTTCGTCCAATCGCCTGGCCAGAACTTCGGATGGGTCGTCCTTTTTCAGCGCTTTTGACATAAAAAAATCCTTATCCAAGACGATTATTTCGGACAATTTTTTATACACCTCTTCGAGGTTGGCGAGAAATTTGGTGTTTATTTCCGCTTTGTATCCGTTTTTCACGATAGCCGCGGAAATTCGCTCTCCCGATTTTTCCGTAAAATAAACGGCGCCTCGGTCAAAGTCTTCGTAAGAAAATGCGTTATACTGCTTGCCGGCTTCATTGTCGTAATAATCTCCTTTGACGATCTGAATAAAAAACAAGCGCGTTCCTATGACAACGGCAAAAAGAAATATAAAAAAATAAACAATCCTTGCCTTTGCTTTAAAGTTTAAACCCATAATCAATATTGGCGCGATTACCGTTGAGCAAGCGGCTTGGAACGGGAGATAAACGCGATATTTTTTGACTGATCGATAAAACCGTTTTCATAAGCGTAATTAAGGTCAAATTTTGACGCCAATTCCATGTAACTTTTTTCCAGTTCCACTTTTTGATGTTCCAGCTCGGCTATTTTATCAAGATTTTTGCGGCTTTCCACGGCTACGGAAACGGACGATCCCATAAAATAAACACACAAGCCGGCGGTCAAAAATATCCCCGCAAGAAGCAAACCGAAAACCGCCGGTTTAAGGCTTGTTTCCGATAAATTTTTAATGGTTTTGGTCATACTTTTCTATTGCTCTTAATTTGGCGCTTCTTGAACGCGGATTATTTTTAACTTCTTCCTCCGAAGGAATAACCGGTTTTTTTGTCAAAATTTTTCCTTCGTTTTTCGCCGCCAATTCTTTGAAATAATTTTTCACGATTCTGTCTTCCAGAGAATGAAACGATATCACCGCCAATCTTCCGCCCTCTCGCAAGAAACCCCACGCTTTTTCCACCCCTTCTTTCAGCGCTCCCAATTCGTCGTTGACGGCGATCCGCAAGGCTTGGAATGTCCGGGTGGCGCAATTTATCTTCCGACTATTGCGGTAAAAACTCGGGACGCTTTCTCTTATGGCGTCAACCAGTTCCAGTGTCGTCTCAATCTCTTTCACTTCTCTTCTTCGGGCGATATTTTGGGCGATTCTTCGGCTGAATCTTTCTTCGCCGTATTTCCAGATTGTGTCGGCCAAGTCCTTTTCGCTCCAATTGTTTACAATCTCTTGGGCTGTAAGGTCATCCGGTTCAATCTCAACTTTCATGGTCATCAAAAGCGGTTCGTCTTTTTGGAAAGAAAATCCCCGTCCCGATTCGTCAATCTGCGAAGAGCTGATTCCGATGTCAAAAAGCGCTCCGTTTATTTTTTCAATTTTTAAAGACTCTAAAACTTTGTCCAAATTCCTGAAATTATCTCTTGCCAATAAAACATTTTTCCGGTCTTTCCATTTTTCTTTTAACTTGTTTAAAACTTCGCCGTCCCGGTCAATCCCTATCAACTTTCCCTTTTCTCCTATCATCTTCAGTATCTCCTCCGAATGGCCGCCTCCGTTAATCGTTGCGTCCAGAATCACATCGCCACTTTTAGGATTTAAAAATTCTGTTGATTCTTTCAAAAGCGCCGTAATGTGCATATTGTTAATAAACTCCCAATTCTCCCAATTTTTCCGCCAAAGAATCGGTTTGGCTTTCCATTCTTGTCTTATAATCGTTCCAATGGCCTTCGTCCCATATTTCCAGTTTCTTGTATAGACCCGTTATCACCACTTTTTCTTTCAATCCGGCGAATTCCTTCAAGTAATCGGGAACAAGGATTCGGCCCAGGGCGTCTATCTCCACGTCAACGGCTCCGGAAAGAAAGATGCGGACGAAATTTCTATTGTCGGCCGATCCGGTCGGAAGCTGGCTTAATTTTTCGGCCACCTTCTCCCATTCGTCCACGGGATAAACGAACAGGCATTTTTCTTGCCCTTTGGCGATAACCGCTTTCTCGCCTATTTCCTTGCGGAACTTTGCGGGAACGGCAATTCTTTTTTTGGCGTCAATATTGTGCCTGTATTCTCCTATCATCATAAAAGTTATCCACAGAACTATCCACTTCGCTCCACTTTGATAACACTATAAACCACTTTGCAATACCCCGCAAGCCAAAGGGCTGTGGATAACTCCATAGCCTAAAATAACCAAGTAATATAATACTTAAAAACTACAAAAAAGATGAAACTCAAAAAAGTACACACTCCGTAGCGATCGCTTTAGTTTGTGTACATTTTAATTTTTAAATCAATTAAATAAGTCCGAATTTTATTTTTAATTGTTCTTCATTGGTAAAATATTCCGCCCTTAAATATCTGACACAAGGTCTGATTTGGAAAAATTCAACGATAAAATCTATTTCGTCCTCGCACTCATAAGGATTGATAAAAATGCTTTTTTGCAATTCAATAAATTTTAAATCTTTCAATTTTTTTCTTAGAGCTTCTCTGGCCGCTTTTTTCTTTTCGGGAATGTCAAAAACAACAATCCTCCATTTGCCGTCCCACCTCTCCGGTTTCTTAATCTTAATTTCGTCAATTTTAAAAGAAAGCGCTTTTTTGCGGCCGTCTTTCGTAAGGACAATCTCAACTGTTCCGTCTTCTTTTTCTTTGAAATCAATCAGTCTGTTTTGATAAAACTCCTTAACGATTGAGTACAATCTTCTTCTTTCAATTTCCTTCCACTCGGAAGCAACGCCTCTTAAAATCTTAAAATAATTTCTTGGCGATCTTGTAAGACCAAGAACAACGCCAGAGGCCAGCAATAAAATTATTTTTTGTTTCAATTCGCTTCTCATAAATAATATGAAATGTGTTTAAGGATGATGTTATTTATTATAACAAAAATGTACACGGTTCCTAGCGATCGCATTTTTCCGTGTACATTTTTAATAAAAGAAAAACCCTTAATTATTTACTAAGTAAGGGTTTTTAAAAAGAATGTAGGAAGAATGATTATTACGATACAAATCTTACAATAAAAGGGATTACCAAAAAAATGCCTGATGTAAAACAAACAATTGAATAGATGAAAATATTCATTCTAAAAGAAAAAAACGATATAATTAAGAATACAATCCCTATAACAAAACTACTATTGACGTCGTTTATTGTCTTTGTGCTATTCAAATAAACAACTACTCCTGTAACAATGACTAAACTTAATACAAAACAAACTACCAGCCACGATTTCCTGTTGGTAACCATAAAACACCATCCTTTCCTAAAATTTTTAAGATGCAAGAAAAATTCTTCAATAAGAAATAAGAATTTATTTTATTCTGCCTAAAATGCTAGCAAAAAAGTATCTATTTGTCAAGCTCGCCTTTTGGCCTCATTGTCGGAAATAGAATTACTTCCTTGATGTTGTGCGTGTCGGTGAGAAGCATTACCAGCCTGTCTATGCCCAAACCGAAACCGGCGGCCGGGGGCATACCATATTCCATCGCTTCCAGATATTCCTCGTCGCTGGGAGAAACTTCCTCGTCGCCTTTTTCTTTGGCTTTGTCTTGTTCTTTAAATCTTTCTTTCTGGTCAATCGGGTCGTTAAGCTCGGAAAAACCGTTGATCAGTTCATACCCTCCGGCCACGAGCTGGAATCGGTCTATTAAATCTTTATTTCCTTCTTTTCTTTTAGCCAACGGCGACGCGCCGGCGGGATAGTCCACGATAAATGTCGGCTGAACGAGCTTGGGCCGGCAGATTTTTTTGTAAATATTGTCCATTATTTTTTCTTTACCTTCAAAATCTTTGACTTCTGCGCCGAGCTGTTTGGCTTTCAAGGCGTAATCTTCTCTTGAAGCTGTTTCGGGTTCGGCTATCAAAGCGTATCTTCTGAACAAATCATAATATTTGACTCTCGGATATTCTCCGCCGAAGTTTATCTTGTTGTCGCCGAATTTTACCGTATTTTCGCCGATAGAATTGACAATCATCTTTTTTAAAAGATTTTCCGTAAAGCCCATCAAATATTCGGCGTCGCGATACGTTTCGTAAGATTCCAGCATCGTAAATTCCGGATTGTGAGTGGTATCTATTCCTTCGTTTCTGAAATTTCTGGCAATCTCGTAGACTTTACCGAACCCGCCGACAAGGAGCCTTTTCAAATAAAGCTCCGGAGCGACGCGCAGATATAAGTCCATATCCAAAGCGTTGTGGTGAGTTTTAAACGGTTTAGCCAAAGCGCCTCCGGCCAAGGTCTGCAGAACCGGCGTTTCCACTTCCAAGAAACCGTCTTTATCCAAGAATTTTCTTATTTCCGAAATAATTTTGGAACGCAAAACGAAGCGACAGTGGACATCTTCGTTCATCAAGAGATCCAAATATCTTTTCCTGAACCTCTCTTCCACATCGGACAAACCGTGCCATTTTTCCGGCAGAGGCCTCAAACTCTTGGCCAGCATTTTCCAAGATGAAACCTTGATTGATTTTTCATTTTTCTTGGTAACAAAGGGAACGCCAGAAATACCGGCAAAATCTCCGATGTCCGCCGTATCGGAAAACAAAGAAAAACTTTCCTCTCCGATTTCGTCTTTTTTTATGTAAGCTTGAATTTTGCCAGTTCCGTCGTTTAAGTCAAAAAATATTGAACCGCCGTGCGCTCTTAGGGCCATAATTCTGCCGACGATATTCAAGCTTTTATTTTTCTCTGAAAGCTTTTCAAAATCGCCCAAAACTCCGGCAATATCCGAGGATTTTTTGGCAGAAGCCGGAAACGGATCAACCCCTTTTTCTTTCAAAAGTTCCAGTTTCTTAAGCCGCTCGTTTCTGATGTCTTCAAAAGCGCTCATGATATGTTTTCTATCATATAGTTAATTTCCCCGCCCGGAGTCAAAACCTTGACCTTATCGCCTTTTCCTTTGCCCATAAGGGCGCGGCCTATCGGGCTTTGATTGGAAATTTTGCCGAGCGAAATATCGGCCTCTTCTTGGCCGACCAAAAAGTATTCGCAAATTTTTCCGTCGGTTTCTTTTTTTATTTTCACGGCGGACCCGAGCTGAACGGCTGATCCGGAACCTTTTTCTATCACTACCGCCCTTTTTATTATGTCTTCCAGTTTTTCAATCCTGTCTTCCATAAAATTCATCGCTTCCAATGTTTCTTTGTATTCGGCGTTTTCCGACAAATCGCCCAAACTTTTGGCGTGTTTCAACCGGTCGGCTATCTCTTTCCTCTTGACGGTTTTTAGAGATTCCAGCTCGTTTTTCAATTTTTCCAAACCCTCTTTGCTTAAATATTCGTTATTCATATAAAAATTTTATATCCCTTCTTTTTTGAGTTCTTCAATCAAATCTTTGGCTTTTTTGGAAATTTTTCGAGGGGTTCGGATTATTGCTTTTATCATCAAATCGCCTCTTCCTCTGTACCCCGTCAAGCCGTGTCCCTGCGGAACGCCGCGGCCCCGCGCCACTAAAACTTCTCCGGAACTTATGCCGGCCGGCACTTTTAATTTTATCAATCCGTCCAAGGTGGCAATATCTTTTTCAACTCCAAGCAAGGCTTCCGACATTTTGACATCCAAGTCCATAATCAGATTCAAGCCTTCTCTTCTGAAAACGGGGTGTTTGCCGACGGTGAACTTCACGTAAAGATCGCCGGCCATTCCTCCGGCTGCGGCCTCGCCCATCCCCGGCAGACTTACGGCTTCTCCATCTCTTATTCCGGGAGGAACTTTGACCGTTATCTCCTCGCTTTTTTTGGAAACGCCGTATCCGGAACAAGCGGAACATTTTTTTGTCGGAATCGTTCCTTTGCCGGCGCACTTGGAGCATTCCCGAAAAGACGGGATTGCCCCGAAGATTGACCGCCTGGATTCGTGCACCCTTCCCGCCCCTTGGCAGGCGGGGCATTTTTCCATTTCCGAATTCGGTTCGGCTCCGCTTCCTTTGCAAACGGAACAATAGGAAATCTTGGAAAGCAATATTTTTCTTTCCGTTCCAAAAATTGAATCTTCAAAAGAGATGCTCAAATCCACCGCTATATCCGCGCCTCTTTTCGTCCGTCGGCCGGCGGACGCCCGCCCTCCTTGTCCGGTAAAAAAGTTTTCAAAAATATCCCCGAAGTCAAATTCAAACCCTTGGCCGTTTCTAGAAGCGAAATCGCCGAAGTCAAAATCGCCGAATCCTTGGCCGTATCCGCCCGCCCCCGCACCCGCCCCGCCGGCGAAAGTTTTTCCGTAAGTGTCGTACTCGGCCCTTTTTTTGTCATCGTAAAGAACCTCATAAGCCTCGTTTAATTCTTTAAACTTCTTGTCGTCGCCTTTGGTTTTATCCGGATGGTGCTTATGCGCCAGCTTGCGGTAGGCTTTTTTGATGTCGTCTTTAGTGGCGTTCCTGGCCACGCCTAATATTTCATAATAATCGTTCATTTATTTTTTCTCTTCAAAATCGGCTTCTCTGGTTTTGCCTTCCCCGCCCTCATTTTTGGGCTGTTCGGCTTGGCCGCTTGGATTTCCGTCTTGAGCCGATTTTCGCATGGCTTCCCCTATAGTTTGCAAGACCTTGGAAAGCTCTTCGGTTGTTTTTTTGATTATTTCCGTGTCGCTTCCGTCTTTTACCTTTTTCAACTCGTCAATTTTGTCTTGCACCAGCTTCTTCGCCTCGGCGGAAACTTTGTCTCCGACATCAGACAACGATTTCTCGGCGGTGTAAATCAAAGTGTTGGCGCTGTTTTTCACTTCGGCCGATTCTCTTTTTTTCTTATCGTCTTCGGCGTGAGCTTCCGCGTCTTTTTTCATTTTTTCAATGTCGTCTTTGGACAATCCCGAAGAAGCCTCTATCCTGACTGACTGTTCTTTGTTGGTCGTTTTGTCTTTGGCTTTCACGTTAAGTATGCCGTTGACATCAATATCAAAGGTCACTTCCACTTGAGGCATACCCCTTGAAGACGGAGGAATCCCGTCCAAGATAAACCGGCCCAAGGTTTTGTTGTCGGCGGACATTTCTCTCTCGCCCTGCAAAATGTGAATTTCCACCGAAGTCTGATTGTCCGCGGCTGTGGAAAACACTTGGCTCTTGCTAGTCGGAATGGTTGTGTTTTTGTTGATGATTTTTGTGCAAACGCCGCCCATAGTTTCTATGCCCAAAGACAACGGGATGACATCAAGAAGCAAAACATCTTTTACCTCCCCTTTCATAATTCCTCCCTGCACCGCCGCTCCCACGGCGACGACTTCGTCCGGATTGACGGACTTATTCGGCTCTTTGCCGAATAAGTCTTTGACGGCTTTCTGCATCGCTGGCATTCTGGTTTGTCCGCCCACCAGAATAATTTCGTTGATCTCTCCCATCTTCAAGCCGGAATCTTCCACCACTTTTCTGGTGATATCAATTGATTTTTTGATAAGGTCGCCAGTCAATTCTTCCAGCTTCGTTCTCGCAAATTTTACGAGCAAGTGTTCCGGTCCGGAAGCTCCCGAAGTGATAAACGGTATGTTTATCTCCGTCTCAAAGGTGCTGGAAAGTTCGTGTTTGGCTTTCTCGGACGCTTCTTTGATTCTTTGCAAAGCTAGAACATCTTTGGCCACGTCAATGCCGCTTTGTTTTTTGAATTCCGAAATTACCCAGCCCATTATTTTTTGGTCTATATTGTCTCCGCCCAAATGAGTGTCGCCACCGGTGGACTTCACCTCAATGACATCGTCACCCACTTCCAAAACAGACACGTCAAAAGTGCCTCCTCCGAAGTCGTAGACGACTATCTTCTCGTCTTTTTTCTTATTAAAACCGTAAGCCAAAGCGGCCGCCGTCGGCTCGTTGATTATTCGGAGCACTTTCAAACCGGCGATCTCTCCTGCGTCTTTGGTCGCTTTTCTCTGGCTGTCGCTGAAATAAGCAGGCACGGTGATTATCGCCCCTTCCACTTTTCCTCCCAGTCTGGCTTCGGCGTCGTGCTTGAGCTTTTGCAAAATCATCGCCGAAATTTCTTCCGGCCTATAGCCCTTTCCGGACATTTTCACTTTCACTCCACCATCGTCGGACTTCTCTATTTTGTAGGGCAAAAGTTCTTTGTCTTTCTTGACTTCCTCGTCTTCAAATTTTCGCCCGATAAGTCTTTTAACGGAATAAATGGTGTTTTCCGGATTGGTGACGGCTTGCCTTTTCGCCAGCAAACCCGCCAGCCTGTCGCCGGATTTAGAAATGGCCACGATGGAAGGAGTGGTTCTGCCTCCCTCGTCGTTCTCCAAAACTTTCGGCTCGCCGGCTTCAATAACGGCCACCGCCGAATTGGTCGTGCCCAAATCTATTCCCAAAATTTTTGATGTTTGCATAGCTATTTTAAATTTTTAATTCCTAATTTTTAATTTTTAATAAATTTGCCGACTTTCACCAAACTCGGCCGAATTACCATTCCGTGCATTTTGTATCCCTTTCGCATCTCTTCAATCACGATACCGTCTTTTTCTTCCGTGTCAACACTCGTTTCTTCTATGCTTTCGCTTTCTTTGGGATTAAATATTTTCCCCAAGCTTTCCATCGCCTCCACCCCGCGGCTTTTCATTATGCTCATAAGCTGGGAACGCAAAACTTCCATCCCATGACGCCAATTTTTATCAATTTTTTCCCAGCCTTCCTTATTGGCATACAGCCCGTCAAAAGAATCGGCCAGATTTATCAATTCCAGCACCAAGGCTTTTTCGGAAAATTTTATAATATCCTTTCTTCTCTCTTCTTCCTCTCTTCTGGCGTTGACCGAATCGGCTTTCGCCCTCTGCCAGCCCGCCAAATACTCGCCCTTGTCGGTCTCGCAAGTCTTGAGTTTTTCCCTTAATTTTTTTATAGCCTCGGCGGGATTATCCGCCTCTTCTTCTATTATAACATCCTCAACTCCGCTTCCATCGAGATTATTTTGATTGTTTTTTTCTTCCATAACAAAAACATTCTAACATTAAACATTTTCCCAATGCAAGAGGATTAAAAAATAGATTAAAAATTTATATCCTCTCCACTAGAATAGTATTGGTCATTCCGCTTTTGCCGAAAGGCATTCCGGCCACGATGACGATTTTGTCGCCTTTTTGGGCCAATTTGCTTTTCAAGCAATGTTTTTTCGCTTCTTTGATGGCGGTGGGCAAGGTATTCAATTTTTCTATCAAAACCGAATTACAGCCAAAAGTCAAAAGGAGCTGACTGGCGACTTTTTCGTTCGGAGTCATAGCGATAACGCGCTGAACCGGTCTGTACCGGGCGATCATTCTGGCGGCAAAACCGTAATAAGTCAAAGCCACTATGTATTTGGCGCCGATGTTGTGGGCCAGGTCCACCGCCTCGGCGCTGACGGCGTCGGTGACATTGTCTTCTTTGCCTGATACGGCGAAATATTTTTTAACATAGCCCATTTCCTTTTCCACTCTTTCCGCCACTTTGCTCATCACCTTTACCGCTTCCACCGGGTACTGCCCCAAAGCGGTTTCTTCCGAAAGCATTATGGCATCGGTGCCGTCCAAAATGGCGTTGGCGATATCGGACACTTCGGCTCGAGTGGGAACGGGCGATTTTATCATTGATTCCAGCATATGAGTGGCGGTGATAACCGGCTTGCCGGCTTTGTTGCATTTTTTTATTATCTCTTTCTGGACCATCGGCATATTTTCCACGCCTATCTCAATGCCAAAGTCGCCTCGGCCTATCATAATGCCGTCCACCATCTCAATAATTTTATCAATATTTTCCAACCCTTCCACATCTTCAATCTTGGCGATTATTTGGGCTTTTGATTTGGCTTGGTCTAAAATGCCGCGGAGCTCCGTCACATCTTCCGGCCGGCGGACAAAAGAAAAAGCGATAAAATCAACTTTGTTTTTAAACCCAAATTCCAAATCGTCTTTATCTTTCTTGGTAAGAGAGCTGATGGACAGTTTCGCTCCGGGCAAATTGACTCCTCTTTTTCCTTTTATTTCTCCGCCGATTATGACTTTGCAGACAACCTCGTTGCCTTTTATTTTTATTATTTCCAATTTCTTTTTTCCATCATGAAGCATTATCAATCCGCCTATCTTTACTTCCTTGGGCAAAGGATCGTAGTTTATGCAGACTCTTTTTTCATCGCCAATAATTTTTTCCGTCGTCAAAGTAAAAATCTGTCCTTCTTTCAAAACTACGCTTTCTTTGTAAAAATCGCCGATTCTTATTTTTGGTCCGCCCAAATCCTGCAATAAGGCCACGGGGATTCCTATTTTTTCCGAAACCGCCCTGGCGTTGTCAACCTTAACCTGATGTTCGGCAAAATCGCCGTGAGAAAAATTCATTCTCATCACATCTACTCCCTCTTTCAGCAAGGCTTCTATTTTATCCATACCCGTCGTTGACGGACCAATTGTCGCCACTATCTTTGTTTTTTTCATAAAAAATAAGTTTAATTTGAAAACAAAGAACATCAAGGTTTCGCCTTGTTGCAAGGCGAAACCTTGATGTTCAGAACACTACCTCTTGCTCCACTGCGGAGCTTTTCTGGCTTTCTTCAAGCCGAATTTTCTCCTTTCTTTCATTCTCGGATCTCGCGTAAGAAATCCGAGCGGCTTCAATTCTCCCCTTAATTCCGAAACAGACTTAATCAATGCTCGGCTGATACCGTGCCTTAAAGCTTCGGCTTGCGAATGGATGCCTCCGCCGGACAGTCTGACGGTAATTTCGTATTTTTCTATTTTGGCTTTCTTCATTGGGCTTTCCACTATTCCCCTTAATTCAGCGGTCGGAAAATATTCGTCCAGCTTTTTGCCGTTTATAATGACACCCCCTTCCGATTTGGCGAAATACCACACTCTGGCTACAGATGTTTTCCTTCTGCCGATCGCTTCTATATAAATGCCAGCCCCCTCCGCTTTTTTATCTTTTTTTATTTTTGTTTCTTTTTTTACCGCCATAAATTTTATTTTAATGTCAAATTTTTTATCATTTTGATTTGAAGCTTGTTTTTCGGCAACATTCCCAATACTGCCGTTCTGAAAATAAAAGCTTTGCCTTTTTTATCAATCGCTCTTTCTATTGGAACTGATTTCAACGATCCCGGATAGCCCGCGTAAGTTTTATATTCTTTCTGCTTGCTTTTCTGGCCGGTTAATTTTATTTGGTCTACGTTCAAAACAGTAAGCTTGATGTCCGGGGCGGCATTTTCCTGAAAACTTGCGTCATTTTTCCCGCGCAATACGGCCGCCACCTCCGAAGCGACTCGGCCCAACGCTCTTCCTTTCGCGTCTATTGTGTATTCTTTCATAATTAAAATTAAACAAACTCTATTATTGATATTTTGCTGCCGTCGGTTTTTCTTTTGGGCATTTTGGTAATTCTGGTGTAACCGCCGTTTCTGTCTTTATATTTCGGCGCTATTTTATCAAACAATTTCTTGGTTGATAAAATTCCAATCGTGGAAATTACAATCTTTCTCTTTGCCAAATCGCCATCTTTCGCTTTGGTGACAAGCTTCTCTATAAAAGGCCTCAACTCTTTGGCTTTGGCTTCGGTGGTTTTTATTTTGTTGTTTTTTATAAGATTAACAGCCAGCGACTTCATTAAAGCCCTTCTTTGGTTTGTTTCTCTTCCGAATTTTCTTTTTGTATTATGATGCCTCATATCTTTATTGAACATCAAGGTTTAACCTTGCCGCAAGGTTAAACCTTGATGTTCTTGACTATTTTAATATCAGTCCGTAATTGCCGAGAGCTCTCTTTATTTCTTGGACGACTTTCTTGCCGGCGCCTTCAATTTCCATTAAATCCGCCTCTTTCTTTTTGACCAGTCCGCCCAGTGTCCTAATTCCGGCCGTTTCCAACGCGTTAAACGTTCTGGCCGATAATTCCAAATCTTGCACCCTAGTTTTTAAGACCTCCTTGTCTCCCCCTTCCATCTCTTTGACGGAAATATTTTCTTCCGTTTCTTCCCTCTTTTCCTTTTTCGCGCCTGACACGCTTTCAATTTTTACTTCCTCTTTTTCCTGGAATCCGATGATGGCTTTAAGATGATGAATCATCGTTTCTATTGATTTTTCCACGGCTTCCGCCGGAGTGATGGAGCCGTCCGTTTCCACGGAAATCCTTAATCTGTTGTAGTCCGTTCTGTCTCCGACTCGCATATTCTCCACTTCGTAATTAACTTTTTTAATGGGGGTGAAAACGGCGTCTAAAACGATAGTCCCTATGCCAACCTTGTCTTTCTTTAATTCTTCCCTGGAAACATACCCCAGTCCCTTTTCCACGGTAAATTCAATATTAAGCTTCGCTTCCTTTGAAGTCAGAGTGGCGATGTGTTCTTTTTTGTTCATTATTTCCAATTGAGAAGGAGCGTCAATGTCCTTCGCCGTCACATTAGCTATTCCGCTGGCGGAAATTTTTGCCGTTTGGGGCTCGTCCGTATTCATCTTAAACCTCACTTTTTTCAAATTCAAAAGAATGGTGATGACGTCTTCCTTTATGCTGTTTATTTTGGAAAACTCGTGAGGAACTCCCTCAATTTTTACCGAAGTTATGCCCGCCCCCGGTATGGAGGACAATATTATTCTCCTTAAGGAGTTGCCGAGAGTGTGCCCGTAGCCGGCGTAAAGCCCGCTAATTTCATAAACTCCGCTGTTTCCTTCTTCAAACACTTTTTTTGGTTTTGACGGCAATCCTATTTTGTAGTCCATATTTTTATTAAAATCCAATAATTAAAATTAAGCGCTGGCGGCGGCCGGCATTCCTATAATTTCCCCTTCTTTTTTGGCTTTATCCAATTTCAGCCAAACGGGCGCGCTGTGTTTTTTCATTTTCGCGTCAATGTCTTTAAAAATCGCTTTGACGGCCGATTGCGGCCGGACGGTTATTTTGCTTCCGACGGAAATTCTGTATGACGGAATATCCACTCTTCGGCCGTTAACCATCACGTGTCCGTGAGTCACAATTTGTCTAGCGACCGATCTGGAGTCGGTCAAACCCATTCTGAAAACGACATTATCCAGCCGCGACTCAAGAAAGCTGTAAAGCGCGGCCATGACATTGCCTCCTCCGGCCTTATTCTCCGCTTCTTTGGCGTAGTTATCAAACTGCCTTGTCCTTAAGCCGTAACTGAATTTTATTTTCTGTTTTTCTCTAAGTTTAATGCCGTATTCGGTTGAGGAAGCTCTCCTTGTCTTGCCGGATTTTGTGGCCGGTCCGGGCGGGTAAGGCTTTCTGGCTAGGGCGCATTTGGGCCCAAAGCATCTCTCTCCTTTTAGAAAAAGTTTTTCTCCGACCCTTCTGCATTTTTTACATTTATCTTGCATCATAAATTTTTATACTCTTCTCGGTTTTTTCGGCTTAGGCCCGTTGTGCGGTATCGGCGTCACATCCTTAATCGCGCTTATCTCTATCCCTTTCGCAGCCAATGTTCTTATGCCCGATTCTCTTCCGGCTCCGACTCCTTTTATCACCACATCCACTTCTTTGATTCCGACGTTTATGGCTTTATCCGCCAGAAATTCCGCAATTTTGGCCGAAGCGAACGGCGTTCCTTTTTTGGCTCCCTTGAAGCCCAAAGCTCCGCTGCTTGAAGCGAACAAAGCGTTGCCGTTTTTGTCGGTCAGCGTCATAAGCGTGTTGTTGTAAGTTGAACGGATATACAATGTCCCGTTTGACACCTTGACCTTCGCGGATTTACCCGCCGACTTGCCCGCCAAAGAGGCTGGAGAAGCGGGTTTGGCCGCGCCCGCCGTTTCTTCTTTTTTTTCTTCTGTAATTCTTTTCTTGCCCATATTTTTATGTTTTCTCCGCTTTCTTTCTTCCGCTGCCCATCGTGATGCGGACATTTCCTCTCAATGTTCTGGAATTGGTTTTTGTCCTTTGGCCTCTGGACGGCAATCTCTTGCTGTGCCTGGTTCCCCGATAAGTTTTTATCTCTTTCAGTCTCTTGATGTTGGCCGCTATTTCTCGTCGCAAATCTCCTTCAATTTTATGTTTTCCCACCAAATCTCGGATGGCGTTCTGCTCGCTCTCGCTCAAATCTTTGGCTTTTTTGTCAAAAGAAATTTTAGCCTTAGTCAAAATGTCTCTGGCCAAAGAATCGCCGATGCCGTATAAATAACCCAAGGCTATTTCCAATCTTTTATTATCCGGTATGTTTGTTCCCGCTATTCTCATAAATTATCCTTGCCTTTGCTTATGCTTGGGCGTTTTTTTGCAAATATTATAAAGCCTCCCTTTTCTTTTGACGAGTTTGCAGTCTTTGCACATTGTTTTTATTGAAGTCTTTACTCTCATATTTTTAAACCGTTTGGCGCTTACATTCTGTGAACAATCCGTCCTTTCGTTTTGCCGTATTCGCTCATCTCCACTTTGACCTTATCTCCGACCAAAACTTTAATCCTGTTCAGCCTCATTTTGCCGGACAAATAAGCGATTATTTCGCTCGCCTCGCTGGAACCTTGGCGAAGCGGGCTCGCATCGTCCATGCGGACGCGAAAAGTCGCATTAGGCAAAGCCTCTGTCACGAGTCCAATAGAAATTTTGTCGGACATGTCTGCCATCAAAGTTATGCGCTCATATTAGCAGAAACAAAAATACTGTCAAATAAAAATGCAAAATGAACATCGGGCAATTCTACATAAAATTTCGAAGTCGGTCGTATGTTTAATGAAGTCAATAACTCGATAAAGTTTTTTTGTTGAGGTATCACCTATTTTTCCTATCGCAATTATGTGTGATAGTTGCAAACATAAATATTGAACTTTGATATTTACTAATGTTTGATAGTTTGTTATCACTTTTTCTGCTATCGCCTAAAAAGTGATAACTTTGCGAGAAACAATATTTCAGAGAAAAAATCTTTTGTTTTTTTACCGTCCGCTTGTTGTTGTTGTTGTTGTTGTTGTTGTTGTTGTTGTTGTCGCCTTGCCCGTTTCAATGTTTATCTTTATCTTGCTTTTGTCCATTGGGAATTTTGTCCACCATTTGGGACTTTGGACGATGGCCGCTTTTGCAATGGCGGGATAATTTTGGAAAACGGAAGTGTAATCTTTCCCTTTGTAATTTACTATTTCTTCAAGAAGTTTGACCGTGTCCACCATCCACACGAAATCAGCGTCGCCTTTCATCCTGACGATTATTTCTTTATTTTTGGCATCGGCCGATATTAAATTAAAATCAAGCGACTCAACATTGTCTACCACAACCGGCTCGTCTTTCGGAGCCTTTTTAAAATCTCCGGAATTGTCGTCCGTCAGCGCTTTTGCCAAGTCGTCCTTTTTGAACAAATAGCCGGTAGCCGAACCTTTGGTCTTAAACGTCATTGACCGGCCGGACGAATCTCCAGCTTTCGGATTATCCGAATTTTCCGCATATTCAATTTTTACGGCGTCGGCAAAAAGAACATAGCCTTCCGGTTTTTGCTTGGAAAGCTTCTCCGCTAAACGATTTTTTATTTTCTCGTTAATTGACGCCCTGACGCTGTCAATGTCCTCTTTTTTGACTATTCTGGAATTTCCGCTTGCCCCGCCGGACATTGTCGTTTTGGATTTGGCAAACACTTTTTCAAAGCGAGGCCCCCCTTTGAGGCCGGGAAGCGTGAAATCAGCCGGCCCGATATTATATTCTTCTCCGGCCTGGTCGGCGTAAACAGTCGCTTCCGTCACTCCCATTCCCGGCACTGAAATAGCTCCTTTGATTCTGTAGACTTTCCCATCGCTTGTTTGAAATCTGGTATTGGCTATAAGTCTTTGAGGCGCGCTGCCGTAATTGTTGTAGACGGTTATCTTGCCGCTCGCCTTTTGGCCGCCCGAAGAAATTCCCGTGGCGACAACAAGACCGCTTTCTTCCGCGCTCAATTGCGCGATTTCAAACGACAGACCCGCAAAGGCCGGATTGGCGCTTGCCCTAAATCTTGAATCAATCGCCAATGTTTCTTTGTAGGGAGAAATGTTGATAACAGCCGTAGAAACTCTGTTTAACGTCACATAACCGAAAGCGCCCAATAAAATTAAAATCAAAAAAGACATTATAAGTTTGAAAAGAAACCGGCTTTTTTTTGTTTTTTCCATTTCCAATTCTTCAACAAGAGGTCTTTCCGTCTTGTCTCTTAAAAAAATATCTTTTATTATTTTCCTGGGCATCTGTTTTAATCTAAAAATTAAAATCTAAAAATTTATCGGTGTAAACGGCTTCCATCATAAGCATTATATCTTTGTGCTGATAATCGCCCGTTTTGAAATAACGCGTCAGCCATTCGGGATTTATTTTTTGCGCGACAAAAGGCTTTCTTAAAACCGTAAACTCCGAAAAATCGCCGCTCTCAAGACAAGAAGAAAAAAATTTGCAGACCGGATCGTCGCCGATTACGAAAATATTTTGGGGAAGAAGACTTTCTTTCGCCAGGGCGGCCAGCGAGTTTTTCAAATAATCGCGCCACTCCCCGACCGAATCTTTTATCGCCACGGCTATTTTGTCCGAACTTTCCAATGTTCTGTGTCCCCTGGAATAAGCCTTGACGATTGAAGACGTTTCTCTAAGGAAAGTGTTCAGCGCGGCGGCCGTTTTCCTGAACAAAAGACTGATTCCTTTGGAAAAAGAAACGGATCGCTCCAAAACATTGTCGCGGATAAGATTAATTTCCGTAGTCTCCCCTCCGATGTCTATTATCAAAAATCCTTCCTTGTTGCTTATTATATCATTTAAAACTTTAAACGTCACAAGGGACGAGGTCGCGAATCTCAATGGGGTGTGGATAAAAATTTTTCCAATCTCTTCTTCCGCCAATTTCATCATTTTTTCCACTCCCGCGCTCAAATAAATATGTGATTTGACCGAGCGGGCGGTTTTGCCGGCCGGATTTTTGACGCGATATCCGTTTAATTCGGTTTTTATAACCTCTCGTTCTATAAACCTGTCCCTCTTGTTTTTTTTGTCGTTGAAATTTTTTTCTTCTTCTTCAATAAGTTTGTTGAAAAAATTATTGCTCGCTTCAAACGGTTTTTCTTTTGTCACCGTTATTATTTTTGTTTTGGAAGAAAACCACGGAGAAGAAAAGACGCACAAGACTTCGTCTATTTTGCCGGAGTAGAGATTTTTTAATTTTTTTGCCGTGAGGCGGAGCGACTCCGCCGTGCATCGCAGAGAGGCTTCAAGGCTAACATCAAACAGAAAATTAACCGGCGACTTCGGTGCGCCCAAAATGGCAATGGGACAGCCCTCATTGCTTTCCGCCAACGCTCCGCCCACGGACGAACCGGTGATGTCTATGACGGCGACGACTTTTTTCCTTGGAATTTTGCTGAAAAATGACATTGGTCATATTATAACACAATAAAAATAATGAAAAAGTTAAAATTGTGGTATAATGATGCGCACTAAGATAAAAAATGAAAATTTTTAAAGATAAAATAATTATTACTGTTCTAGTTTTAAGCGCGGTGTTAAGGATATTTTATCTTCTTGGAACCGAATACAACGAAAGAACTTACGATGTGACTGAAGGCGGCGGACATTTGGATTATATACGATATCTGGCCGAAAATTATAAACTGCCCGATCCGACAAGCGGATGGGAATACCACCAACCTCCTTTATATTACATAAGCGGCGCCATTGTTTATAAATTTTCTCAAACGTTAAATATAAATTATTATAAAACCCTTCAAATTTTATCGTTTTTTTATTTTTACGTTTTTATTGTTTTTGGAATTTTAATATTAAGAAATATTATTGAAAATAAACGGCTGTTTTATCTTTCAACAGCCGTTTTGGCTTTCTGGCCGTCCGGAATCATTCATTCCGCAAGAATAGGAAATGACGCCATGCTTTACGCTTTTTACGCCGCCTGCCTTTATTTTATTTTGAGGTGGCACAAGGAAAAAAATGTAAAATTGCTTTATTTTTCAGTATTCATTTTTTCCGCTGCGATTCTTATAAAGGCTAACGCCATAGCTCTTGCCGGTGTAATAGCTATTTCCGTTTTTCTTGCCTTTTTCCAAAAATATAAACTGCCGTTCAAACATATCATCATTGTTTCTTTTTTGATTATTTTTTCAATTTTACTGAGTTTCGCGCCAAAATTTTACGGCCATTTTAAAAACAACAAAAATGACTGGCTTATCGGCGGAGTGCTTCAAACAATGAACAGAAGATTATTTGTCGGAAACGGCTTTAAAAACTATGCTTACTTTGACGCGAATAAATTTATAAAACAACCGTTCACCAGCAGTTGGGAAGATTGGGGCGGACGCCAATATTTTTGGAATTACTTATTAAAAACAAGCTTATTTGGAGAATTCAGTTTCAACAATAATTTTCAATCAAGGCTGGGCTTGATTCTTAGCTGGACTTTTTTAGCGGTTTTATTTTATGGCGTCATAGGCTTCATATTGGGAGCCAAAAAAAATATCGTTATATTTTCCAACGCGTTATTATTGCTGTTTCTAATCTTTTTATTTAAATTTAAAATTCCATCTTCTTCCAACGGTGACTTCAGATACATATTCCCGTCCCTTCTATCTTTCATTCCTTTTAATTCTTACTCTTTGGAATATTTTAAAAAAACAAATATTGCTATTTTTTATTTCGGAGTGGTTGCGTCTATTTTATTCGTTTTGTTAAGCGCTCTTTTCTTTATTTTAAATTAAAGTAAAATGGCATTAAAATTTATGAACCCGCTTATATCGCTTGTCGTGCCAATACTCAACGAGGAAGAAAATATCCGCGAGCTATACGAAAGATCCAAAAAAACGCTTGAAACAATCGGCTCGCACGAGATTATCTTCGTAAATGACGGAAGCCGAGACAGAACTCTTGAAAAAATATTAGAACTCGCCAATAAAGATAGGAATGTCAAAATTATTGATTTTTCCAGAAATTTTGGCCATCAAACCGCCATAACCGCTGGTATGGAAAACAGCCAAGGCGAAGCCGTTGTGATAATGGACGGAGATTTGCAAGACACTCCCGAAACGATACCCGAACTTGTCAAAAAATGGAAAGACGGATACGAAGTGGTTTACGCCAAAAGAAAGACAAGAAAAGACAGCTTGTTTAAAAAAGCGACCGCTTACGCTTTCTACAGAATAATAAAAAAAATCGCCAATATAGACATTACCGAAGATACCGGCGATTTTTGCCTGCTTGATAAAAAAGTGGTTGATACCTTAAAAGGGCTTAAAGAACACTCTCGTTTTATGCGAGGATTGACCTCTTGGGTTGGTTTTAAAAAGGGAGTAATATTGTTTGACAGGGCGGAAAGAAAAAGAGGAAATACCAGCTATCCTTTAAAGAAAATGGTGAAATTCGCTTATGACGGTATAACTTCATTTTCTTATTTTCCCCTTAAGATGGCTACGTATTTGGGAACATTTAGCGCTTTTATAGGTTTTATTTGGGGAATATATGCCATATATCAAAAAATGTATCACCCGGAAACTACGGTTCAAGGGTGGACTACCGTAGTTGTGGCAATTTTTTTTCTTGGAGGAATTCAGTTGATCATTTTAGGCATGATTGGAGAGTATATCGGAAGAATTTATACTGAAACACAAAACAGGCCTTCATACATAGTAAGGCAAAAAATAAACTTTGATTAGTTTTTATAAAATTTGCAATTATGAATTTCATTAAACATTTTTTTTCCAAAAGAAGAAACATTCTTATTTTTTACAGCGCTATCGTCCTAACCGTTTCTTATTTCACCTATTTCAAAAATTACGATTATCCGCCTTCCGTTTTCTGGGACGAAAACTATCACATCGCTTCCGCCCAGAAATATCTGACGGGAGTGATGTTTATGGAAGCGCATCCGCCACTTGGGAAATTTTTTGTCGCGCTTGGTGAATATCTGATTCACCCAAACGATAATATCGCTAAAAGCGAACTGCATAAATTCACTCAAACGGACTACGTCAAAGATTTTCCCGCCGAATATTCGTTTAAGGGCGTTCGGTTTTTCTCCGCCTTGTTCGCCTGGTTTTCGGCTATTATCTTTTTTTATGTCCTTTATTTTGTTTCCAAGAACCCCCACACTTCCCTTCTTTTTTCTTCCCTTTATATTTTTGAAAACGCCTTGATCACCCATTCCCGCTCCGCCATGCTGGAAGGCAGCCATCTGTTTTTTATCCTTTTGGCGGTTCTTTATTTCGTCTACTTGGTCCAAAAACCGTCAAGAAAAACTTTGCTTAATTATTTTGTTTTGGGAATTTTGGCCGGCCTGGCTATATCCGTCAAAGCCACCGGCGCCATCACCGCTTTTCTCTTTCCTTTTCTTTTCTTCTTGGACTGGAAATATCAAGGTTCAACCTTGATATTAAAGAGAGTCTTTGATATTTCTAAAAAAATGATAACTAGAGGTTTATTTTTTGCCGTTGGTTCCGCCACTATTTTTTCTTTGATTTGGTATGTCCATTTTTCTTTGGGCAAATTTGCCGCGGACGGCAAATTTTACAAGGCTTCGGAAGAATACAAAGAAGTTATGGCTAGCGGCCTTACTTCCGACCCGAAATATTTCCCGACAATGCTGAAAGACAACTTCGCTTATATGGCCAATTACAACAAGGGCGTGCCCAAACTTGATGTCTGCAAACCGGATGAAAACGGCAGTTATCCTCTCGCCTGGCTGGTCGGCGGCAAGAGCATCAATTACCGTTGGGAAAAAAGCGGCGACGGCTTCAAATATATGTACTTGCAGGTTAATCCGATAATTTGGTTCCTTGGGCTGACCGGAATAATTTTGTCTCTCATTTTGATAATCGGCCGAGTTGTTTTTAAAAATCCGGTTAAAAATAAAAACTTGTTTTATCTCATAACGACTTTTTCAGCGCTTTATGTCATCTATATGGCAATAATGCTCCGGATAGAGCGGGTGATGTATCTATACCATTATTTCATTCCCCTTCTTTTTTCTTTTATTCTGACGTTTCTAGTTTTTAATTGCATTTTTGAAGAAAAAATCGCGAACAAATCCAAAAAACTTTACCTTGGTTTAATCATAATGGTCATCATAATCGCCGGGACATACAAATTTTTCAGTCCGCTCTCCTATTACCAACCTCTCACCACCGAACAATTCAAACAACGAATCTGGTTTGACTTCTGGAAACTCAAACCGATAGAATAACCAACTTGGAAGCTAAACTTCCAAGTTGGTTATTCTAATATTGCTTTGATGCGTCGCACGCCAGATGATACGGCTTCTTCTTTGATGATTTTGAAACGGCCGAGCTTGCCGGTGGAAACGGCGTGCGGCCCCATACAAATCTCTTTGGAAAAAACTTGTCCGCCTTTGGCAACATCTCCCGCCGTGTAAACTTTTACTTTTGTTTCGTACTTATGGCCGAATAATCCGATAGCGCCGGATAATCTGGCTTCCTCCAAGCTCATCTCTTGCCAAGCCACCGGCAGATTTTCCTTTATTTTCCCATTGACGATTTGCTCCACTTTTTCTATTTGCTCTTTGGTCATTTTTTCTAGCCAGGAAAAATCAAAACGCAGTCTTTTGGAAGTGATGTTGCTTCCTTTTTGATTAACACTGTCGCCCAAAATTATTTTCAAAGTCTGATGCAGAAGATGCGTGGCCGTATGGTATTCCGTCATTTTCTCTCCCGCATCCGCCAGTCCGCCCTTAAACATTCCCGCCGACGTAGTTTTGGAAAGATGTTGATGCTTCTTAAATTCTTCGTTGAATTGTTTGACATCCGCATTGCCGCCTTTTTCTTTCGCCATTTCAATCGTCATTTCCAAAGGAAATCCGTAGGTGGAAAAAAGAACAAAGGCGTCTTTGCCGGAAATAAGTTTGCTTTGCGCCATTGCTGTCATTTTTTCAAATTCTTTTATTCCCTTATCAAGCGTTTTGTTAAATTTATTTTCCTCTTCCGCCACCACACTTAAAATCATTTCTTTTTTCCGCTCAATTTCCGGATAAAATTCTTTATAAATTTCAAAAACCGGCTCGGCGGCTTCGGCCAAAAAATTTGCTTCAACTCCCAATAATTTGCTATGCCTGGCCGCTCTTCTAATCAACCTTCTTAAAACATATCCTCGTCCGACATTGGACGGAGCCACTTCGTCGCCGATTATGAAGACACTTGCTTTGATATGATCTGCGATAATTCTTACAGATTTTTCTTTTTTACTGTCGGAAGATTTTAGATCTTGCCTGTCGGCAGACAGGTTTGAAATTTTAGATTTTATTTTGACAACCAAAGGTTGAAACATATCCGTTTCGTAAACATTGTCTTTCCCTTGCGTTATCATCGCCATTCTTTCCAGCCCCATTCCCGTATCAACATTTTTCTGCTTCAAGGGATAAAATTTGCCGTCTTCGCCTTTATTATATTGCATAAAGACATCGTTCCAGATTTCCACCCATAAATCATTGTCGTCGTTGAAACTGTCCGGAATTTTATCAGCGCCGCCCATCCAGTAAAACATTTCCGTATCCGGCCCGCACGGTCCGGTTTGGCCGGCCGGTCCCCACCAATTATTTTTCTTGGGCAATTTGGTGATTCTTTTTTCCAATATGCCCAACTTTTTCCATAAATCAAAAGCCTCTTCGTCAAAGGGCGCGTTTTCGTCTCCGGCAAAAACAGAAACAGCCAGCCGGTTTTTATCCAATCCAAGCCATTTTTTATCCGTCAAAAATTCCCAGCTCCATACTATCGCCTCTTTTTTGAAATAGCCTGCCCCGACGCCATCGGCCGTCTTGGGGTCGCCGAAAGACCAGTTGCCCATCATCTCAAAAAAAGTAAGGTGGCGCGCGTCGCCGACCTCGTCTATGTCGCCAGTTCGAACGCATTTCTGGATATTGGCCACCCGCCTGCCACCTGGATGTTTTTCGCCGAGCAAATACGGCGCCAACGGGTGCATTCCGGCGGTGGTGAAAAGCGCCGTCGGGTCCGTTTCGCTTGGAACAAGAGAAGAAGAAGGGATTATCGCATGTCCCTTACTTTTAAAAAACTCTAAAAATTTTTCTCTTATTTCGCTTGAACGCATGAGCCACCTCTCGGATTTGAACCGAGGACCTACTGTTTACAAAACAGTTGCTCTACCGCTGAGCTAAGGTGGCGTAGTATTTATTATATAACATCTTTTTAAACGACCTGCTGTTTATCCCGCCAACAGCGGGACTCTACCGCTGAGCTATGCTGGCTTGTCTTCGTTTTTATCTTTAGAATCGGCGCCGCCGACTTGGTTCCAATAAGGGTGGCTGTTGCCGTTCATCTTCACTTCCCTTTTCCCTCTTATGTAATTGGCCAGACGCAAAAGAAGCCTTTCCGTCCTCAACACATTTATTCTGAACTTTGATATGACTATTTCAAATTCCTTATAGATTTTCGGCGACAAAGAATCATGCAAGAAAACAGCGAAAGGAACAATGATTCTGGTATTTATGTCGTGAAAAACAGGCCTTGTTTCGCCGAGTCTTCGTTCAAACTCTTCTTTAGGCAGAGCTCTGGCGAAAGACACTCCTTTGGAAAAAAGAAAAACGATACCGGCGGCGGACAAAAGAGCTATATAAATAAACGTATTCATGCGATTTTAAGACAAGTTATACTTGGCGAATCTGGAAACTTCTATTTTTTCGCCGAATTTTTGAATAGCTTGGTTGAGCAATTCTTTGACGGTAATGGCCGTATTTTTTATGTACGGCTGGCCAGTCAATTCATTTACATCAACCGGTCCCGAGGCGGCAATATGCATTGCTATGTCTTTGGCTAAAATTCGAAATTCTTCATTGCCGGAGACAAAATCAGATTCGCTTTTAAGCTCAATAATGACTCCGACTTTTTTGTTGTTGTGCACATAAGCTTCAATCACTCCCGAACCCAACACCCTGTCCGCTTTTTTCTCGGCCGACTTGACGCTTTCTCTTTGCAGAACGGCCAAAGCTTTTTCTATATCTCCATTCGCTTCCTCAAGCGCGCGCTTGCAAGCAGACACGGAGACTCCGGTTTTGTCTCTTAATTCTTTTATTTGCTGGGCAGTTATCATTTTTTTGTTTTATTGAATTGCGAAGCTCTATTATTCGCTCAGCTCGCATAATTTTCTGCTGAAAATTTGCTCTACTCGCGCCGCCGCGCTCCGTAAGGCGTCGCTCATAACAGAGCTTCGCAATTCACGCTACTTAACTGTTTCGGCTTTGACCGGCTCTTGCTGGGCCAAAAGTGTTCCCTCTTTGTAAGCTTTGGCGAATTCGGACATAAAATAAGAAATGCTGGATATGGAATTGTCGTTGCCTGGAACGGGGTAATTGACGCCGGACGGATCGCAGTCGCTGTTGAGCAAGGCGACAACCGGTATTTTCATCTGATTGGCTTCGCTGACGGTTATTTTCTCGTGTTTGGAATCAACGGCAACAATCGCCGACGGCAAAAATTTCAAGTTCTCCGCCAGTCCGCCGAAATAAATTTCCATTTTTTTGATCTGTCTTTCAATTTGAAGTTTTTCTTTTTTGGTGTATTTATTCAACTCTCCCGCATCTCTTTTTTTCTTCAGGTCGTTGAGATGGTCAATCCTTCCTTTTATCTGCTTGAAGTTGGTAAGCGTTCCGCCGATCCATCTTTCTTTGACATACGGCATTCCCAATTCTTTGGCGGCATTCTCCGTCAGATCTTTGGCTTCTTTTTTGGTTCCGACAAACAAAACTATTTTTTTATCTTTGCCCAATTTCTTGGCGAACTCCTTGGCGGAATCAATGTTCTTTTTCGTTTTTTCCAAATCAAAAATTTCCACTCCGTTTCTTAATCCGAAAATATAAGGTTTCATCTTGGGATTTCGGCTGGTCTGCGAATATCCCAAATGTATCCCGCTTAGATACATCTCCTTAACTTCAACTTCGATGCGGTCTTTTTGTTCGTTTTTTTCTTCCGTTTTTAACATAGATTGTATAGTAGCAAAAACGCCGCAAAATGCAACTTCTTATTGAATGTAGCATATTTTCTCTTGCGGTGGGAGGGCATTAGTGATAAACTATAGAAGTGGTTGTGGAAAAGCACAAATCCGTAACAGAAAAGATGAGCCAAAACAACGAAGACAACAAAGGAATAGATTTAAGCCACGCGCTTGACGATTCAAGCAGTCGCGTAAAATTTGAAGGCGAACAGCAATATGTCCGTCCGTGTTACTCCGACACTCCCAAAATCATCCAATTGGTGATGAAGTATTCGGGAGGATATATCAAAGACGAGAAGCAGGCAAGTTATTTTTTGATTGGGTTTGTGGCGGTGGCGATTATCATTTCGTTGTTTTTGATTTTTGGAGGAGGGAAAGACGATTCGGTAAATGTTCAGAAAAAATTTCAAGATAAAATACAGTTTTTGCCCCAATAATGATTTTTATATATGAAAAATAATAAACATTTTTATTTTAATTCTAAAGGTTTTACTCTTATCGAATTACTCGTTGTTATTGCGATAATTGGGCTTTTGTCAAGTGTGGTCTTGGCAAGTTTAAATACAGCACGAGCAAAGGCAAGAGATGCAAGGAGACAAGCCGATTTTAGACAAATAAGTACGGTTCTAAATTTTTATTATGATAAATACGGAACTATGCCAGCAAATCTTGTTCCTGGAATTCAAGTCTGCGATGGTGGATATAATCAAGCCCAATATGACCAGCTTATGACAAGTTTTATTAATGATGGATTTTTAGGACAGATACCTCGTTCTCCGGGCGGTGGAACATATTGTTATTATGATTACGGCGCTAATAATTCTATCGGAGCACTTATGGTTACCATACTAGAAACCGCTCCCGACACTACTACTGGAATATCACCGTCTTGTAGACCATGGGCACCAAATGCAAATTGGTGTTCCCAAGTTAGTGATAAGCAATATTGTATTTGCAATCCTTATTGAGCTTCGCAAGGCTGAAATGTGACAGCTCATATAGATTTGTTTATACCTAGCTTACTCCCTAGCGACATTTAAACATTATGCTAAAATTATTTAATGAAGCTATACAATACCGCCTCCAGAAAAATTGAGGAATTCATACCGCTTAATCCGCCCAGTGTTACCTTTTACTCCTGCGGACCGACGGTCTACGATTATACCCATATCGGCCACTTAAGGACTTATGTCAATAATGATGTTTTAAAAAGAGCGCTTGGGTTTCTCGGTTACAAGGTCAAACATGTGATGAACATCACCGATGTCGGCCATCTTACCGGCGACAGCGATGAAGGCGAAGACAAAATGGAAAAAGGCGCGGGGAAAAAAGGAACGACCGTTTGGGAATTGGCTAGAGTTTATACGGATTATTTCATTTCTTCCATAGACGCTATGAATATAATCAGACCGGATGTTTTCTCCAACGCCACCCAGCATATTCCGGAATTTATAGAGATGATAAAAGTTTTGGAAAACAAGGGCTTTACTTACGAAACGGATGAGGCGATTTATTTTGACATTTCCAAGTTTAAAAATTACGGCAAACTTTCCGGCCAAAAACTGGAAGACAAGATGACAGCCGCCAGAAAAGAAGTTTGCGTTGATACCGGCAAAAGAAACCCGGCCGATTTCGTCTTGTGGTTTAAAGCGACAGGCCGGTTCAAAAATCACATTATGCGCTGGCCGTCCGCTTGGGGAGAAGGCTTTCCCGGCTGGCATATAGAATGTTCGGCCATGTGCATGAAATATCTTGGAGAAACCGTGGACATTCACGCCGGCGCTATAGACCTTATCCCCGTCCATCACGAAAACGAAATCGCCCAATCGGAAGCGGCGACCGGCAAGCAATTCGTCCGCTACTGGTTCCATAATGATTTTCTGTTGGTGGACGGGCAAAAAATGAGCAAGAGTCTTGGAAATTTTTACATTATTGACGATATAAAAAACAGCCAATACGGACCGATGGCTTTGAGGCTGTTATTCTTGCAGACTCATTACCGCCAGATAATGAATTTTACCTGGGAGTCGTTGTCCGCATCAAACAACGGTTACGGCAAGCTTGTAAACCATATCTGCGAGCTGAAGCAAAAAGTTGATGAATCAAATTTGAAAAAAGAATACGGCCAAGAGGCGGAATCTTACCGCCAAAAATTCGTTGACGCAATTTCGGACGACCTTCAAACGCCCAAAGCCGTGGCTGTTTTATGGGAAATAACGAAATCAAACCTGCCGCCGGACGAAAAACTTCGCCTTATTCTTGAAATAGACGAAGTTTTTGGTCTTAATCTTAAAAACGCCAAATTTTTCGCCGTTGAAATTCCGGAAGAGATAAAAAAACTGACCGAAGAACGAGAGGCGGCGAGGCTGGCCAAAGACTTCCAAAAATCGGACGAATTGAGAAAAAAAATCGCCGATATGGGTTATGGCATCAAAGACACGGATGAAGGTTACAAAATCTCAAAAAGATAAAATAATAACTAAATAAAAATGTACACGGTTTATAGCGATCGCATTTTTTCGTGTACATTTTTTATTTATCCTTATTTATTCGTTTTTTTTATCGCCGCTTCAATGAATTTTAAAAACAAAGGATGCGGATCAAGCGGACGAGATTTGAATTCCGGGTGGAATTGCGCGCCGAGAAAGAAAGAGTGGACGTTTAGAGGCAGTTCGGCGATTTCCATAAGTTTGGCGTTGGGCGACTGGCCGGAGAAAATAATCTCCTTTTCTTCCAGTTGTTTTATAAAATCGGGATTGACTTCGTAGCGGTGGCGGTGGCGTTCGGAAATTTTTTCTTGACCGTAGGCCGAATAAGCGATGGTGTCTTTTTTGACCTTGGCTTCATACGCGCCAAGCCTCATAGAGCCTCCGTAATTATTTTTAATTATTTTTTCTTTCTGCTCCGGCAAAATATCTATGACATTATACGGAGTTTTCGGATTCACTTCCGTGGTATGAGCGCCTTTCAGTCTGGCGATGTTCCTGGCGAATTCCACCACCATCAGTTGCATGCCGTAGCAAATACCCAAAATCGGCAGCTTGTTTTCCCGGCAATATTTTATGGCCGCGATTTTGCCTTCCACTCCCCTATCGCCGAAACCGCCCGGCACGATAATCCCGTCGTATTCGTTTAATTTTTTCAAATTATCTTCGGCGCCTTTACCCTCATATTTTTCCGCGTTAAGCCATTCTATGGACGGCTTCCGGCCGTGAAAATAAGCGCTATGTTTTACGGCTTCTATCACGGAAATGTAAGAATCGGCCAGCACGAAACCGCCGGTGGAAAAATATTTTCCGATGATGCCGATTTTGACCGTTTCTGTAGCTTTTTTAACCTTATCAACAAAATTTTTCCATTCTTTGAAATCTTTTTTTTTGGACTTGATTTTCAATTTTTCGCAAACAACTTTGCCCATATTATCCTTTTCAAAATTGAGAGGTATTTCATAAATGCTTTCCGCGGTGGGAGCGGAAATAATGTTTTCCACTTTCATCCCGCAGTTGAAGGCGATTTTTTCTTTTCGCTTGCCGTCTATCGCCTCCGTGGAGCGGGCAACGATTATATCGGGCTGAAGGCCGGCGCTATTGAGCGTCCTTGAAGCGTGTTGGGTCGGTTTTGTTTTCTGCTCGCTGTCGGCGCCGATGTGAGGCAGATAACTCACCAAGACGAGAAGCGTGTCGTTATGATTTCTTATCTTAAGCATTCGCACGGCTTCCAGAAAAAGAATGTTTTGATATTCGCCGACTGTCCCGCCTATCTCAATTATCACTATATCCGCCTTGTTTTTCTTAACGGCCTTGTTTATTTTCTCTATTATTTCCAAAGGAACATCCGGCACGACGGAAACGCACCGGCCTTTGTATTCCAAACTTCTTTCTTTGTTGATAATGGACTGGTAGATACTGCCGGTGGTCATATAGTTGTCGCCCGGAATGTCTTTATTCAAAAATCTCTCATAATTGCCCAGGTCTTGGTCGCACTCCATTCCGTCGTTCAACACGAAAACTTCGCCGTGTTCGGTCGGGTTCATGGTGCCGGCGTCCACATTGACGTAGGGGTCTATCTTAATGGATGTGACTTTAAAACCTCTTGCTTGCAAAATGTTGGCGATAGAAGCCGAAGTCACACCCTTGCCGACTCCCGACATCACCCCGCCCACCACGAATATGTATTTCGTCCTCATAAACAAATATGTATCAGTCTAACAACAAAAATAGTTATTGCCAAGATTTTTTTTATTTATTTCTCCGGCAACTCCACAAAAAACTTGCTCCCCTTTCCTTCCCCTTCGGATTCGGCCCAGATTTTGCCTTTGTGGGCTTTGATTATCTCTTTGGCGACATAGAGTCCAAGTCCGGAACCGTTGGCGTAAGCGCTGGAAAGGCTCTTGGCCCGGCCGAATTTCTTGAAAAGATTGGGCATAGTCTCGGCGGAAATGCCGATGCCGGAATCATCAATTTTCAGCAAAACATTTCCGTTTTCGGAAACTTTGGAAAGGCTGACTTTTACGAATCCCTCAGGCGTGTATTTGATGGAATTGTCTATAAGATTGGAAACGACTTGGCGGATTTTGTTGCGGTCGGCGTTGACGCTGAAATTTTCTTTTTCATCCGCTTCAAAACTGATTTTTAACGCTTTGGACTTGTCTGTTGAGCTCTCAATCGTCGCTTTGAATTCATCAGTCAAACCTTTGGCTAATTCTCTGACATCCAGCGCGGCAAAATCATACTGCATCGTCCCTTGTTCTATATGGGAAATATCCAAAAAGTCGCCTATTATCAAAACCAGCCTTTGAGAGGATTGGAAAATTTTATCCACCGCGCTCTTTGTCGTTTCGGAAATTTTTCCGTAACTTCCTTCCAGAATCATTGAGGCGTAACCTTTGATGGCGGTAAGCGGCGTCCTCAACTGATGGGATGCGATGGAAAGAAAATCCGATTTGGCTTCGTCCAACTGTTTCAACCTCAAATTGGCGAATTCCAGCTTGGTGGCCAATTCCTCAATTTTCTCTCTGGCTCGAACCTCCTTAAGAACGGAACGAATGAGAAAGATGCCGAAAATGGAAACGTACACCAAAAAACCGGCATCTATGATTTTTTCCTTATTATTGTCAACAAGAAATATTTTCACCA
>Ga0209212_1000296_pt1 | contig 101400 bp, 97 predicted proteins | sample RifGroC2_FD_183996 | JGI IMG/M metagenome (GOLD analysis project Ga0209212, IMG submission 183996) | Groundwater microbial communities from Rifle, Colorado, USA - Groundwater C2 (SPAdes) (version 2) | ecosystem: Environmental > Aquatic > Deep subsurface > Groundwater | place: Rifle, Colorado... | reverse complement strand
ACCGACCGCATATTGACCTATGACCGACTCGGTATTGACCTATGACCTACTGCTATTGACTTTTGACCGACGCTTTTATTGACCTTTGACTTACCGGATTATTGACCTTAGACCGACTGGCATATTCTTGGGAGTTAAAGGCTTTCAGGAGGTTACGAAGTTTTCCACAGCCCTCTAACCTTTATCTAACCTTTTTTTAACCAATAAGGAAGCGTTGGATCGAGAGGTAGAAAGAAAGATGAAATGCCTATTCCCGAATGAAGCAAGGAAAACCGTCATCTCGTATCTACGACGAACAAGACAGACAATCACATATGAAGAAGGCAGGTATGCTCTCGTCAATGGTATCCCAAACATCAACGACATAGAGCAGGCGTGCCAGGATCGGGCGGTTTCAATATCAGCGAACGGTTCGATTCAGATATGCGGAATCCAGATCCGTCCCGAATGGGACACGACAAGAATCCGGCGAAGGGTTGAAGACCATCTTCGAAAGTGCGCCTCGCCGGAGGACATAATCCGCATCGCTTCATGCCTTGGCGTGGAGCTGAAGTAAACACCCCTTCGTAGGGCGATTAACGAATCAACTTCACTGCAGAAAAAGATGCAGCAGGGACAGGTGCGCCTAATTCCGGCCTCAAGGCAATTCAACATCCGGATTTAGCCCGCTAATCCCCAACACCAGATTTCGTCTTGGCACGGCCAGGCTCTGAACCCAGAGCCATGGCAAAGCCGGTCATCGGAGTACGTCTCCGTGGCCGGCTTTTTTTTATTTTCAGGGAGTGAATATGGATTTTTTAACGGCAGTCGAATGGGTCAGAAACAATGAAGCAGTGATCAAGGGGAATTTTGTCAAGTATCGCAACTTTTCGCCATACGAAGATTGCGACTACATGCAGGAAGCATTCGAGGCCGCGATGGTTGCCACCCTGCGCATCAAAGAAAAGGAAATTTCGTTTGAAGCAGCCTTCTGGAAAATCTTCCGCAGACAGGTCAGCCTGTTCACTCCAAATCCCGACGACAAATCAAACGGTTCGAACTCTGTGCCTTCACACCTCTGCTCGGTCGACATCGATACCGTGGCCCTAAGACAGCGACCGAGGAGAGGGAGAAAAAGGCCCAACATCGAAGCCATCTTTTTCGCGGTCTCCCATTTCCTCACCGAGAAGGAACAGCAAATCCTCTACATGTCCCTGGGGATCTCGGATGAGGGCAGGCTTTCCAATTACGAGATTGCCGATCGTCTCGGATGTTCAGCCGCAAACGTCCGTGACATTATCGGCAGGGCAAATAAACGGCTCAATGGTCTGGTCATGAAGGGGACCATCGATCCCAGCCGGCTTCGATAGCAAGCTTGCCGAAAAATTAGCGCCATAAATGGTTCCATTTTGGTATTCGGGATCAAGCATCCAAATTGGGTGATGTTTCAAACCCATAATCGTCGCCATTATCGGTGCAATGATGCCTTTTCGCCAAAAGATGCACCAATTTGTTGCCCATTCACCTTCCCCCCCTCGTGATTATATATGCAGGGGGGATTCGAATCTCCGATAATCTGCACCAAAAAGGAGGTATTCATGGATGTGCTGGTTTGTGATCTAGGCTTTTCATCGGCAAAGTGGATCTACAGCGGGCGTAAGGGTAGGATCATTTCCGCCTTCAGCTACAACGGCGAGAATCTGCTGATAGGGGAAGAGGCGCTGTTGTCCTCCGGTTCTTCTTACCTGAAAACAATGGAGGAACTGGGAAGGTATTACCCAGTCTTCATCGAACACTGCCAAAAGGTGGCGGCGACCGAGGGAGACTTACTCCTTGCCGTAGGGCTTCCTTATTCCTATTGGCAAGAGCAGAACAAACCCGGCGGAGCGGTTCCCACACTGGCGAAGTCTTTGACCTGCGGTGCGATCAAGGAAGTCGCAATATTTCCCCAGGGTCTCGGCGGTATCAGGGACTATCTGGACAAGTTGGATGAGCGTCCAACAGGGAACGTGCTCGGCATCGACATCGGATTCAACACCATCATCTTCACCTTGTTCTCACCACAGCGGAAACAGATCATCTATGGCAAGACCCTCAACAAGCGCGGGGTGCATCAGATGGCAACAGGTTTCCTTCTCCCACGCATCAAGAGCCTTGCTCCATCAGGTACCTTCACGCCGGTCGAGATAGCGTTCCTGATCGAAAAGGGTTATCTCCAGTATGGCTTCGAGCGGCATGATGTCACCAAAGAGATCCACGAAGCCGGCGTCGCTTACATCGAGCATATTATCAGGGATGTTCAGGGGGAATTGCAGGCACACGTGGGAATGCATGCGGATTTTGATCGAGTGCTGCTATTCGGTGGTGGCGCCGCCCTGCTCAAGGATGAATTCCCGGCCAAGAACATCGAGGTCGTTATACTTCCCGAGCCTGAATTTGCCAATGCCAGGGGCTTCCTATCGCTTGCCGGCGGAAAGTGAGCTTGTCATGCCACAGTACACGATCAAACTGAACACCTATGACCCAGCCATCGTTGAAGCGTTCGAGCGTTTACGCAAAAGCCGAAAGCAGGCTGCATTCACCCATGAAGCGCTTAAGTATTTCCTCGCATCTGAGAAGGGCGTACAGGTGATCGGCCTCATGAGCCATGACCAGTTGCCCTCGTTGCGTCCCGCTCATGACGTCATGAAGGCTGAATTATCCCAGAATCCCGTTCCCGCGGCACAGATCATTTCCACAGCGCCATCCCCTGATTTGTCCAAAGACTACTGTTGTGACGTCATGGAAAAAATCCTGAAATGAGGAAGATCATCTCAGGACGGTAGGTTGACCATAAACCAAGCCCCCTAATTCAAATCGGGTTAGGGGGCCCTCGATTATTGGGAACCTATTGACTGAAAACGGGCGTGGTCATTTGAGGGAGGAGAAACTGATGTTCCCATTTTGCTCCCCAAAAAGGACATCCAAAACGCACGCGGAAACGTATCCGAAAATGGACCAAATCGGAAGCGGGGCAGCCGTGAATTTCTCTATATACATTTATGAAATAAATGTGAACTATTACAGACTTTAGGAAGGCTCGCACCATGCCGTCAAAGACCGCCGTCATTGCCTATCATTACCATGTCCTGTCAGGACATCAGCAACTCTTCGATCAGGTGGAGAGTCGCATATGCGCAGCTTACCGAAAAGGGTTCTCCGTCGTTGAGATCACCAGGATCATCGGTTCCAAGAAGGCTGACTATGCCCACGCCGTTCTCGTGAAACAGAAGGTGATCAACCAGGGGAAACGGGGACGGCCGGCAAAGGACTCCGTGCCCCCTGTTATGTCGAGCTACCTGAGCAGACGATCGCTCTCCTTTGCCAAATGGTGTGCCGGTTGGGGGTTCGACATCTGGGACGCTGGGCATGCTATCAGAGAAAACGCCGAGGGGCCGGTGCTGGATGCCGTAAGGCGGGACTTTCCTGGCTGCTATGTAAAGTTGCGCAAGCTCAAGGAATACCCTGACTATGTCCACCCGCCTCAATGCAGATCAAACAAGCTGGAAGCCAAGGTCTTCTGGGATGACGGAGAACACTGCTATCGTGCCGAACAGATTGAGAATAGTATCGTGCTGGGGTTCGGGTTAAGCATGGAAGACGCAATCAGGAATCTCAAGGTGAGCCACAACTTCGGCCTGATGCTGGTACGACTGACGGTGGGGTGCGGGTGATCAGCGACAATAAGACCTCCCGGCCCTATTGCGTCGTTCGACTCGGGAAAAGTAGTTGACGTTGATCATGCGGGATACCATAAAACGCCACATGCCATTTGGAGTCGCCATCGCGTGCGGGCAATACCTGCTCGTGAAAACTCGCGCCCCCAAATAAAGTCGTCTAGTGGCAGCCAAAGCCGAGCTAATTCCTCATATGTCGAATATTTTGACGTCGAGCGACGCAAACCTCCATCTTGCCCCTAAGATTCTTCGGCTTAGAGGCGAGATTCGCCAAGCGCATGGCGTCCACTGGTTTTGCCTTTCTTCCCCCCTTTTCCCGAGTATCAACATAATTGGACGATCAACATAGTTATGTGGAAACTTGGCAATGTTCTTGAGGGCTCGCCTATCAAGAAAGCTGAGGTATGAGGAACCTGTCGGATGGGTGTGCCAATCACCTAAATACGATACCTTCCCGAAACTCTCAGCAAAGATTCTTCCTATCTCCAGGCGATCACCGTCGTAGTCGGGACAAAAAAAACATTTACCGTGCTTTGCTTTTGGACCCGGACCGGTCAATCCTGTTATTACGACATCGTCGTCATCCTCAGAGAAGTATCCCACCAAAAGCCCCCCTGTCTCTAGAGGCTCCTTGTCTTCCGCATTTCTTTCCAACTCGTTGAGAGCTTTGCGGGATATCCAAACTCGCTTCACTTGTTGCACCGTTCGCAAGCAGGATGTTTGCGAAGAGTGTAACTCCGCCATTCAGGGAATACAGCCTGGCCTTCATTACGCAAGGAAAGTACCCCTACGTCACCTGTGAGTCTCGGGTATCCTCCTACTGCATGTTCACAGAGCGTCGAAACAGCCACTCTCACACCTGCTAAAGCGACCTCCTCTACATCAAAGCTGGCCGCTTTGAAAGTAACATCGCCACAACCAACTGGTTGCAGTCCATCCCCTTTGGGGTCGTAGGGTGGATGGGGGATCTCTTGCGCTCGAAGGGAGTGAAGATAGCAGAGGTAACAACCTTCTGTTGAACCGGGTCTTATTCTCAGGACGTCACCACCCCAACCACCTGCCCGAGAGGCAACTGCAACATAAGGAATTTTTCGTGACGATGCTAGATCAGCGAGTAGGAGGTTGATACCTTGTTCAGCAGTTGCATCATACACAAGATCAGCACCCTCTATCAGCTTTTCCAGGCAGTCCCACTGATCCTTACCAACATCACATGCTCCGATGGTCACTCGGCCGTCATTTCCGCTTTCGTGATCATAATGTGCCGTTCCAATTCTGGTGAATGGATACTGCTGTGAGACGAAGGTCGATATCTCCTTCACTTTCCCCGCACCCGAAGCCGGCAATCCAAGTGGCCATCGGCATACGGTACCTGGGCTTACGTGATCCCCGTCCAGCAATCTTAGCTCTCCCACCCCTGCACGCGCAAAGGCTAGGGCACTTGGTGCTCCAACACAGCCAAGGCCAATGACTGCTACTGTCCGTTGCCGAAGCGGATTTAATTCAGGAACCCGCTCGAACAGATCTTTTTCGCCTGCATACTCAGTTCGTATAATCCAGACTGAGGCACCTCCTCGACCACCCCTTTTAGCACGAATGTCACAATGATAGGCAATGAAGATCCAACCGTCCCGGTATCCTCCAGCAGGACTTTCCTCAGGAAAGCAGAATCCATAGAGGCCGCTTCGTACCGCTGCGATTTCTTTTCTCAGGTGGGCAGCCACCTCAGGATTTGAGGCTGCTAGCAAGTTCGCCAGCTCATCCGGGGTCCTTGCTACAGGTAGGCTGTCTATTCGTTTCCACGGGTAAACACAATCTATGAAATTTTGGGAATGGATCCACTGTTGAAGACAGTCTGGCAAGGTAGCTGCGGGAATGGGGTTCTTATTTGAATCTTGGAGTCCTGCCACCCAAGCGGAAAATGTTTCTGAAGGCAGCAGACTTTTGTAACCTTTAGGAAAGGCTATTTTAATTCGGCCGGCGGTGATTTCAGGCGGGACTTGCCATGAACTATCGATCAACACATATTGTCCCTGCACCGCAGGATAATAGACTGAAAGTGGCTCAGCCTGCCCGTCTTCTCTTTCGAGACGAGAATCTCCATATTTCCTGACAGCTGCCGCTTCCCAATGCGGGAGCATTTCCAATATGTGTTGAGCTGCTGTCATTTGAGGCAACCAGTGCTGGCTACCTCTTTCCAGAAGACAGACATATCCTGAACGCGAGTCGTAATGGCGAAGGTTACAGCCCAACCCGAACACATGGAGAGATGGCCGGAAGTAAGGATACAAGTCTGGGTAGACAATAGTTCCATCCATTTCCGACCCGAGAAGCCACAGACGTATTTGGATTGTCGCCTTCCCATGGGCAAAATTTGCCTTTGGTTTCATCCCGGCGAACTGGAGCTCGTCTATTTCGCGCTCCAGTTCGCCAGGATATCTTTCCCACCAACTCATTATCCTACCCGCCTTCCACCACCAGGATCAGGAGGGTTGGGGGGACGATGGCCAGGATTAGTTGGAGGAGTCGCTGGAGTCGCAGGCGTTGCAGGTTGACCGGGGCCATTTGGGTTCGCCGGAGCAGCGGGAGTTGAAGGGTTGCCGTGGTTTGTTTTATTTTCGTCGTGGGGCATACAAATCTCCTTGTGCTTACTTTTGATCCTTTGGTGGGCAAGGGTCATGGCCGTGGCTGTCAGAAATCGAAATCTTGCCATCCCGATTATGGATGATGAATTCCGTTCCTTGGTTCTGGCTGATACTCCGCCCGCGGCTGACCGCCTCCTGTTTGGTGTCGGCGTGGAATGACGCTCTTTCCGCCCCATCCCGCTTCACATCCCAACCACCTCCTGAGCTCGGCACTACATGATGCTCTTTTCTTTGCATGGCAATCTCCTTTAAGGATTTTATGATTGCGCCAAAGTACGCCTGCAAAACCAACATGTCAACTAAAAGTTAACATTTAGCTATACAAAAATTTAACAATGTGCTATATAGCTAGAATCGCACTAAAAATGCTCTTCGTAAAATTTTACGGAGATTCTGGCTGAAATGTGATAAAACCCTCGGAAGCTAATGACGGAGGAAGCGCGATGACGATAGGGAGAAGAATATCTGACAAGAGGAAGGCATTGAAGATCACCCAAGGTGCTCTGGCCGATGCAGTTGGAGTGACGACAGCATTTATCAGTCAAATCGAAACTGGCAGTAGGAAGCCATCATACGGTTTGATGCTCAAGTTGGCCCACGAGTTGGGAGTCAATCTTGATAGTCTTTTTAGCGATAGTGATAATGAAGAGCTCGACCCAATAGATAAAGTTATCTTTTCCACTATACCCTTCTTGGAACCCGAAAATAAGCGAAAGATACTCGAACATATATTCCTCCTGTCAGGCACAAAATTCTATAATGGTTTTCCATTTCTGACATCAGCAACGGAATATGCGCAGTATATTATTCGTAACTGCAAAATAAAGGATGTCCCTGTCAACATCTACCAAGTTGCAGATAGTCTTGGCGTTAGAATAGTTAAGGCCGATCTGGGAGAATGTGAAGGCCTTCTGTATAAAACTTCTGAATCTCCACTGATATTGCTCAATATCAACTTTAACCATCTTGAGCGAGAGAAATTCACAATTGCCATACTCCTTGGTCATCTTGTTATACCTTGGCATCTGAAACAAACATTTTACAGATATGAGAATAAAAGGTCGTTAGACATAGATGAACAATTAGAAATGGAGGCAAGACAATTTGCTGGCGAATTAGTACTTCCTGGCTTGGTAGTAAAGAAAGACTTTAAACAAGTGGCACCATCCATTGAAATATTCGAAAAATTAGCCGCAGAAAAATATAAGTGTTCGATGACCGCTCTTGCGCACAAATATACCGAGTATTACGGAACAAAATGCGTATACCTGACATCTAACAACAACTCAATAACCAGATCTTACGCCACTAGCTTTCCATTTAGACTTGTGGACGAGGTAAGTGATGATTCTATAGCTCATACTTTTATAGTTGAGCCTCCTGATAAAAAAGAAACAAGAAGAGGTACAGTTCGAGCAAGCGTCTGGTTTAAAGATGCACCAGCAAGCGCTGAGGTGATAGAAGAGTCAATGCTTGACCCAATTTTTGGAGTCACCGTTAGCTTGCTTCAGTTAAAATAGTTTTTATGTCCTCAACAAGAGCCATTTCAAGATGAGGCTCAAGACCTATTGAGCACGTTCTTTTGTAATGTCGTGAGACATAACGGAGGCGACCATGAGAATTTATCCTAAAAAAGCGAAACCACGTATCAGTCTATGACTGGCGTGGTTTTTTTGTTTTACGCGAGGCCTGAATCAACCGGAATAGGTGGCCGGCTTGAATCGGAATAGGTGGCCGACATGGAGCGGAAACCGCGCCCCTGAACCGAGGAGGGCGTCGGGAACGATGTAATGCCACGCGATGCTGTACTCTTCATCCCCATCCACAGTCAGCATCTCGTTTTGAGTTGATTAATTTTCAGGATTAAGTGCGCCCAACAAAACCGCGGCGCAAGTAGGCGAGAAAGCAGGATGGTTGCGAGCCATGGAATCGAGTCGAAGGAGCGCCTAAGGCACCACCGGTTTCTCCGAAGGCGGTGAACGCTTCAGAAGAGTTCCTCGGCCAGCGCGACGATGATGCCCGCAGGGCCTCGCATGTAGCAGAGTCTGTACTTGTCCTCGTACTGGGCCACCTCGCCGACGAGTTCGGCGCCGTTGGCGCGCAGGCGAGCGACAGTGTCGTCGACGCTTTCGACTGTAAACATGACGCTCCGGAGGCCCAGCGTGTTCGGCGGTGCGATCGCCGGTTCGATCTCGACCAGTTTTGGATTGCGAAACTTCGTCAGCTCAAGCCGCCCGTGCCCATCTGGGGTCCGCATCATAACGATGTCGACTTGAACACTTTCGAGCCCGTTGACGCGGTCCACCCACGGGCCCTCGACCGGCATCTCGCCTTCGAGCGTCATGCCGAGCGCGGTGAAAAATGCGATAGCGGCTGCAAGGTCGTCGACGACGACGCTGACGTGGTCCAATCTCTTGATCGTCATGTCCCTAGTATAGCAGAGGCCGTGCGCGGCGGTCCAGGCCGACCGTTCTCGCGAGTTCGACGTGGTTAGCCGAGGAAACGCAGGGAGATGAGGGGCAGCCAAGCTGCAAGAAGGCCAGATGGATGTCAGCCCGGTGCTCATAGCGGATCTTCAAGCGCCGGAAGCGGTTGAGCCAAGAGAGCGTCCGTTCGACCACCCAGCGGTAGCGTCCAGGCGGTTCTTGGGCTCGACACCACAGCAGGCGACGCGGGGGATGATCCGGCGCTTGCGCAGGGCCAGACGGAGGTGACGGTAGTCGTAACCCTTGTCGGCATGGAGCTTGTGCGGTCGGCGACGGGGCCTGCCGCGCGTCTTGGCGCGGATGGGCTCGATGGCGTCGACGGTGGCGAGCATCATCTTCGAATCGTGCACGTTCGCGGCGCTCACCAGGACCGCGAGCGGGATGCCGTGGGCGTCGACCACAAGATGGCGTTCGGCCCTGTTTGCCGCGATCCGTTGGGTTCTTGCCCGTTTCTTGCCCCCCCCGGAGCCGGCACCGCGGCGGAGTCCAGCGCGGCCCGGTCCCAGTCGATGCGATCGGCCTGGGCCAGCTCTTCGAGAAGCACCTGGTGCAGCCTGCGCCAGACGCCCGCTTGGTACCAGTCTCGCAGCCTGTGCCAGCATGTCATCCCGCTCCCACACCCCATCTCGGCAGGCAAGTACTCCCAGGGGATGCCCGTCTTCAGCACGCATAGGATCCCCGTCAGCGCCGCCCGGTCCGACACCCGGGGCCGTCCGCCCTTGGGCTTCGGCGGCTCCGGCGGGAGCAGCGGCGCGATCCGCGCCCAGAACGCATCAGGCAACAGCTCCTTCGCCATGGCACCCTCCTCCATGGCTCCTATTCTGCTTCCTTGGCTGCTTACGCGACGGTTTTGTTAGGCGTACTAAGTATCCCAAAGTTTCCCCAGGTCGTTCCGTAACTGCTGAGGCGCACAGCCGGAATTCACGAGGGCCTTTTCTTGGAGCCGTGAGTAATAAGGGAGGAATTGATGCAGCGGTGCAGCGGATACAGAAGTCACAGAGCATCATCAAACAACGGAATGCGCACCATGGGATATTAAGCAGCCTGACTGAACGGGAAGGCCCTGAAAAGGATGAGGACGATTGGAGGACACCGGAAACATGGCAGCATTGCCGGGAAAGCATCATCGAGTTAATCAGCAAGAAAACCAGGGTCGGAAATTCTCGGCTATTTTTTCAGAAGGGACACCCAGAGAAACTGAATCAAACTTTTAGAGACCACACCAGAGACCACACGAAAGAAAAAAGGGCTATAGCCTAAGCCGTAACCCTTTGTTTTTATTGGCGTCCCCGAGACGATTCGAACGTCCGACCCCTTCCTTAGGAGGGAAGTGCTCTATCCTGCTGAGCTACGGGGACAAGTCAGACGGACTTTATACAATAGCACCGTCCGTTTTGCAAGATCTTTTATTAAAACTTCAGCAAAGAGAAGACCTTACCTTCGGGAAGCTTCTTGCTCCCCTCCAGAAACTCCAGCTCCGCCATGAAGCAGCACTCGACCAGTTCCACACCCATGCCGCTGATCATGTCGACGACGGCGGCCATGGTCCCGCCGGTCGCCAAGAGGTCGTCCGCGATCAGCACCCGGTCGCCTTTCTTGAAGGCGTCGGTGTGGATCTCCAGCGTGTCGGTGCCGTACTCCAGGTCGTAGGTCTTCTTGACGGTCTCGGAGGGAAGCTTCCCCGGCTTTCTCACCAGGACGATACCGGCGCCGAGTTTGTACGCAAGCGCAGACCCGATGATGAAGCCGCGGGCCTCCACCCCCACCACCTTGTCGATCTTCTCGCCGATATAGCGGTGCGACAGCAGGTCGACCATGCGCTGGAAGGACTTGGCGTCCCCCAGGAGCGTGGTGATGTCCTTGAAAAGTATCCCCTTCTTGGGGAAGTCCGGGATGTTCCTTATGATGCTTTTCAGATCTTCCATTAATCCAGCCGCTCCTTATTTACCGGTAGTTGCGCTGCGCCCCATGATGTCCGTGGCCTCAACGATCTTTCTCAGTTTCTCCAGCGACTTCGCCTCGATCTGCCGGATCCTCTCGCGGGTGACGCCGAAGCTGCGCCCGATGGTGTCCAGCGTCTGCGGGTCCTTGTCGTCCAGGCCGAAGCGAAGGGTCAGGATCTTCTTCTCCGCATCGGAGAGGGTCTCGAACCACTTGGAGACCAGTTCGTACTTGTTCAGGTCCTCCAGCAGCACCGCGGGCGATATGGTCGAGGTATCCTCGATGGTGTCGATGAGGAAGTAGTCGTTGTTCTCCCCCATCGGCCTTTCGATCGAATAGGTCTTCTTCAGGAGAACCATGAGCCGGCGGACGTAGGTGACGTTCACATCGAGGGTGTCGGCGACCTCCTTGATGGTCGGCTCCCGGTTCATCTTCTGCACCAGTTCGCGCGTCACGCGGAGCATCTTGTTGATGTCGTCGGAGACGTGCACCGGAAGGCGGATGGTGCGCGACTGGTTCACCAGGGCGCGCTCTATGGACTGCCTGATCCACCAGGTGGCATAGGTGGAGAAGCGGCACTCCTTGGAGAGCTTGAAGCGCTCCACGGCCTTGATGAGCCCCATGTTCCCCTCCTCTATCAGGTCGAGGAACGGAAGCCCGCGGTTTATGTAGCGCTTGGCGATCTTCACCACGAGCCGGAGATTGGAGACGATCATCCTGTCGCGGGCCGCCTTGTCGCCGAGATCGATCTTCGCGGCTAATTCCTTCTCCTCGTCGGCCGTCAGGAGCTTGGTCTTCTGGATCTCGCGCAGGTAGAGCTTGATGGCGTCGTCGAAGTGCTCCACGACCGCAGCCTTGATCTCCTCTTCCTCCACCTCGGCAGGCTCGTCTACCTCCTCGACCTCCCCGAGTTCAAGTGCGTCCGGGTCCTGCTCAACATCTAGAAAAAGAGGTTCCTTCTCCTCCAGCAGCTCGTCGTTTTCCATGCAAGGCTCCTATGCAAAGCTTTGGTTTGGGATGTGGTGCCTGCAGCCTTTGCTACTGCTCTTCACTCCAGCCGTTCTTTCCGATGAGCCTGACGAAACGGCAGTCGTCGGCCTCTTCCCTGCTGACGCTGCCGTCCATCCCCTTCTTCACCACCAGGAGCCTCTGGTCCACCCGGTCTCCCACAGGGATCACCAGCCGGCCGCCGGGGGCTAGCTGGTCGATCAGGCATTCCGGAAGGCAAGGCGCGCCGGCGGTGACGATTATCGCGTCATAAGGGCCCTCCTCGGGCCACCCCTCGGTTCCGTCGCCGATCTTCAGGTTCACGTTCAAAAGTCTCAGGCTGTCCAGCACCTTGCGCGCCTTCAGCGCCAACGGGCGGATCCGCTCCACGGTGCAGACCCGGTCCGCCAGCGTGGCAAGTATGGCGGCCTGGTAGCCGGAGCCGGTGCCAAGCTCGAGCACCTTCTCGCGCCCGGTGAGCGCCAGGAGTTCGGTCATCTTCGCCACTATGTAGGGCTGCGATATGGTCTGTTTCTCGCCTATGGGGAGCGAGCCGTCGCTGTACGCCTGGGCGGCCATCGCCTCCTCGACGAATTTATGCCTCGGTATCTCGAGCATGGCGTCTATCACCCGCTGGTCCGTGATGCCCCGTTTCACCAGCTCGCCTACCATCCTCTTTCGTGCAACAGCAGAATTCATCTATCCCCCGATCTTTCAGCAGCGGGGAAATATAACAAAAGCAGTGCTGAAAGTCCAGCATCACCGCACTTCCCAGCCCTGCAGCGCCTCGATGGATGCGTGGTTGGTGAGATCGATGTGCAGAGGCGAAATGGAGACGTGCCCCCGGGAGACGGCATGGTAGTCGGTCCCGGGGATGTCCTCGAAACTGAGGTCGGCGGTGCCGATCCAGTAGTAGTTTCGCCCGCGCGGATCGACCTTGTCCACGATGGTTCCCTCGTAGCTCCGTTTTCCCTGGCAGGTGATGAGCGGGGGGAGGAGGCGCTCCTCCGGGAGGTCCGGGACGTTCACGTTCAGATAGGTGTCGCGCGGGAGCCCCTGCTTCTGGACAGTGCAGGCGAGGCGCGCCGCGCAGGCGGCCGCCGCATCGAAATTCTCCCCGGCCCCCTTGGTGCAAAGGGAGACGGCTATGGCCGGGATCCCCATCAGGGTAGCCTCCAGCGCGGCCGCGACCGTGCCCGAGTAGGTGACGTCGTCCGCAATATTGGCACCGCGGTTCACCCCCGAGATGACCAGGTCGGGGCGGAAGGAAAGGAGGCTGTGGATGCCGAGGTTGACGCAATCGGTGGGGGTTCCCTCGACGGAGAAGATGTTGTCGCTGATGCGGGCGGCTCTCAAGGGGTGATGCAGGGTGAGCGCGTGGGAGACGGCGCTCTGCTCCCGGTCCGGCGCGACCACGACGACCTGCGCCACTTCGGAGACACGTTTGATGAGAGCGGCGAGGCCGGGAGCGTGCACGCCGTCGTCATTGGTAAGCAGAATTTTCACTATCTATCCCTCGCTGAGACAATACCGGCATGACTTCATTGTAAGGCGAAGCTGCCGCGCCCTACCTAGCCTACTTTCGGCGGAGCGGCAAATAACTTTAACACATTTTAATAGTGAGGCCTCTTTTTTTGCAAATAGGGAGAAGCGCCCTCTCCAGTACCGTGTCAGTCAGGCTGCGCGCAGGTGACATCCCTCCTGTCATAGCGCAGTTTCATGGCAATGAGACCGCTGTAGCAGACCAGGGAAAAGATGTTGGCGGCAATGAGGGGAAAGTCGTCCAGGGAGATGCCGTAGATGAGCCACAGGAGCATCCCCAGGTTCAAAAGGACGAGCTGCCACATGGAGATGTCGCGGGCCTGTTTTGTCCGGTAGGTCCGGAACACCTGCGGGATCGCCGCGCCGCTGGTGAGGAGCCCGGCAAGGAAGCCGACGAAGCGCATTTCGTTCATTGTCCCTTTTTCCCCTTGAACTCGGCGCAGGCCCAGTCCATCTGCGACAGGAGGCCGCGCAGCGAGGAGACCTCGCGCTCGTCCAGTTCGGCGCGGGAAAAGATGCGGCGCATGGTGCGCATCATGTGGTCGGGGTTTTGCGGGTTCAGATAGCCGATCCTGAGGAAGGTGCGCTCCATGTGGTTGTACAAAGGCTCCAGCGAGGCGGACCCGGCCAGTTCGCGCGCAGGCTTCTCGGGCGGTTCGGCAACACCCTTCTGAAACTCGTAGCAGAAGATAAGCACCGCCTGCGACAGGTTCAGGGAGCCGAACTCGTCGGCCGTCTCGATGGTGGACTGCCAGCGGCAAAGGGCGACCTCGTCGGTGGTGAGGCCGCTGTCCTCGCGCCCGAAGACGAGAGCGAGGCGGCTGGTAGGGGCGCAGGCGGCGAAGCGCTCCACGATCTCGCCCGGAGTTGATATCTCGTTACGGTACTTGCCGTGGCGCCTGGTGGTGGCGACGGAGAACTCGGAGTCGGCGATGGCGTCCTCCAGCGAGGTAAAGATCGTGGCGCTTTCCAGGAGGTCCCGGGCGGAGACTGCGAACTTTATCGCGTCGAGGTGGTCGACCTGGCAGGGATTAACCAGGCGGAGGTCGGTCAACCCCATGTTCTTCATGGCCCTGCAGACCATCCCAATGTTGCCGGGGCTCTGTGTTCCGACCAGTACGACAGAAATCCTTTCCTTCAAATCCATGCAGTTAAACCCTTGTTGTGAAGCGAGATGTTCGGCTGGAAGCGCGACGGGGCATTAGACCATATCGAGGCGGGGTTTTCAACAGCTGAGTCAAAAGAGAAAACCATGGTCCCAGAGCGTCCCGCGTCGCCGCGGGAGACCCGGTATCGATGAGTAACTGCTCCTCCCCCCGGAGGGGGGAGGTTGGGAGGGGGGAAGAACTGGCTGACGGTCCCCCTCCCTGCCCTCCCCCTCCGGGGGAGAGGACACCCGTGCATCACTGGAATACACTAATTGATTACCTTACAGAAAGATCTGGCCCTAAAGATCGCTTTCCGGTTTCTCAGATTTACTCTGTGCCTCTGTGGCCAGGGTCTTCGCCATTCTCTGCGCGTGCCTCAGCGCGACCATCCTCTTCATCCTCGCTCTCGCATGCCTTTTGCGCCACCAGTGGGCGGCGAAGTGGCTCAGCCAGAAACAGGCGATGATGGCGCCCAGCGCCAGCAACAGGTCCGGCTCGTAGCGCTCCACGTCCTCTATGAAGAGCCCGGCCCCCTTGCCGAAGAGGTAGCCGGCCAGGGAAAAGATGACGGACCAGGAGAGGGCGGAGAGGAGATTCAGGTAGAGGAAACGCCGCGAGGGGAACCTGGTCATGCCGAGGATGATCGGGAGCAGGATCCGGAAGCCGTAGGTGTAACGGGAAACGAAGGCGACAAAGGCGCCGTAGCGCTCGATCAGGCGCAACGCCTTCCTGAACTTGCGGGCGATGGAGGTGAAGAGGCGAAGAAGGAAAGCCCCCTTGATCCGGCCGATGTGGAAGTAGAACTGGTCGCCGAGGAAGGAGCCTGCAAAAGCGGAGAGGATGACGCCGTAGATGTCGAGGTATCCCTGGAAGGCGAGAAAACCGGCGAAGATCAGTATCGCCTCCCCTTCGAGGAAAGTCCCGATGAAGAGGACCCAGTAGCCGTGGACCTGCAGGTATTGTTTGAAAAACTCCTGCACAGCGACTCCGGTTGAGACAAGATGGGGTGGTCGTTTGCTGCGCGACGCTAAGCTTGAGAGTATACCAAAGCTTCGCGGCACGCATGCGCGGCCTCGTCTTTTCTAGTTCCGGTAGTTCGGGTTCGTCCCCCGCACCTCGACGACCGGAGCGTCCTCGATCTCTTCCAGGTACCCCGGATCGTCCTCGAAATCGTCCTCGCCCACCGCCCAGGCGTAGAACTTCTCCGATTCGAGCAGCACCGGCTTTTCCGGGACCCCGTACACCCTGTTCTGCATCCCTTCGTCGTAGAGGCCGACGCAGCCGTGGGAGGCGGGCTTGCCGGGGAGGTCCCTGGCATGGATCCAGTAGGAGACGTTGTCCTCGCCCACGTGAAAGCGCATGGCGTTGTCCATCGGGTACTGGTCGGACTGGTCTTCGGTCTTGTAGAGCGAGGAGGAGTGGGTCTGGTCCCTGGCATCGATGCGGAAGATGCCGACCGGGGTCTCGTGCCCCGGGGCCCCGGTCGCGGCGGGAGCGGAGAACTTCAGCTTGCCGTACTGGTAGGCCCCCATCCACTGCTCAGTCATGTCGATGAGGATGTACTTCTCGTGCCTCTTCGCTTCCGGGTACTCGGCCGGCATCGGCGTGTACTCCCGCGCGGCGACGATGTCGTCGGGGACCTTGATGGTCATGCCGGGGTAGACGTGGCGCCTGTCGATACGGTTGAAGCGGGCGACGACGACCCAATCGTCGCCAAAGAGCGACTCCAGGGTCTCGTTGGGCTTGACGAAGTGCGCGTGCCACCGGATTTTGGCGAGGCTTGGATACTCTACGCGGGAGAGGTCCTCGTGGGCCGGGTCCTTCGGGTTGGCCCCAGGCTCCGAGGTGGCGGAAGGATTGTAGACAACGATGGAAAAAAGTACAGCAAAGGCCAACATGAACAAGGTCTTACGTAACATTCGCGCCAACTCCCAACCGAGAAACGACTAATGGGGCATACCGCCCCATTTCGTCCTTTAATTAACATCTTTGGGTTCATCGGTCAAGAAAAAGCGCTTCCGGCCAGCACCTCTTCCACGGCCGTGTACGGGTCGAGGCTCCTGTCACGCATCCCGTTCAGGATCTGGCGGTACATCCCGCTGTCGCTGATGGCGCCGAACACGGTGTCGAACAGCTCCTGGCGCAGCGTGTCGGTGAAGATCTTGGCGTTTCTCTCCTCGATCAGGCGCTGCAGGGCGCCCGACTCCTTGAGCCAGGTGTGATGGGCTGTGAATTCCTCGATCAGCTCGTCGATCCCCACTCCCCTGCACCCTTCCGTCTTCAGGACGTGCGGCTGCCACGCCTCCGGTTCCGGGTGCTTCATCTCAAGCATCGCGGTGAGTTCGCGCGCCGTGCGGTCGGCGCCGTCGCGGTCCGCCTTGTTCACCACGAAGACGTCGCCGATCTCGAGAATGCCCGCCTTGATCGCCTGGATGTCGTCCCCCATGCCGGGAACCATGACGACCACAGTGGTGTGTGCGGTGCTGACGATATCCACCTCGTCCTGCCCGACCCCTACCGTTTCCACGACGATCACGTCCATCCCCATGGCGTCCATGACGTTGACCACGTCCATGGTGGAGCGGGAGAGACCGCCGAGGCAGCCGCGGGTGGCGAGGCTCCTGATGAAGACGCCGGCGTCGTCCGCGTGGCGGTTCATCCTGATGCGGTCCCCGAGGATGGCGCCGCCGGAGAACGGGCTGGTGGGGTCGATCGCCACCACGCCGACCAGGAGGTCCTTTTTGCGGTACGCCGCGATGATCTGGTCCACCAGGGTCGACTTCCCGGCGCCGGGAGGGCCGGTGATGCCGAGGATATAGGCGTTACCGGTATGCGGATAGAGCGTCTTCAGTTCGTCGGTAGCGCTTTTAAAGCGATCGTCGATATCCCGCATCAGGCGCGCGGCGGCGCGAATGTCGCCGTCGAGCACACGTTCGGCAAGGGTCATGGCAAACTCCAGAGTCTGTTCAAAGTTCAATGTTCAACGTTCAATGTTATCAGTTGCGTGTCTACGTAAGTACGCCGCGTACTGTTATCAGGACGCGGCGTACGGTTCAAACGTAGAACATTGAACGTTGAACAGCTGTTAAGCCCGCGGCGTCACGTTGGTGCGGACCCACTCCACTATGGTCTCGGTCGAGGTGCCCGGGGTGAAGACTTCGCTGATGCCCGCCTTCTTGAGACCCGGGATGTCGTCCTCGGGGATGACGCCGCCTGCCATAAGGACGATGTCCGCTGCCCCTTTCTCCACCAGGAGTTCCTTGACGGACGGAAGCAGCGTGTTGTGCGCGCCGGAAAGGATGGAGAGAGCGACGCAGTCGACGTCCTCCTGGATGGCGGCGGAAACGATCTGCTCCGGGGTCTGGTGCAGACCGGTGTAAATGACCTCGAAGCCCGCATCGCGGAAAGCGCGAGCGATGATCTTAGCTCCCCTGTCATGGCCGTCCAAACCCGGCTTCCCTACCAGCACACGTAATCTTCTTTCAGCCATGCCATACCCCCTCGGTTAGAGATTAATATTGATTCAACAACAGTTTTGTAAGTAGGTTTTGCCCCCGAACCTTCTCGGAAGCCCTCAGATTTTCTCTGTGGCCAATGGTTTGTTTTACTTCTCGATGCCGGTGCGCGCCGGAACCCCTGCCTTGTAGTAATGCTTTATCTCCCGCATCTCCGTTACCAGGTCGGCGGCCTCGATCACCTTTTCATGGGCGTTGCGGCCGGTCAGGACCAGTTCGACGTGGTGCGGCTTTTTGCCCATGACTTCCAGCAAAGCATCCACGGAGACCAGCCCCATCGAAACCGCGCCGTTTATCTCGTCCAGGATGACCAGGTCATACTCACCGGAGGCAACCGTCTTGGCGGCCAATTCCAGGGCTTCCGCGGCCAGCTGCTTGTCGGTCTCGTGCGGGTTGTCCTTGTTGACCCATCCGGGACGACCTGTCTGGATGATGGTGAGGAAGGGGGCGAGGCGCTCCGCCGCCATCTGCTCGCCGTACGGTCCCCCCCCCTTCATGAACTGGATCATGCAGACCATCAGCTCCCGCCCGACGGCCCGCAGGGCCAGGCCGAGCGACGCGGTGGTTTTACCCTTCCCGTTGCCCGTATACACCTGAATAAGACCTTGTTCCAGTTTCATGAAAACACCTGTGAACCCGATTGACGATTGACAATGGACAATTATAGAAGCTCCCCCCTTTGTAAAAGGGGGGCGGGGGGGATTTTACCCAGGCTGCTGCGAAGTAGCCGACGGCGCGCCTTAAGGCAAATCGGGAGCGGCACGCTCGCCGTTATCGTTAACGGAAGGCCACAACTGCCGCAATATAGCAACAGCAAAAGGAACGTGTCAAGGTGAAAGAACTAAAACTAAAACAACGTTTAGAGAGAAAACCGGCGTGGGAACAGGAGAAGAGCAGAGACAGCTGTGGGTTTCCGTGAGATTGCGGGTAATTATCAAACAAGAATCAGGCTACTCGGAGCGGGACGGGCACATCCACTCCCCTTCCTCGTTTCGGATCCTGCTGCAAGACGAGCAGAGAGTGGTCAACTGCCGCAACGCAGTCAGTTCGGAAACATCCTCCATGACCAGGAGGAAGAGCGCACCCTCGCTGCAGTCGATCGGGGAGGCGGTCACAAGGTAGTCAGTTTCCCGGTCGACGCCGTCTACCTCATGCATCATCGTGTATTTCTGGCGGTGGAAAGTCTTCGTCAAGCAAGAAGTCGTGATAGCCGTCTTGATAACGCACTCATCACACTGCTCCGTCGTGCCGCAGGGCCGCCCGGAGCTGACCTCGTTCATGCAGCGCATGAGGTCGCCGCAAAGGCGTCTGCCGATCAGCTTCGAGTCGCCCCCGAAAAGGAGCCTCGCCGCGCTGTTGGCGTCCACTATCTTGAGATCCGAATCCACGATGAAAACAAGGGAAGGAATGGCATCGATAACTGCCCAAAGGTATTGGTCCTGGTCGACGAAAGATTCCACACTGTCACCGCCTTCAGTTGATAAACCATATATCGGCATGACGCGTATAGGAGTTGAGCGATAAATCATTTACTTTCCCGGACCTTGCACAGGAGAGCTTCCATGCACAGCCAGCAAGACAAGAACAGTGAGAGAGCCGGCACGGCAAGAGAAGCAGATTGAGAGGGCAAACAGGTCTTGACATCGGTGGGGCCATCTGATATTTACACTGGACACATCGGGCGATTAGCTCAGCGGGAGAGCACTGCCTTCACACGGCAGGGGTCACTGGTTCGAACCCAGTATCGCCCACCATGAATAAATATGGCCAACTAGAGATAGCTGGCCTTTTTTCGTTCGTACTTTCAACCGATTACACTGACACAGGTATTATTATTCCCTGAAAAACTGCTGCAACAAAATCCTTTTCGCACTAATCTAGTCAAGTCTGTGCCCATTCTGTGCCCATGCCAGTCATGCACCCTTTTAAGCCTTCATAGGTACCTGTATTGGCAACGGTAAAAGGGCACTGACTTCCACTGCCCTTTGAGGCTGGAAGCTGGGTTTCACGTTTTTCGGTATTCCCCATTGCGGCTCGTCCTCAGACCTATGTTGTTACCGCACCTCGGGTGGCTCCATAAAGGTGCGTTTTACAGCTCAATCTTTGGCAGGTCCTTGGTGAAACGCTGCAAGCGTTCGGCCCTGGCCGTGATCGTCGTCTTGATTCTCTCCGCGAAATCCCTCTCCTCCGGCGTCGCTCCCGGGATATGCACCGCCTGCAGCGCATGGAGGATCTTCCCGCACAGAGTGCTCAGCGACTTGGCCGCCTGGCGCTGGGACACGCCGCACTCCTCACACATCTCAGCCAGTTGGTAGGTGCCCACCTCGACCGGGTCGAAGCAGTCGCCGATCGCCATGGCCAGGTCACGGTCATAGTCGTAGAGGTCCAGGCAGAGAAGATCGTAGGCCGGGGCTAAGGTGATCCCCGTCCTCCCCACGAAGAAGGAGATGTTCTTGCCGTGGGAGTCGGAGTTGCCGATCACCAGCTGGAAGAGCGCCCAGTCCAGGAGGCCCTTGATGGCGGCCGCCGGCACGCTGCAGACGCCGCGGCTGGCGGTAAAAAGGAGAGGTAGGCTCGCGCCGGTACGCAGCCCCGCCGCGTGCCCGTTTTTTCCGAAGGGGCGCTCGTACTTGTAGTTTGGGGAGAGGTCCAGCATCTGGCAGCCATCTATCAGGTGCAGGCGCTCCACCTTCCCCTCCCGCCACTGTCGGTCGAAACGGCGCACCGAAAGAACCGGTTCCCCGAAGCGCTCGAGGGTGACCCCCGCCACCGGGAGGCCCGCCGCCGCGGCGAGCTTCATGCAGAGGTACTCGTTCACGACCAGGTGCAGCTCCGGATCCCTGCCTAACTTTAGGAGGTGGGTTGAGGCGAGGTCCCCTTCTCCGAACCCCATGACCCCGTCTGGGCGGATCAGCACCGGAAGCTTGGCCTGGACTCCGGCGACCGACAGGCGTGGCTTCTCGTCCCACATCGCTATGGAAACGGTCTTCCTTGCCGCGATCCTGTCGGTCAGCTCCTCAAGTGGTATCTCCCTGAAGGAGGTGGGTGGAGGGTCGGCGCTGTCGTCCGGGGAGAAGGAGAGCGCCCCCGCTGTCTCGGCCCCGATTTCTGCGATGAGCCCGAAGACGTTGGCCTTGGAGCAGGCTGTGCTTATCGAGAGTTCCTCAAGGAATTCCCCCTCGGGAAGGAGGTTTTGCAGGAAACGCCGGACCTGGTCGGGCTGCGAGGCGCCGGGGGGGAGGTGCGGCGATACGGCGAAACCCTTGGCTTCCAGCCAGGCCGGGTCGTAGGAAAGTCCCATGCTCCCCTTGTTGTCCAGGAGATCGATCTCCCCCAGACGCTCCCGGTTCATGAACAGGTGCAGCTTTGCCATGGTTTCTCCCTAATGTGAACTACCCCGCCGCAAGCGACGGGGACTTCCCGGCGGAAAAGTTAAAAGGTCTTTTCCTTGGCCTCGATGCTGATGGTGATCCCCAGCATGGAACAGGCGGTCAAAACATTGCTCAGACGCACGTCGCCCGTGGCACGCTCGATCTTGTCCAGGGTCCCCACGGCGATGCCGCAGAAGTCCGCCGCATCGTGTATGCTGAGCCCGGCCTGGGTCCTGCGAGCCCGGATGAACTGCCCGAGCGTCTCTGCGCTGAGGAGTTCCTGATTCGGAGGAAGGGGGAGAGCTACTACTTTCTTGGCCACGGTACCTCCCAAAAATGTTATTTCCATGTGATTATTCGCCTATCGCCCCATCGAAATCAAGTAAAATGTTGCTATAGTGGAGTTAAAGCGGGAGAGGACCAGCTCGTTGAGTAGGCAACTCACCTCGGTGTGCAGTTCACTTCCTATCGCTTCCTTCAGACCCTGCCGTTACCAGCAACGCCCTTGCGATTCGGATTGTCTTCCCCCTGGTCGGGGCGACGCCTGTTTCTTGCAACAGGCCGGGTTTGCCCGCTACGCTGGGCAAACACAGCAAAGGCCAAGTCACTCGACTTGGCCTTTTTCTTTTTCCTGCTTCCGCTGTACTGAACCTCCCTCCCCTTCAAGGGGAGGGGTCTGGGTGGGGATGGGGCCTTCACTTTCCGACCCGGCTCAAAAAAAATGGGCCCGATTTCTCGGGCCCTTGTTGCTTAACAAAAAAGGAGTGTTTGAACTTTAATACGATTATCGGATAATCACCGTGATCTGAATCACAAGCTGCGAGGATAGTGGAATTTGATCTCATGCCGGGGCCGAGCTGTTTGGATTCATATTTTCGTCGTTAAGTGCTAAGCTGTACCGATGAAAAGGTTAGCCGTCGTCATCCAATCCATCCTGTTCGTGGCCTTGTTGTTCTCCCCTGCGCTGGCCGTCATTGCCCCGGAAAAGCTGGTGTACGAGGTAAAATGGGGCGGGATCAAAGCCGGTTCGGCCATCCTGGAGGCAACAGCAGAGGGCAATGAAATCCGTATCGTCAACACTATCCGCTCTACCGGTTTGGTGTCCGCTTTCTTCAGCATCGACGACAAGACCGAGTCGGTCATCTCGCGCGAAGGGAAGCCGAGGATTTTCAAGGAGAATATCAACGAGGGGAGGTTCAAGGCCCGGAAAGAGGTCAGCTTCAACTTTACCGACCTTTTCGCTGACGGTAAGGACTTGCTGAAAAAGATCGAGAAACGGGATGCCATCAGCGCCAGGACTTACGACAATCTCTCCAGCATATACTTCATACGCTCCACGAAACTGGTGCCGGGGCAGTCGATCTACTTCGACATTTACAGCTTCAAGCACCTGTGGAACACCGAGGTGCGGGTGGTGAAGCGGGAGGAGGTCACCACGCCGCTCGGCAGGTTCAAAACCATCATGGTAACATCGCAGTTGAAGTACGACGGCGTCCCTGCCCGCGTCGGCAACGCGACGTTCTGGTTTACCGACGACAGCCGACGCATACCGGTCAGGATCACGACGCAACTGAAGGTCGGTGAAATAACACTGACGCTGGTGGGTAGAAGTTGATCAACCTGGAACCTTTTTCCCCTTTGCTGGTTGTTGTGCCTGCATGTCTGTTTTGCATCTGTAAGGCAGTGCAAATGACTAATATCTCCTGTAGGCAGGTTCGTCCTGTCCATCGACCCAAATAGCAGCTAAATAGACAGCTTCGTCATTTCCCCTACATTCTGCTCGTCCTCCTTCAGCAGTTCCAAAATATCATCGATGGGCGCCACTCGCCCCTCTTTCATGTCGAACCATGACTGGAGCGTCATAGCGTCGATTTCCCGCTGAAGAATATCTTCTTCGATCAACTTCTGTGCGCCGACTTTAAACAGAGTTTGAGGCGTCATGTTGTGTGCCTTGCAATACTCGTTGATGTTAAATGCCTCAAATTCTTCAAGGTTTACGTTTATTTGATTGCGCTTTTTCATTTCGCCTCCGCTATCATTGCTAGATATTCTAGAGGTCTATGCGTCGCGGTGCAAGGCAAAAACAGCGGGGGTCGGTGAAAGTGTAGAGAAATGAAAGAGGGGCTGCGTGGAAGCAGCCCCTCTTTGTTCGGTCGAATCGCTACTTGGGAAACAGGGTCACCGGAGGCGACCAGGGGCCGACACCGTTACGGTTGAGGACCCTGAGTCTGAAATAAAGCTGTTTGGCAACGTTCAACCCGCTCATGACCATGGAACTGTTGTCTGTATGCACGCTATTGATGCGCCAGTTCTGCTCTACCGATGGGTCCCCCTCAGCGACATGGATCTCCCACGTCTGAGCTGCAACCAGATTGCTTGCTGAAGCTATAGCCGTTCCGGGCTGTGGACCGTGGTAAACAGAAAAGTTAAGGGGTACCGGCAAGCTCTGGTTTTTCTTGGAGGGGGGGCGAGGCGTGAATCCGTTATCGTGCATCACGTTAGGATTGCTCACAGACATCAGTTCAATGAATTTAGATACTCCGTCCAGAAGCGCCACCGCCTGCTCCTGAGTCGCATTGCGGGCTTTTATTCGGTTCGTGTCATGTGTGAACGCCGCCTCTATGTCCGTCGCAAGTTTATCCCGGATTTCCAGCAGCATTGCCGCAGTGGCAACATTGCCGGCGACATTGCCCGAGAAAGCCGGATTCCTCGGCATGGCGGCGGCAACTGATCCCAGTTCGTTTAGAAGGGCTTGTGGACTCATGGTTCGATATAGTTTACTCACGACATTGTTTGGCATACCCGCCTCCCATATTTGAAACGTTTAACGAATTCCACAAAAATATATCACTTCGGAATTTTTGCAAGGCCTTCCTGGAACTAATTCAGCGTGTGCTGGCGTAAGGATCATTCCGCCGTTACCGGCAGTCGGGAAAGTGGATGGTCCGTAGTCGGGTAAACCCGGTCCGTAAGGAGGCAACGCTATCGCGCGGGCAATCGGCAATGGGTTCCGCGAGCCATTTTGCAAGATCGATCAGGGAAAGGGGAAAAGCTCATTCCGTCCGACTACAGGCGCCGTCAGTTCCAGCGCGGTCACGAACGATTAACAAATATTGATGATCTCAGTTCTCTTCATCATGAGGACGGGATGGCTCGCGGTGTGCAGAGGTCGCTTTGCCGTGTGAGAAGCCAGCTTTGCGGTAGGGAGTGGTCGCATACTGATGTGGTGAGGTCGCTTCGCAGTGTGGGGATAGCTCTTCACGATGGGGAGGGGGCGCTTCGCCATGGGGAGGGGGCACTTCGCGATGGGGAGGGGGCACTTCACGATGGGGAGGGGGCACTTCACGATGGGGAGGGGGCACTTCGCGATGGGGAGGGGGCACTTCGCGATGGGGAGGGGGCACTTCGCGATGGGGTGGGGGCACTTCGCGATGGGGAGGGGGCACTTCGCGATGGGGAGGGGGCACTTCGCGATGGGGAGGGGGCACTTCGCGATGGGGAGGGGGCGCTTCGCGATGGGGAGGGGGCACTTCGCGATGGGGAGGGGGTGTTTACCTTCTGGTCAACCAGGTTGTGCCGCGGAGTCGCAATTCTTCACCACGATCAGGCGCCTCGCATCCATATCGAGAGCGACGAGATTGCCGAAGCGTGTCTCCGATTTCGTCCAGCAGCCGTTGTCGAGCATGATGTGGCCGGTCATAAGTGAGTTCTCTATCTCGGATAAGGAGTTCGTGGTGTGCCCCGTGACCAAGGTCCGGCCACCGAGCCTACCCGTATCGACAAAGGTCCCCCGCTCCCAGAGCATGTCGTTTCGGGAGGTGTCGTTGATCGGGTCCGGGGTGCTGAAATCGAGGCCGGCATGGACAAGGACATAACGGTCGGTGCTGAGGACGCGGGGGAGTTTGCAAAGAAAGTCGAGATATCGCGGCGGGATCTCGGTCGGCGCGTCCACCCCGAACTGCTGAACGGTCTTGAAGCCGCCATTGAAATACCAGATCCGCCGCGACATGTCGTCTCCCGCGGCTGATTGCAACAGCATTTCTTCGTGGTTGCCGAGCAGTGGACGGATGTCGAACCCTGTCTCAGATAACTGCATCAGGTAATCGAGCACCCCCTTGCTGTCCGGCCCGCGGTCGATGTAGTCACCCAGGAGATAAAGGGTGTCATTCTTCTCAAGGCGCAGTGCTTCTTCGACCATCTTTTCCAAGGTCCGGCAACAGCCGTGGACGTCGCCGACCGCGTAGCTGCGACGAATCGTCGCAGAGGGTTCAGTACTGGATGACATGTTCTCCCCTTAGAGAGCGCCCCCCCGTAGCAGCCCAGTGACAGCTATCCAGGTTCTGCTCGACGAAGTCGACCAGAACGGGGTCAACCTTGGACTCCGTCTGGATCTGCCGCAGGTGGGATAGTATCTCCGGTGCGGCAAGCGGCTTGCGATAAGGACGGTCCTGGGCCAGCGCCTGGTAGATGTCGGCTACCTTGATGATCCTGGATTCAATGGACAACTCCTCCGCGCTCCTGCGGAAAGGGTAGCCGCTTCCATCCAGAGACTCGTGATGCTGGGATGCCCAGCGGGCAAGTTCCTCCATTCCGGTAACCCCGTTCAGCAACTGGTACGTAGCGAAGCTGTGTCTCTTCATTTTTACCAGCTCCAACGGGACGAGATGTTGCGTACTCTCCAGCAATTCGTCCGGGATCTGCAACTTACCCAGGTCGTGCATCAGGGCGGCGACGTGCAGGTAGTCGAGCCTCTCCCCTGAAATGTCGAAGTGCCCCGCAATGTACCTGGTAAGGTTAGCGACGCTGAGGGAATGCTCCGAGGTGAAGTGTGATTTTGCGTCCACAATTTCAGCGAGCACATGGGCCAGTTCCTTCAATTCGTCCAGGCTTAACCGCTGTTCGTCGGTCTGCAGTTCCATCTCAGACAGAAAGCCCGGAATGCACTGGGGATCCAGTACCATCCAGAAGGCCTCGGCCCGTGCCGCTTCAATGAAGGCATCGACGAGTTCAGGGGCAAAGAACGTTCCGCGGTGCCGCTCGATGCGGGAACTGATCTCCTCGACGTGCATCAGAACCGAATCGTCCGGATAAAACGGCCTGGCGATGGCATCGACGCGGTCGGCAAGATAGATGAGGTTCGCGTGCAAAGCCAGGTCCGGGTCGATGCCCTGCTGCTGTAAATCGTCCCAATGCGTGTGGTGATGAAGAACGATGGGCGCCAGGTGGGCAAGCCGGCTGGAGCTTTTCAGAAGCAAGCTTCCCTTCTCGCAGTGAAGCCCCGACTCCGCCCAGTCCATCTCGTTGACCAGCGTTCGATGGACGCGTGTTGAGGAGACGCCGATGTCGTGCAGCAATCCCGCGTCGAGCAGAAGGCTTCGTGCGGCTTGGTCCCATCCGAGTCTAGCTGCACATTGGACGGCAAGGATGGCGACACGTCGTCCGTGGAGTACGTCATCAACGCCGACCAGACCTATCGAGCCGGCTATGAGAAGCACCATCTGCCGCATATCTATCTGAATAGACATCGTCCTCTCCTTTAGCTGGAATCAACCAGAGCCCTGCCGGTCGCTGAAGGTACTAAGTATAAGCCCGATTTCCCGGGAGGAAAGGGCGATAAAGAAAGGCCAGGTGCCCCCGACATACGTGTGTCGAGCCTGCACTTGGCCTTTACAGCTGCTGCGGCGCCGGATTGTCCGGCTTGCGCTTTTGCGCCTATTAGTACTTGAACCGTAACCCCACAGTGGCGTTGTGGGATCTGAATATCACGTCGTCGTCGATAAAAGAAGCCGTGGACGTGGCGAAGTACCGGTAGGCCAGGTCCAACGACAGCTGACGGTTCAAAGGGATCTCAAGACCGGCCCCCACCTGATAGGCGAAGGCAATGGCGTCGTCTGCCGCATACAAAAGCCCGCCGTTGAAGTCGTAGGTGTCGCTTTGGTGCATCGCGGCGAGACCGACGCCCCCCCCAAAATAGGGAGTGATCGGCATTTGGCCATGCAAATCCACAAAAATGTTCATCATGAACGCCGTGACGTCTATACTGCCGTCCACCCCTCTGTAGCTGGTATTGGTGTCCTTGTCGGTGACCGTATTCACCTCGCCCTGTTTATAGGAAATCTCTCCTTCCAGACGCGCCGCCCCGAAATCGAAACCGGCTGCCCCCCCGATATTCAAACCGGGGTCGAATTGGATACGGTCATGGAAGGCTCCAGACGCATCGGCGTCTTCGGGAACGGTCACTCCGACAAACCCTGCGAAATACGGTCCCTGGCGGTAAAGCTCGGCAGAAGATACCGCCGGGATCATGAGTAGTGCAATCAGAATGAGGAACTTCTTCATGTTGTTTCTCCTTGGCCACGGGCAATGCTTATTCCAGTATGTCTGCCAGTACCTGTTCAAGCGACTTGCCTTCGTAGAGGCTTTCGAGGAGTTTGTGGAGAGTAGCTTGTACCCCCTTGTACTGACAATTCGCCACCAGTTGGTTCTCCAAAATCTGCAGTTGATCTCTGGTCATAGGTCCTCCGGAGTCGTTTTATCAGCATAGTCTTTCAAACCGGCGTTGATTATTCCTGAGCAATTCTGCCAAATCGTGAGCGCCTGTCAATTGTCTTCCACTCCACTGGCTCCTTGCGCCTAAACCATGCCACTACCGCCTCGGCTGGTTGCGGGAGTAATTGTACCATCCAAAAAGCGAAGCTTTTTCGCCATTCCACATTTATCCCGTTTCTGTTATGGTATGAAATTGCTTGGCCCTTCCTTGCGAAGGTATAAAAACGTACCCCGGAGGTTTCATCTAGATGAAGTGCCGAATCCTGTTCCTGCTTATTGCCGCCATCATACTTTCCTTCCCCGGCGCACAGGCCGCTACCCCTGTTCTGAAGTCCAACCCGCCGGCAGTAACGCAAGATGTCAACGTACCGATACTGCTGTACCACCGCTTCGGCCCGGCGGTAGTCGACGGCATGACCATAAAGACCAGCGTCTTCGAGGAACACCTGAAATACCTGAAGGCAAACGGCTACACCGTGATTCCGCTGCGGAAACTGATCGACTACTACCTCAAGAAGGGTCCCGCTCCCGCCCCGAAATCGGTCGTCATCGTGGAGGACGACGCCCACAAGTCGGTCTACTCCGACATGCTCCCGCTGGCCAAGAAGTACAACGTGCCGGTTACCGTGTTCGTCTACCCTTCCGCCATCTCCAACGCGAAGTACGCCATGACCTGGGACCAGTTGAGGACCCTGCAGAAAAACGGTTTCGACATCCAGTCCCATACCTTCTGGCACCCGAACTTCAAGCGCGACAAGAAGAAGATGACCCCGCCGGAGTTCGAGAAATTCGTGCAGGTGCAGCTGAAGAAGTCGAAGGACCGCCTGGAGTCGCAGCTGGGGACCAAGGTGGACATGCTGGCCTGGCCGTTTGGCATCTACGACGACTACCTGATGAAGAAGGCGACTGATGCAGGATACGTAGCGACTTTCACCATCGAGGCGCACCATGCGAACCCGAGGGACCAGGTCATGAGGCTGCCGCGCTACCTCCTGATCAACTCCGACCAGGGGAAGGCATTCGCCCAGATAGTGGAAGGGAAGGCTCCTAAGAGGAACGTTGTTTATTAGGCGCCGGAAACTTTGACTAAACGCAGTCCCCCTCGCCATGAGGGGGACTGTTTTTTCACCCGGAGAGCCGCCTGTGGAAAAGAAGACAGCGGAAGAGTGCGTTGCAGGCTGCAAGAAACATCCCTGCGAGGACTGCACGTTCTGTCAGTGGTGTTCGGATGATCGCTGCAGGATGTGCAGGGCGAAGAAAAAATGTGGCGGGAAGCTGTCCCAGGCGGAACAGATAGCTCTTTACGAAGAAATAAACCGCAAGTAATCCAACGAGAATAGACAAAGCCAAAGGCTTGCGGCAAGAATTGCCGCTCCTACAATGCCGTCGGCGTGCTCGATCCCTTCCTCCCGGAAAAGATCTCCCTCTTAAATTCGCTCAAGTCCACCGCTTGCCATCCGAAAAGTATGGCAAAGTCAGATATCTCTCCCATCGCGCACCTGCACCTTGACCACCCCGGCCCGCGGCCTTGCTCCTGTCAGTTTCAGACAAAGGGATGAGAGGTACCCGACCGTCACCACCTTGTGGATGTACGACTGGGTCGACCCGTACAAAAACCTCCGCAATCCGGATGGCGTCCTGCTGCCGAGGAGCAGCGGACAGTAGTCGGAAAGCTGGACGGTGACGCGCACGCCTTGGTCGCAGGGGGCGGCTGCCAGGGAGAACATGCCGCGATCGCACTCCCCGGCCTGTACCAGGATGCCGCCGCAGATGCGAAGGTGCACCGACTCCCCTCCCTGGTCGACCTCGAATCGCGCCGGCCGGAAGGCAAGGAGTGCGAGGCGGGTCCCGAGGAGCCGGAACCGGACCCCATCCGTCGTCACGGTGGGGCGCACCAGCCCCAAGGTGCGGTTCCGGATCACCCGGAAGTAGTGCTCAAGGAGCAGGGACCAAGTGACGCGCGCTGAGACGGACGCCGGTAGATCGATCCACTGCACCGAGTAAACGGAGGCATCGGGAAGGAGTACCTGTTGACACGCTACTTGCATCTCACGCTTTTCCGTGTGCGGCATGGCGGGAATCTCCAGCAACTGACAACAACCGTAAAACGGCACGGACCAGCTTGGTAAAGGCACCTATGGCCGCCATCCGCCGGAAGGAAGCCGGCGCATGCCGGTTCGGCGACCAGGTCGGCAGGCGTAACGGGAAAGGGAGAGAAATGATGGAAACGATTCAGTGGTCCAAAGATCTCAGCGTGGGCATCGCCAAAATCGACGAACAGCACAGCAAGCTGATCCAGATCATGGGTGAACTCGACGAGGCCATCAGAAAAGACGAGGCGGCCGACATGCTCGAGGATATCCTGACCAACCTGTTCAACTACGCCCAGTCACACTTCGCCACGGAGGAAGAGCTGCTCAGGAAGCACAAGTACCCCGAGATGGCCCTGCACGAGCTGGAGCACCAGAGGTTCATAGCGAAGGCGTTCGCCTTCAAGGAGAGACTGCACTCCAAGCGCCCCGGCCTGGCACTGGAGCTGCTGACCTTTCTTTCCAGTTGGGTACTGAACCACATCGAGCTGACCGACAAGCGCTACACCAAGCACCTCCACGGCTGCGGAGTGCAGTGATCTGCCGCTCGCAGCGCCATCAAAAAACCTAAAACCGTTAGCCACGGAGAAAATCCGAGGCAATCCGAGGAAAACCGAGGAAAACAGGGGCACAAGAAGGCTTTAAACTCAAGACCTTGAGCCTTCCTCCGATTTTCTCAGAAGTTCTCCGTGGCCAATGGTTTCCGTTTTCCGGATTCCGGCCGCGTGCCTGCCGGCCCCCTTCGACTCTCACCCTTTCACGCAGATCGCGTACTTCAGGTAGCGCCCTTCAGGAAAAGTCACGGGGTAAGGGAAGTCTTCCGGCTGGCCGCAGATCGAGATGACCTGGAGCATGGTTTCGGCCTGCAACGCGCCGCGCCGCATCTCCTTCAGGTACTCCGCCAGGTCGACCTTCTGGTGGTTCGAGGAAGCGATCAGCACCCCCCCGGTCTTGAGAATCTTCAGCGCCGCGGCCACGAGGTCGGACGTTCCGCCCCGCGTGGTGAAGCGGCTTTTCGAGGTGGTGGAGAACGAAGGGGGATCCATCAGGATCACGTCGTAGCACTTGCCTTGCCGCGCCATGTCATCCAGCACCGCAAGGCAGTCCCCCACCAGGAATTCGTGCCGCTTCGGGTTGAGCCGGTTCAGGCTGAAGTTGTTGCGGGCCTGCTCCATGTATCCCGGCGAGGCGTCGACGCTGGTGGCCAGGCTGGCCCCGGCAGCGGCGGCCGCGACCGAGAAGGCCCCGGTGTAGGAAAAGAGGTTCAGAAAACGCTTTCCCTTGACCCGCCGCATCAGGTCGCGCCGGTTCTTGCGCTGGTCCAGGAAGAGCCCGGTGTTGAGCCCCATCTCCAGGCTCACCTGGAAGTTGAGCCCGTTTTCCTGCACCACCAGCGGCTCGGGTGCGCGTGTCCCGGAGAGCAGGTGACCGTACTTCTTGGCGTCTCCTTCGGACTCGAGTTCCCTCGTGTTTTGCGGACGCCCCTTCTCGTAGATCCCCGCCGGCGCAAGGAGTTCGTCGAGCGCCTGCGTCACGAGCTTGATGTACCTGCGCCAGCCGGCGCAGTAAACCTGCACCATGAGGAAGTCGCCGTAGCGGTCGACCGTGAGCCCGGGAAGATCGTCCCCCTCCCCGTTCACCAGCCGATAGGCGTTACTGTCCTCGAGATCCACATGCTGCTTCCTGAGCATGACCGCCCGCTCCAGGCGCCTCTTGACCCAGCCGAGATCGAGCCGCATCCGCTCGCGGGACAACACCCTGGCGACGATCCGGTCCTTGGGGTCGAAAAGAGCGGTGGCGAGAAAACGCCCCGAGGCGTCGGTCAGCTCCAGCAGATCGCCCGCCTCGCCGCAGGGCCACTTCCTGGTGTAGGCGTCGGCGATGATCCAGGGGTGCCCCAGCTCTATCATCCGGACGGATTCGGACCCTACCACGCATGCTCGCGACATTTGTTCCTCTGCAAAAAGATAGGGGCGGAAATCCCACAGGGGAAACCGCCCCTCTTGGTTAAGGGTGGCGCAACGGGTGCCTCGCGGCAGCCTAGTGGGAGACCTGCGAGCCGGCCTCGGCGGCCATCGCCTGACGCGCCTGCTCGAGAGCTTCCATTTCCTTCAGCTTTTCGCCGAGCCAGTAGTGGAGTTCGCGGGCGGTCTGGTAGTTCACCACGACGCCGTTGATGACCTGGCGCACCAGGCTGCGGCCGAGATCGGACGGGTCGACGGAGGTTTCCGGACCGATGGAGCCGGCAGGGGTGATCTCGTGGCTGATGGCGTTGGGAAGCGGCTGGCGCTCGAGGTAGAAGTTGATCACCAACTCGCCGCGGGGGGAGATGCCGCCGTGGGCGCCGTTGATGTAGATCGGGTTATAGTCATAGGTGAAGACGTATTTGAAGGTCATTTCGGGTTTTCTGGTGGACATGCATGCTCTCCTTTTGAATGAATGTATGACAATGACTACATGCGGTTTATAGCATGGAGCGGCAGTCGATGGCAAACAAGAATGCAACCGTCGCTAATCTGAACCGGGGCGAATGATCATTCGCCCCTACGGGGTGATCGGGAGAATTGGCGTCCGCCCCCGAACCTGTCACGGATACGCCATCTGTAGGGGCGAATAAACATTCGCCCAGCTTCGCCGCTGCCGCCGATCTGTAGGTGCGAATAAACATTCGCCCAGCCTCAGGCGTGGTGCGTTTTGGAGAGGTAGTAGTCGTAATTACCCTCGTAAAGCCGCATCTCGCCGTGATCGACCTCGATGACCCGGTCCACCAGCTGACGCAGGAAGTGCCGGTCGTGGCTCACGAGGATCACGGTCCCGGCGAAGTTCTCCAGCGCGTTCAGAAGGATCTCGCGCGAGCGGATGTCGAGATGGTTGGTCGGCTCGTCCAGCACGAGGAAGTTCACCGGCCGCGCCAGGAGCGTGGCGAGGACCACCCTGCTTTTCTCGCCGCCGGAGAGGTTCTCGATCCTCTTGTCCACGTCGTCGCCCTGGAAGAGGAAGGAGCCCAACAGATTGCGGATCACCCCTATGGTCGCCAGCGGTATCACGTCCTGCAGGGTCTCGAATATCGTCTTCCTGGGATCGAGGATCTCCATGGCGTGCTGGCTGAAATAGCCGAGTTCGACGTTGGCGCCGAGCACGACGCTCCCCTGGCTGGGCTCGGTCTCACCGGCGATGACCTTCAGGAAGGTGGATTTGCCCGCGCCGTTGACGCCGACTACAGCGATCTTGCTGAGGCGCTTGATGGTCCCGGAGACGCCGGAGAAGACGGGGTGGGTGCTGCCGTCCGGGTTCGGCCAGCTCTTGCCGAGGTTCTCCATGGCCACCACGTCGTCGCCGCTTCTGGGCGGATCGTTGAACGCGAAGCGCACCACCCTCTCCTCGGGCGGGATCTCGATACGTTCGATCTTCTCTATCTTCTTCACCCTGGATTGCACCTGCGCGGCATGCGAGGCGCGCGCGGCGAAACGGGCGATGAATTCCTCTTCCTTGGCGAGCATCTCCTGCTGGCGCTTGTAGCTGGCCAGAAGCTGGTCGCGGCGGATGTCGCGCTCTTTCTCGTAGAAGTCGTAGTTGCCGCCGTAGGTGGTCACCGTCTTGTTGGCGACCTCGATGACACGGCTCACCACGCGATTCATGAAGTCGCGGTCGTGGCTCGTCATCAGGAGCGCGCCCTTGTACTCGCTGGCGATCCACTCTTCGAGCCAGATGATCGACTCCACGTCCAGGTGGTTGGTCGGCTCGTCCAGCAAAAGCACGTCCGGCTGCAAGGTCAGGATGCCGGCCAGCGCCACGCGCATGCGCCAACCGCCGCTGAAAGACTCCACCGGGTGATGGAAGCGGTCAGGTCCGATGCCCAGGCCGGTGAGGACTTCCTGCGCCCGGGAATCGAGGTCGTATCCCCCCCGGTGCTCGAACTCCTCCATCGCGGAGCCGTACCGCTCCAGCAGCGACGCCATGTCGTCGTCGGACATGGGAAGCCCCATCCGCTCCTCCATCTGCTTCAGTTCACCGGCAAGGCGCACCGTTTCCGCGGAGACGGCCATCACCTCGTCGAGCGCGGAGCGGCCGGACATGTCGCCGATATCCTGCGAGAAATAGCCGACGGTGGTCTTCTTGCCGACGGTAATCTCGCCGGCGTCGATCTCTTCCTCGCCGGTGATGATCCGGAAGATCGAGGTTTTACCCGCGCCGTTGGGGCCTACCAGCCCGCTCCTGGTGCCGGGGAGGATCTGAAAGCTGGCATCGCGAAAAAGGACCTGCGAGCCGTGCTGTTTGGTGATGTTGGAAAGATGAATCATGACTTCTCCGTGAGCTGAATAATTAACTTTTCAGCGTTAGCATGAAGCCGCTCCAGTGACAACTTAATTTTTGCCAACACAGCCTGCTGCCGGCAACACAGTGAACGTCCTCCCCTTCATGGACAGCCCCGTAAGTGGGTCATAGCGCGTAATACCGGCACAGGAACTGTGCAAATGGCGTACAGCGACGGGGGGACCGATCTAGTGGCCGAGGGAGAGGGAGGGAACCGGAACCCTCCTAAACCACGAGGATCACAGCGATTATTCAGTTAATGAGAGATAATGTCGTCGCCCGTGAAATTCGGCCTTTTTTATGCTTTGTAGCTGACATGCAGTGAAAAGCCAACAACCGGAGGTAGGCCATGAACATGTTCACAGCGATGATGATGACCGTCACCCTGACCATGACCGCTGTTATGGTGCCGAGGATATACATGTCCTGGATGCTGGCGGAGGAGCGCTGCATCGAGGGAGAGATCGAGCCGCTGCTGGAGCTTCTCGCCGAGCAGAACAGCTGGGTGTTGCGGCAGTTCGGCTGCGGCGCCATAGCTTTCGCCCTGATCTGGATGGTGAGAACGTCGCAGCACGATCTGGAGATTCCCGCTGCCATGGAGGCGGCGCTGGCTATTTACACAGCCATCTCCATGGTCTTCGCGGTTTTGGAATCGCTGATCGCGCAGAGGATTTCAGACTTTATCAGCTGCGTGCCGGGCAGTGCGGTTACTGTGAAGATCAGGGAAGACAACTAGAAAGTTACTGAGCGGGCGGCGGGGCTAACGCCGCTTGAGGAAGAGTTCCACCACACGCCTAAGCAGGTTCGCCACGTAGATCGGCAGGAACATGAGAAGGGCTATGTTGACGAAGCGGGTCCAGACGGGGTCCGGCACAGTGGTGGCCCTGCCGAAGTTGTTGTAGAGATACCAACCGCATAGCAGTACACCGACGGCGGCGCCCGCTATCACGAAGGGGCGCCTTAGTTTTGAAACAGGCTTGGGCTGCTGGGGTTGCTGCTGTTCCACTGGTAACTCCTGTGCGGTCATCGCCTCTAGTGGTATTCCCGCTCTCCGAAAAGCGCCGAGCCTACGCGCACCAGGGTGGCGCCTTCTTCTATGGCCGCCTCGAAATCCCCGGACATCCCCATCGACAACTCGCGCATCTCCACCCCGGGAATCCCCGCCTGCTCCACTTCCAGCGAGAGCGCCCTTAACGCCCTGAAATAGGGCCTGGCGCCCTCGGGATCGTCGAAGAACGGGGGCATGGTCATCAGTCCCACCACCCGCAGGTGCGGCAACTGCGCCACCTCCCCAAGGAGCCCCAAAAGCTCCCCGCTGCTGGTACCCCCCTTGGTCTCCTCACGGGAAATGTTCACCTGGACCAGGATGTCGCATACCTTCCCCAGCGTCCCCCACTGCCGGTCTATCTCACGGGCCAGCGAAAGCCTGTCGACGGAGTGTATCAGCTGAACCAACCCGGCGATCTGACGCACCTTGTTGCTCTGCAGATTGCCGATGAAGTGCCAGGAGATCTCCTTCGGGAGTTCGGCCTGCTTCGCCACCAACTCCTGCACGTAGTTCTCGCCGAAGATCTGCTGCCCGCAGCCGAAGGCCTCGGCAACGGCCGCGGCCGGCTTGGTCTTTGAGACCGCCACCAGCCGCACGGAGCCGGGATCGCGCCCGGCTTTCTTCGCGGCCTGCGTCATACGCTCACGGATCTTCCCGATATTTTCAGCGATGGACATGCTCTCCTCCTACGCCGCCAGGGCACCTATCACCCTCAGCGCAGCCACAACCTCGCAAAGCGGCAGCCCTACCACGTTGGTGTACGAGCCGTCTATCTTCTGCACCATGTGCGCGGCGCCCCCCTGGATGGCATACCCGCCGGCCTTGTCGAACGGGCAGCCGGTGGCTATGTAATCCTGGATCTCCTCGTCACGCAGGTGCTTGAAGAAGACCTTGGTGCGCACCGCTTCGACCACGGCGCCGTCGCGCTCACGGTCGAATATGGCGAAGCCGGTCACCACCTCGTGCGGCACTCCGGAGAGCTTCTTCAGCATCCGCTCGGCGTCCGCGTGATCCTTAGGTTTCCCCATTATCTCCCCGTCGCAAAGGACGATGGTGTCGGCGCCGAGGAAAAACCTCCCCTCGGTGAGCGCTGCCGCACCCCTCGCTTTACCCTCGGCCAGACGAAGCACGTGGTCGACCGGCTCCTCAGCCGGCAGGGGTTCCTCATCGATGTCAGCCGGGACCACCCTGAATGCGATTCCCGCCGATTCCAAAAGCTCGCTCCGCCTGGGCGAAGCCGAGGCCAGTATGATGGTTTCTTTCATGTTCTTCTCCTTCAACGACTGTCGTTCTTTCTAGCGCTGCCGACACTTCCAGGCCAATAGCGCCGCGGCCGCCAGGACGGCCAGGCCTACCGCCATGTTCCAGAGGCTTCCGGCATAGAGCCCGTAGATGAGCGACGCCACCCCCATGAGGAACACGAGCGCTTCCAGGCGAAGAAGACGCCCCATGACGCTTATTTCCTGACGCTCCTTGTCTCCCTGCATGGCATCCTCCCCGCTTGCCCCGTCAGAGCTCCGGGAGCCACTTCTCCAGCTCTTCCAGTCCGCGCCGGGCCAGCAGACCGCGCTTCTCCTTCTTCTTGATGCGGCCGGGAAGCGACGGAAACAGCCCGTAGTTCACGTTCATCGGCTGGAAATGCGCGGCTTCCGCATTGGTGATGTGCCGCGCCAGGGCGCCGATGGCGGTTTCTGCCGGCGGGACCGTCGGCGTTTCCCCCCTGGCAAGGCGCGCCGCGTTGACGCCGGCCACGAAGCCGCTCGATGCGGATTCGACGTACCCTTCGACCCCCGTGATCTGTCCGGCGAAGAGTATCCTCGGGTCGTTCTTCAGCTGACAGGAGCCGAGGAGCAGTTGGGGCGCGTTGATGAAGGTGTTCCTGTGCATCGAGCCGAGCCTGAGAAACTGCGCCTCTTCAAGCCCAGGGATCATCCGGAAGATCCTCTTCTGCTCGGGCCAGGTGAGCTTGGTCTGGAACCCGACCAGGTTGTACATGGTCCCCTCGCGGTTTTCCTGGCGCAGCTGGATCACGGCGTACGCCTCGGTCCCGACCCGTGGATCGACCAGACCAACCGGCTTCATGGGGCCGAAGCGGAGCGTCTCGACACCGCGGCTGGCCATCTCCTCGATCGGCATGCACCCCTCGAAGTGAACCACCTTCTCGAAGGTTTTCGGCTCCACCTTCTCGGCGGCGACGATCTCCGCCACGAACGCCTTGTACTGCTCCTCGTCCATCGGGCAGTTCAGGTAATCGTCGCCATCCCCCTTGCCGTAGCGCGAGGCGCGGAAGGCCTTGGAGTAGTCGATGGAATCGGCCGAGACTATCGGCGCGATGGCGTCGTAGAAGTAGAGGTAGGAGCCGGCGAGCCGGCCGATTTCCTCGGCGAGGGGGCCGCTGGTGAGGGGGCCGGACGCGACCACCACTATCCCCTCTTCCGGGATGCGTGTCACCTCTTCACGGACCACCTCGATCAGGGGGTGCCCCTCGATGCGCGCCGTGATGTAATCGGAGAAGAGTTCGCGGTCCACGGCAAGCGCGCCGCCTGCCGGCACGCGGGTAGCCTCGGCCCCCTCCATGAACAGCGACTTCAGCCGGCGCATCTCCTCCTTCAGGAGCCCCACCGCGTTCTCCAGCGAATCGCCGCGCAGCGAGTTGGAGCAGACCAGCTCGCTCAAACCCGGCATGTTGTGCGCCTCGCTGTACACCTTAGGCTTCATCTCGAAAAGCCGCACCTTGACACCGCGCTCCGCTGCCTGCCAGGCGGCCTCGCAACCGGCGAGTCCGCCCCCTATCACCGTAATCTCCTGCGTCATCTTATCTCCTGGAAAACCGTCTCACGCCAAGCCGCAAAGACGCTATTAGCAAATGGCAAGGTGTCTTTCCCCTCGCCCTTTGGGAGAGGGGCAGGGGTGAGGGCGCTTTTCGCGAAGGGAACGTTCCGCCCGGGAGGCTCCCTCACCCCAACCCTCTCCCGGAGGGCGAGGGAGAGATCGTGCCAGCTCGCATAGTTAAACAAGGACCAACACGCCTCGCTAACAGAGCCTTTTACATTAGCCTTCCTCTTTGCGTTCTTGGCGCCTTTGCGTGAGACGGCTTTCCCCTTTGTCTCTGGTTTTCAAACGAAAGCGGGGTCCTAGGACCCCGCATCACGATAGCATCGATCGACCTTCGAGCCCAGCGCTAGGACTGGTTGCTCTTGTAGTCGCACCCTTCCTTAGGGCACTTCAGGAACTCGCCCTCCCGCTTGTACACCTTCTTCACCAGCAGGGGATAGCCGCACTTCGGGCAGGGCTGCTGCACCGGGAGGTCCCACAGGGCGAACTTGCACTCGGGATAGCGGTTGCAGGAATAGAAGAGCTTCCCGAAACGGGACTTCTTCTCGGTCAGCTCCCCCTTGCCGCACTCAACGCAGGTGATCCCGGTACCCTTGGGCTTCACCAGCGGCTGGATGTTCTTGCAGTTGGGATAGGCGGAGCAGGCGAGGTACTTGCCGAAGCGCCCGTCCTTGACGAGCATGTGGCTCCCGCACTTCTCGCAGAGTTCCTCGGAGACCACCGGCTCGACCACCTCGCCGGTCTCCTTGTCCAGGGGACGGATGTAGCGGCATTCGGGGTAGCCGGTGCAGGCGTAGAACTTGCCGAACTTGCCGAGCTTGACGACGAGCGGCTTGCCGCACTCGGGGCAGAGCTCGTCGGTCGCCTCGGTGGTGAGGTCCGACTTGTTCACCTCCCCTTCCTTCAGCTTCAGAAGGTTGATGAACGGGCCCCAGAACTCCTGCAACAGCGGCCGCCACTGCTTCTCCCCGCGCGAGACCATGTCCAGCTCTTCCTCGAGGTTGGCCGTGAAGTTGTAGTCGACGTACTGGGTGAAGTGGTTGGTCAGGAGATCGGAGACGACCATCCCGACGTCCTCGGGGAAGAAGCGCTTCTTGTCCAGCCGGGCGTACTTCCGCTCGGTCAGCGTGTTCATGATGGAGGCATAGGTGGACGGGCGTCCGATGCCGTACTCCTCCAGGGTCTTCACCAGGGTCGCCTCGGTGTAGCGGGGCGGCGGCTGGGTGAAGTGCCGCTCGGGAAGGAGCTGCTGCAGCTTCAGAATATCCCCCTCGTTCAGCGGCGGGAGGAGCCCTTCCTTCTCCTTGTCCTCGGCCTCGTCGTCAACGCCCTCGATGTAGAGCTTCATGAATCCCGCGAAGCGGATCACGGTCCCGGCGACCCGGAAGCGGAACCCTGCGCCGGCGGTGATCTCGACGGAGGTCTGGTCCAGAAGCGCCTCGGCCATCTGGCAGGCCACGGTCCTCTTCCAGATCAGGTCGTAAAGCTTGAACTGGTCAGAGGTGAGGAATTTCTTCACTTCGATCGGGGTCTTCGCGATGTAGGTCGGCCGCACCGCCTCGTGGGCCTCCTGCGCGTTCTTGGACTTGTTCTTGAAGAAGCGCGGCTTCTCGAGGGCGTATTCCTTGCCGTACAAGGAGGTGATCACGGACCTCGCCTCTTCCAGCGCCACGTTGGAGAGAGCCACGGAGTCGGTACGCATGTAGGTGATGAGACCGACCGCCCCCTCGCCGACGTCGATACCCTCGTACAGCTTCTGGGCGGTCGACATGGTCTTCTTGGCGGAGAAGCCGAGCTTTCTGGCCGCCTCCTGCTGCAGGGTCGAGGTGGTGAACGGGGGGGAGGGCTGGCGCTTTCTCTCGCTCTTGGTTACCTTGTCGACCCGGTACTCGGGGTGCGCCGGGTTCTCCACCACGAGCGGCGTCCCGGTCCCTTCCTGCTGCGGGAACTGCTCGCCCCCCAGCATGCCGAAGAGCCGGAAGGCGGTCTCCTGGTTCGGGATGTCGAACTTGCCGAGCTTCTTCCCTTCGGACTCCACCAGCATCGCCGTGAGCGCCTGGCGCTTCGCGTTATCCAGCTTGGCCGCGATGGTCCAGTACTCCTGCTCCTTGAAGGCCTGGATCTCCTTCTCCCGCTCGCAGATGAGCCTCAGGGCGACCGACTGCACGCGCCCGGCGGAGAGCCCGTAGCGGATCTTCTTCCACAGGAACGGGGAAAGGGTGAAACCGACCAGGTAGTCGAGTACGGAGCGGGCCTGCTGGGCGTCCACCAGGTTCACCGCGATGTCGCGCGGGTTCTCCACCGCGTGCACGATGGCGTCCTTGGTGATCTCGTGGAAGACCACGCGCTTGATGTCGAAGGGAGCCTTCTTCTTGCCGTCCAGCCCGAGCGCGGCCAGAAGGTGCCAGGAGATGGCCTCCCCTTCGCGGTCGGGGTCTGTCGCCAGCAATAAAGAGGAGATTCCCTTCATCTCCTTCTTGATCGCGTCTATGTGCTTCTTGCTTTCCGGAAGCACGGCGTACTTAGGCTCGAAGTCGTGCTCTATGTCCACCGACCCCTGCTTGCTCGGCAGGGCGCGCACGTGACCGAACGACGCCAGTACCTTGTAGTTGGGGCCGAGGAATTTTTCTATGGTCTTCGCCTTGGCGGGAGACTCTACTATGACGAGATTCTCAGACATGTATTCACCTGGTGGTATCGGTATTTCCGCTTTGTGGCAAACGCCTCAAACGACGGCGAAACGTTTGCCGGGGAGTTGCACTACGGCCCCCTTCATTTCCAAGCGCAGTAAGGTAGCGGAAACCTCGCCTGCTGTCAACGCGCTCTGCACGATGATGTCGTCTATCTGCAGCGCCCCCTGGCAGAGAAGCGCGTACAGTTCCGCCTCCTGCGGGGTGAGCGGGAAGGATGGCGGTTGCGCCGCTTGTGCGGGGGAGAGCTGCTCGATCCCGAGTTCCTCCAGGATGTCCTCCACCCGTTCCACGAGTTTCGCCCCTTCCTTGATGAGACCGTTGCCGCCGCGGCTGCCGCTTTGGTTCACGTTGCCGGGAACGGCGAATACCTCCCGTCCCTGCTCCAGCGCGTACCTGGCGGTAATGAGCGACCCGCTCCCCTCGCCCGCCTCGACCACCACGACCCCCCTGGAGAGAGCGCTGATGATCCGGTTGCGGCGGGGGAAGTTCTCGGCCAGGGGCGGCGTCCCCATGGGGAACTCGCTGATGATGGCGCCACCTTCCCTGAGCGCCCGGTGCAGCGCGCCGTTCTCCGGAGGGTAGACCACGTCGATGCCGCAGCCAAGGACGGCGACGCTGCGCCCCCCTCCCTTCAAGGCCCCCCAGTGCGCCGCGGTGTCGATGCCGCGCGCCATCCCGGAGACCACCGTGACCCGCTGGGCGGCGAGGTCCCCCGCCAGCCGGGTTGCGGTGCAAAGCCCGTACTGGGAAGCGCGCCTGGAGCCGACTATGGCCACGGCCGTTTCGCTCCCCTCCAGTCGGCCCATTGAATATAGATAGGGGGGTGGGTCAGGGATCTCCATCAGAAGGCGCGGGTAACGCCTGGAGAGGATGTCTATCACCGCCGCGCCGCTGGCGGCCACCTTTTCGCATTCCGCCTCGGCGTGGCTTCGGTAGTCGTGGCTCGAGATGGCCGCCGCCGCTCCCCCGCTCACTCCCTTGACGCGGGAGAGTTCACGGGCCGAGGCCCCGAGCGCCCTCTCAGGCGTCCCGAAATGCGCCAGAAGGCGCAGGAAGGTGACGTTTCCCACCAGCGGCACCGACTTCAGGGCAAACCAGTAGTAATGCTCCATGGGGGTACCCCCCGGTGCGCTACCTGTTTTTCTTCAGTTCGACGCGGTCGCCGCGGTACACCGTGTCGACGCTCTTGACGATGATGGCGGTGGAGCTGTTCAGCCCGGTGGAAACCACCACCAGCGCGCCGACCACCTCGACCGGTAGCTTGTCGATCCTCGCCATCGCGTAGCGCTGGTCAGGCGTCACGTCGCGCACGATGTAGAGCATGTTCCCCGGCTGCACCCCCTGGGCCTTGCCGAGATCGAGGTAAACCACGTCGTTGACGGCGAGCGCGGTGTTCCCGGTCTGGGTCTGGACGATGTACCCCACCAGGTCGCGGTCGGCGGACTTGAGCGCCACGGTGAGCTTCCGCTCGCGGTAGGGGAGCAGGAAGGAACCGGCGCTTATCTCCTGGAAGGACTTGGTGACGATCGCCTTCGACACCTTCTCCTCGACCTCGGAGAGCTGGAGTTCCCCAAGCGGCACCACCTGTTGCCCGAGGATGACGTTGGTGAGCGGATGGCTCACGGCCCCTATCTTCTTGAAGACGCAATAGCGGTCTCCCGGATTCGCGCCGTTCATGCTACCGAGATCCGTGTAGACGATGTCGTCGGTCCCCGCCATCTCCCGGTTCTGGGCCAGGGAGAGGACGACCCCCGAAGGCGGCATGCCGTCCTCCATCAGGAAGCCTTCGCTCCCGTTGACGGTGAAAACGGCCGGCTGGGGAGCCTCTTCGAGCTGGGGAGCCGGCGCCGCCTGCCCCTTGGGCATCGCCTTGGCGGTAGCCGCAGCGGCAGGCTGCGCCTGCTCGATCTCGATGCGGTCGCTGTAGACCCGGACCCGCTGCCCGGGGTAGATGAAGTGCGGGTTCCCGATGGTCTGGTTGGCGGCCCAGAGGTTCGGCCAGTAGTAGGGATCGTTCAGGAACCTCTTGGAGAGGCCCCACAGGGTATCGCCGGGAACGATGGTGTAGATGGTCGGCTGTTCCTTGTCCGCAGCCGCCACGGGCGCGGTACCAGCCAGGCAGAAGAAGAGCAGTGCCAAACAAAGGTTTCTTTTCATACGCTCCTTGTCCTTGAGGGGCATCCGGGCGCCCCGCCCTCTTCCCCGCCCGTTGCAGCCGGACGGGTCTGTTGCGAACTACCAAGCTTTCCGGGGGCGTTCCTCTGCTCCGGGATCATTCATTAGTTTTTAGCCGACGGCAAAGCGGCAAAGCGCGGAGCTATGACTCGCGAAACCGCATCAGCTGCGGCCTTGCGGGCCCGCCTCTACGGCGGTTTTTTCCCTACTCCCGAAAAAAATTTAACATAATTAAAGCCTTTTGCCTATCAATGTCAAGGGGAAAGCGCCTTTTGGGGGGTTCTATATATTCTCGCTCTATGGTAGTTTGTGCCGACGAGGCGCCGGCCGCTTCCCGCAGGCAGGGAAGCCCGCCTGGAAGGGAACAGCGGTTTAGTCATGGAGGAGCGAATTGAAGGTGGATGAAGCGGTGACGAGGGAAGCGGGGCCGGCGACGGCGACGGGCGAGGCGCGGAGGGAAACGGGTGCGCCGCGGCACAAGGCGAAGCCCGAACTCCTCGCTCCGGCGGGGAACATGGAGAAGCTGAAGGTGGCCATCCGCTACGGTGCGGACGCCGTCTACCTCGGCGGGAAGGCGTTCGGCCTGAGGAACCTGGCGGGGAACTTCACCCTCCCGGAGCTTAGCGAGGCGGTTCAATACGCGCATGACCGCGGGGTGAAGGTCTACCTCACGGTGAACGCCTTCGCGGACAACCTTGAGCTGGCCGAACTGGAGCGCTACCTCGAGGAGACGGCCCCCATCCCGCTGGACGCCTACATAGCCGCGGACCCCGGCGTCGTCGACCTGATACGGGAGCGTTTTCCCGAGCGCGACATCCACCTCTCCACCCAGGCCAACACCACCAACTGGCGCTCGGCCCGGTTCTGGCAGTCGCAGGGGGTGAAGAGGGTGAACCTCGCGCGGGAGATGTCGCTGGAGCAGATGCGGGAGACCGCTGCCAGATGCGACATCGAGCTGGAGGCGTTCGTGCACGGCGCCATGTGCATCTCCTATTCCGGACGCTGCCTCCTCTCCGGCGCCATGACCGGAAGGGACGCCAACAAGGGGGAGTGCACCCAGCCCTGCCGCTGGAACTACGCCATCGTCGAGGAGAGCCGCCCCGGCGAGTACTTCCCCATCCGCGAGGACGAGACCGGCACCTTCATCTTCAATTCCAAGGACCTCTGCCTGATCGAGCAGCTCCCGGAGCTGGTGCGAGCCGGCGTCGGCTCCCTGAAGATCGAGGGGAGGATGAAAGGGATCTACTACGCCGCGAGCGTGATCCGGATCTACCGCCAGGCGCTGGACAGCTACTGGGAGGACCCGGAATCGTACCGGCTGAAGCCCGAATGGCTGGAGGAACTCTCCAAGGTGAGCCACCGGGGGTACACCACCGGTTTCCTGCTGGGCAAGCCGCGCGACGTCGACCACGAGTACCTCTCCTGCTACGTCAGGAACTTCGAGTTCGTGGCGCTGGTAGAGGGGGAGGCGAACTCCGGCGGCACTGCGGTCGCCGTCAGGAACCGGCTGCAGGTGGGGGACGTCCTGGAGCTGATCGGGCAGGGGTCGAGCTTCACCCGCTTCACCCTGCAGCAGATGCTGGACGAAAACGGCGTGCCACTGAAGGTCGCGCACCCGAACCAGAGGGTGGTGCTGCCGGGTCTCGCCGGCGCGGGGGAGTTCGACCTGATCAGGCGGGAGAAAGCTACCCCCCGATGACCATGTTCTTCCCGCCGTGCTTCGCCCTGTAAAGGAGCTGGTCCGCGCAGCAGAGTAGCTCCGCCGCCTCGGCGCCGTCGCCGGGGAAACCTGCCACGCCGATGCTGATGGTGACCTTCCCCAGGGGCTGGGTCTCCCTCCCCGCGAAGGGATGCTCCTCCACCTTTTGCCGCAACCCCTCCGCTATCCCGAGCGCCGCATCCTTCGCGGTCTCGGGAAGAAGCAGGACGAACTCCTCCCCGCCGTAGCGCGCCGCCAGGTCCGAGACCCTGAGATGGGACATCAGGATCTGCGCCAGCGTCTGCAGCAGGAGATCCCCCTGCGGGTGGCCGTGGGTGTCGTTGTACTTCTTGAAGTTGTCCACGTCCATGAAGACCAGGCTGCAATGCTTCCCGTAGCGCTTCGACCTTGCCACCTCCAGCGCCAGCGCCTCCTGGAAGTAGCGGTGGTTGTACAGGGAGGTGAGTCCGTCCCTGACCGCCAGCTCCTTCAGGGCGGCGTTCGCCTCCTGCAGCTCCTCGTTGGCGCGGGTGAGCTGCTCCAGGAGTTCGCGGTTCTGGGCGACCAGCCGCGCCTTTTCCGCCGCCCTCCCCGCCACGGCCGAGATCAGGTCGAGGCTTTCGAACGGCTTCACCAGGTAGTCGTAGGCCCCGGCCCGCAGCGCGGTCAGCGCGCTGTCGAGCGAGGCATGACTGGTCATGATCACCACCTGGGTGTCCGGGTTGTGCTGCTTGATCTCGGTCAGAAGCTCGATCCCGCTCATCCCCCCCATCCGGATGTCCGTTATCACCAGCGGGTGCGATGTCTCCCGGAAGGCCGCCAGGGCCTCCTCCCCGCTGGCAGCCTCGTCCACCCGGAACCCGTCCGCGCTCAACACCTGCGAGACCACGCTGCGCAGGGTCTCCTCGTCGTCAACAACCAGCAGATCCATCAGATCCATGCTATCTCCTCCTTTAGGCCGCCGCCGTCGATGCGGGGAGGGTGATGATGAAGGCGGTGCCCTTCCCCTCCTCGCTCTCCAGGCGTATCTCGCCGCCGTGATCCTTGACTATGCCGTAGGTGACCGAAAGCCCGAGCCCAGTCCCCTGCCCCGCCGGCTTGGTGGTGAAGAAGGGATCGAATATCCTCCCCCTGATCCCCGGCGGTATCCCCGGGCCGTTGTCGGCCACCCGCAGCTCCACCCCTCCTCCCTCGCAGCTCCTCGCGCTGAGCTTCACGGTGCCGCCCGCGCCCCCCATCGCCTGCTGCGCGTTTATCATCAGGTTCATCAGCACCTGCTGCAGCTGGTTCGCGTTCCCCCTGCAGGTGGGAAGCCCCGGTTCCAGCTCCTTTTCCACCCTGATGCTGTTGATCCCGAGCTGGTGGTCCACGATCGCCAGCGCGTCCGCAGCCACCTGCGCGACGTCCACCTCGCAGAACTCCACCTGCTCCTGGCGCGCGAACCTGAGCAGGTTCTCGATGATGGTCTTGCAGCGCTTGGTCTCCTTCTCGATGATGTGGAGGTTCTTCTCCAGCGGGTGGCCGTCTTCCACGCCGCGCAGAGAGAGCTGGGTGATGCCGAGTATGCCGGCGAGCGGGTTCTTCACCTCGTGGGCGATCCCCGCTCCCAGCGCGCCGAACGCCGCCATCTTCTCGGACTGGACCAGCTGCCCGTACAGGTCCTTGAGCGCAGTCTCGCGGATTTTCAGCTCCCCCGCCATCTTATTGAAGGAGCCGGCGAGCGCGCCTATCTCGTCGCTTGAATCGGCCTTCACCTCGATCTCGAAGCGCCCCTGCCCGACCATCCGGGTCGCCTCGGAAAGATCCTCGATGGGGCGGGTGAGCCGGCGCGACCAGAAAAGCGAAAGGAGCGCCGCCCCGCCCAGAAGCACAAGGGAGAGGAGCAGGAGGTCCCCGAGAAGCTCGCGGGAGGTGAGGTAGGCGGCGCTTTTGGGTATCTGCACCCCGACGGTGACTCCTCCCGCCGGCACCCGCGCGAATCCACCTACCATCCCCTTACCCCGGCTGTCGTACTCGATGGTCATGCCGGGGGTGCGCGCCCCGCTCACCCGGCCCCACCACTCCCCCTCCGGAGCCATGCCGACCCTGGAGCCGTCAGGATGGGCCAGGAACCTTCCCTGGGCGTCGAGCAGGAAGGTCTCGAAGACGCGGGAGCGGCCGGCGAGCCTTGCCAGCCTGTCGAGCCTGATCACGCCGGAAACGGTGACCGCCCCCCTGGGCGCGGGTTCGGTGAAGGTCAGGGTGAGGGTGGAGAGAGCGGGCGAGACGGTGGAATTCTCCAGATACGCCTCGCCGGCCGGCAGCGTAGCGGGAAGCGGATGCGCCCGCCTGAAGCGGAGGATCTCCTCCTTGGTCACGCCGGCCTTTTCCAGGGCGGCGGCGTCATAGACCGTCTCCTCCTCCCCCCCCTTGCGGGTCACCAGCACGAACTCCCCGAACTCCTCGAAGAGCCCCTGGAGCACCTGGTCCCGGTCGTAAAGGCTCTCTTCCCCCATGACCCTCGAGAAGAGCTTCAGCTTCTCCCGGTACCCCGCGAGAAGCGTGTTCGCCTCCTCCGCCGTATGCAGGACCACCGTGGAGGTGAGGTCGTGGATGTAGGCCGTCTTGTCGACCTGGAACAGGTTGGCCATGGTGAAGGTGATCAGGCTCAGCACCACCGATACCACCAGCAACTGGGAGAGCAGCATCTTGAACCTGAGCGGAAATTTCAGTCTGTTAGGCATGCCGGCCCCCCTGATTTAAAAAGCATCCGTTCTCCCGTAGAGGACGCGGGAGGCGTAGCTTGCGTTTCCCGCCGCGTCGAGTGCCTCCACCCTGACCAGGTTCACCCCCGGCTTCAGTTGCAGTTCGTGGCTGAACTTCCCTTCCTGGTCCCCCGCCACCTCGACGCCGTTGACGAAGGTCCGGCTCCCGGGCTCGGCGCTCCCGGTGAGACGGAAGGCGCCCGCCGGGAGCTGCTCGCCCGCGGCATCGATCCGCAACTGCGGCGGCTTCAGGAGCTGCAGGAGCCGGCAGCGCCCGACACGGCTGAAGGCCCCCTCCCTTCCTTCCTCGATGCGGCTCACCCGCCAGAAGTACTCCCCCGCCTCCAGGGTCCCCGCATCGAGATGCGGCGTCGGGCAGTTTTTGTCCAGGAGCGGGCGTTTGAAGCCGGGCTCCCTGGCAAGCTGGAAGTGGTACTGTCCGGCCTCCCCCCCCCAGGCGAAACGGATCTTAGGCGGCAGGAGTCGGTAGCGGTAGATGAGCTTGTCGTCCTTGAGCGGCGGCGGCGAGGGGAGCGGGACTGCGGGACCGGGGGAAACCCCGTTTCGCAGCGTGATGCCGTACGAGGCCGGCACCCGCACCACGCCATGTTTTCCCAGCACCCGCGCCTCCCCGCCGTAGACGGCGAGGCTCGAGCCGTCGTCGCCGTTGGGGGTGATCCTGAACTTGGCCGCCCCCGGCACGATGCGCGCCAGGTGCCCCGCCGTCGCCAGCTCCATGCGCAAGGTCTTGGAGGCGGAAAGCGTCCCGCGCAGTTCCCCGTCCACCTGGACCCGGTACGACCTGGGCCCCGTCTCGACGTTCTCGTTCAGGCGGGTCACCAGCACCAGCGAGTTGCTCCCCACCTGGATCAGGTCGCTCGGCGAAAACGTGATGGTCGCCTCGGACCTGTCGAAGGTCTGCACCGCGTCATGGCTGTAGAGGAGCATCCCCTCACGCGCCCCTCCCCAGGCGACCGAATTGCCGCGCCTGAAGCGGACGTCCCGCACCAAGAGCTTCAGCGCCGCCTCGGGGCGATTCCCCGCCGCGTCCCGGGCCGGGAGCTGGTCGGTGCGGCTTTGCATCAGTTCCTTGAGCGGGGTCCCGGAGGGAAAGAGCGCGTAAAGGAACAGGATGAAGAGCCAGAAAAGCGCCAGCACGAGGAGGAGCGACCCTACCGCCTCGGCCGCAAGGAAGGCCCACCTCCTGGCACGGCTCCCGCCGGTCACGGCTTCACCCCGAAAGGCGGGATCTGTCGCTGCTGCGTGCGGATCCGCAGGTTCAGCAGTTTCGAGCAGCCGGCGCCGTTTCTAAGCACCATCCCTAAGACCTGCTCGCCCCCCGAAAGGGGAAGCTCCCGTGCGAAGCGTCCTTCACCGTCCAATTCCACCCCCTTCCCTTCCAGCTCCAGCGCGGTTCCCGGTCCCACCTTCCCCGAGAGCACGCAGTGCGCGACTCCGGCGCCGTTCACCACGATTCCCATCGCCTCGCTTCCGTAGGGCACCAGCGTCTCGACCGCGGGCCTCACCACCAGCAGCTCCGGGAGCGGCAGGGACGTCGCCAGGTACCTCCCCAGGGAGTCCCCCATCTCCAGATCGACGCGCCCCGTTTCTCCGGGAAGGGTGGTCTCGAAACGCCCGAGCGGATCGACCGGGATGCTTCGCCCGTTGATCTTGACCAGTGGCGAGGTCCTGTAGCGGTCATCCGGCCCCACCGGCACTTTCTGCTGGAAATCCCCCCTGAGTTCCACGCGCCTGTTCTTCCTTCTCCCGGGAGTGGTGACGTTGTCGGCCACCGGCCGGGACTTGCCGTACCAGCGCCTGAAAAGCCTGGAGGGCGGGATCCCTTCCTCCCGCACCAGGAAATCCGCAGCCGCGCCGCACCTTCTCCTGGAGAGCGCCATGTTGTACTCCGCGCTGCCGATGCCGTCGGTGTGCCCCGCCACGATCACCTTTTCGCGCGGGTGGGCCCGCAACACGCGCGCCGCCCCTCTCAACAGGCGCTTCGCCTCGGGGGTGAGGGTGGACTCGTCGAAGACGAAGGCGCCCCCTGCCAAGGTGATGAGCAGCGCCTCCTGCCGGTTCACGCCGAAGAGTTCGGGCCCGGTACTGAAGATCGAGCCGTCCCGGTAGGTGACCTGGAGCTGGTACTGGTAGATTTCTCCCTGCTCCACCTTCTGCCCGTCCGTCTCCCCTTTCCAGGTGATGCGCCGTCCCGGCGCGCCGCTCCCCTTGAGGGTCCGCAGCACCACCCCTTCCCGGTTCATCACCTTGATGAGCCAGGAGGCGACCTCTTGGGGTTGCTCCACGCTGGCGAGGAAATCGACCGGCGCCGTCAGCCTTCCCCACTTCAGTTCGAGGGAGCCCGCCAGCCGCTCCCGGGTCAGGGTCACGGCCGTCGAGGGGAGCCGCGCCTTTTCGCCGTTCACCAGCAGCGTGAAGAGTTCGGCGCTCCCCGACAGGAGCAGCGGCTCGTCCAGCCTCTGCGCCGTCACCAGGAGAGCGGGGACCGGCGTTACCGGCGCCACACCGGGCGGCTCGAACGCGACCGGCGCCGGCTCCATTTGCGGCGGGACCGGGATCGGCGCGCAGTTCCCGCTTTCGAACATGTCGTCGAACTTCACCTTCACCCCGAAAAACGGCCCCTCCCCCTGGAAGGTCTCGCCGGTCAGGTCCCGGTCGTCCAGCCGTGCGTAGTTGTAGCCGGCGGAAAGGACCACGTTCCGGTACACCCGGTAACCGGCGCTCCCCACCGCCCCGAGGGAGTGCATGCCGGCGTCGTACTGGTTCATCAGCTTGAGGTAGGCGGAGAGTTCCCACATTTCCGCCAGGTCATAGGAGAGCCCCGCCAGGATGAGGTCGGTGTAGCTCTGCCATTTCCCGCCGCCGCTTTCGGTCCAGCTGAACTTGCCGGCGTACTTTCCCTGCGCGCTCCAGTACTTCACCATCCTGTAGGTCGGCTCGGCCGAGAGGATGAAGCTGCGGCTCTCCGGAAGCCCCGGCACGCTCCCCCTTTGCTCCACCTTGTAGCGCGCCAGGGTGAGGAGCTGCAGCGGGCTACCCGAAAGCGGCCTGAACGAACTGCCGAGGTAGCCGTCGAAGGTGAGGTCGTCCGCGGCGCCGGCGTCCCTCTCCCACAGGGTCGCCTTGCCGAGCAGGGTGAGCGAGGGGTTCAGTCTCCAGGCGGCGCTCGCACCGTAAAGCGAGGTGGTCTCCCCCGGACCGGAGCCGATCTCGTAGCGCCCCGTCAGCTTCAGCTCCTTCTGGCGCAGGTATTCCCCGGCGAGCGTGAAGGCGGTGCGGGTGCCGCTGTTCCCCTGCACCGTCTGCACCCGCTCCAGGGTCGAGTTGAGGTAGATCCCCTCCGCCGCGCGATAGCGGCTGTTCAGCCCCAGTATCGCCTGCCCCCTTTGCTGCGACATGGCGTTCTCCAGCTGGTATCCGGAGCGGGAGTCGAGGCTGAAGCCTTCCTGCTCGATGAGCCTCGTGTGCAGGTCGACGTTGCTTTGCTGGGAGTACCCCGCGAGCCCGTCCGACATCTTGTAGCCGGTGGTCAGGCGGGTCCGGTCGGTGAGCCTGCTCTCAAGGCCGAAGAGCGTCGCCTGCCGGATCGCCGGGGAGCCCTCGTCGAACTCCTCGGTGATGAACGCCCTGGTCCGGTCCGAGAGGCGGTAGTCGAGCTTCAGGAAGGTCTTGGTCTGGTACTGCGCGATGCTAGAGGCGAAGAGGAGCTGTTCGCGCCGGAGCGTGGCGTCGAGCCTGCCGGTAAGCGCCCCCTTTACCCCTGCGTAGAGAAGGTCCGAGTGTCCCGTCGCCCCTCCCTTTTCCTCCTGCACCAGTTTGACGCCCCCCTCCGCCTCGACAAGGGAGAACTTCCTGGCGAGGCCGGCCTGGTTCCCGACCAATCTGCGGTCCAGGAGTTCCTCCTTCTGCACGAAACTCTCGGCGAAGACGAGCGTGTCGGCAGGGGCGCGGTAATCGAGGCGCCCGCCGTACTTCTCGGTGCCGGTCTCGCTGCCGGTCATGGAGCTGTTGAAGAAATCGAGGTCCACCTTGCGGTAATAGAGTCCGAGACGAAGCGAGTCCATGAGGCGCGCCGTCAGTTCCGTCTTCCAGGCGCTTCCCCTGCCGTGCTCCGGCGTCTCGCTGACCGCCCCCTCCCCCTTGAGGGTGACCCTGTCTCCCGCCACCCATCCCGCGTCGAGACCGTAGAGGGTGGAGTCCTTCAGCGCCTCCTGCTCCACCACGGCCGTACCGCCCAGGTAAGACCCCTGTTTCGACCTGGCGACGACGCGCCCGCCGTAGACGTAGCGCTCCCTCCCCGGCCCCGCCGCCTGGTAGTTCACCACGATGGTCACCGGGTTGAGGTACGGGTCGAGAGAGGGGACCGGCTCCTTGAACAGGATGGTGCCGGCGTTGAAATCGATGGAGTAGTCCGCATAGCGGAGCTTCTCCGAGACCGAGAGGACCCGCTCCGAGTGGTAACGGTCGCGCACCTCGATGCGGATACGCTCGCTGTTCTCGAAGACCGGCCTCCTGGAGAGGAAGTAGTGGCCGGAGGTGCCGTTGCCGGGGATGTCGTCCCGCGCCACAGTCTCCTCGGTCCGGCTCTCGAACCCCTTGGCGCTCACCGTCTCCCCGTTCAGATCGAGCTTCACGCCGTTCAATGCGCGGTCGTAGCGGGAAAACTCGTTTTCGGAGAGGTCGGTTCGGTAGTCTCCGGCCAACAGGAATGAGCGGCCGCTTTCCAGCTTCAGGTACAGTTTGCCGCGGGACTGCGCGTCGTAGCCGATGTCGGAGGCGTCGCCGTAGACCGGGTAGTATTTCTCGGGGTCGATCGCCTGGAACACGCCGTCGCGCCGCTCCTTGTCCGAGTCGAAAGCGGCGGTAAGGAGGTACTTGCCGAGGATCTTGCCGCGCGTGAAGAAGGCAAGGCGTTCCTCGTGGAAGATCCCCTCGTCGAAGCGGTCATCCTTCCCGATCTTCTCGAGGTGGCCGCTCACCGACTTGGCTCCCACGTTCAGGGAGCCGAGTCCGACCAGGATCCAGTCGCGCAGCTCAGGACCGAAGTAGAGGTCGACCTTGCCGCTGGCGCCGTTATCTGCGCTGACCGTGACGAGATCCTGTCCGGTGCTGCGGGTGGAGCGGACCTGGAACACCCCGAGGCCGTCGGTGATGCCGAGCTGGTGACCGGGGAGCGCCGGGTCCAGGTCGGGCTCCAGGATGAGCCCCTTGCCGATGGTGACGGTGACGGTGCGCGAGCCGGCGACCCTCTGCCCCGAGGCGTCCAGCAGCTCGACCCGGAACGGGACGATGCTCTTGGCGTCCGCCGGAAGGTCCACCCGCTCCGGGGTGACCCGCAGTTGCGAGGTCGAACCGGTCGGACTTGTCGGACTTGTCGGACTTGTCGGACTTGTCGGACTTGTCGGACTTGTCGGACTTGTCGGACTTGTCGGACTTGTCGGACTTGTCGGACTTGTCGGATTGCCTGCAGCGCCGGCAGTGGCGGCAGTGGCCGGGGCTGGCGTGCCTGCAACGGCAGATGCACCGCAATCCGAGAGCGCGAAGTCGCCGCGGGCGGGTCCGCCAAAAGGAACCGTTATGAACTGCGACCACCCCACTCCGGCAAAGGCGGTGTTGTACGGCTGCGACACCCAGCGCGGGTCCAGCGTGGACCGGTCTATCTTTATCACATGGTCTCCGGCGGCGACGCCGGTGAAGGAATACGCGCCTTCCCCATCGCTGAAGACGAAAGAGCCGTCCTCCAGGTATATCCTCACCCCCGGCTCGCCCGTCTCACCCGGGTCGGGCACCCCGTTTCCGTTGCGGTCATGGAATATCCTCCCCAGGATTATCGCCTTGTCCCCGAGTATGGAGGGACGCACCTTGACGGCCGCGCTGGCGGGGGGCGAGACGGTGGCCCCGGTCGGGCCGGTACCGGAAGCCTGAACCGAGTTGACACTGGTACCGACAGGAACTTCCGCGGAAAGGACGCAGCGGTAACTCAGGAGCTTCACCCCTCCCGGCTCCATGCTCCCCAGGTCCCAGGCCAGTTGCTCCGATCCGCCCACCGGGTCCGGCACCGGCAGGCCGTCCACACTGCTCGATCCCTTCAGGTAGCGAAAGCCTCGCGGCAACCGGTCGTTCAGCGTCACGTGCGCCAGGAGAGCCGCCCCGATGTTCTCCACCCGCACAGTGTAGGGAACCATGTCGCCGGCCTCGGCCACGGTACTCCCCGCGAGCTTGGAGACGACGAGGGCGCGGGCTGACACGCTGTTCATCGTTGTGTTGGTCGGGGTGGGAGTTGCGCTGACGTCGCTGGTGATCCCTGCCGTGTTCGCTATGCTGGCGTTACCCGGCGCCCCGGGGGCCACGACGGCACGGAAGGTCAACTCGCCGCTGAACCCCGCCGGAAGGGTCGCGATGTCGAAAACGAGGCTGCGGCTGCCGGCATCGTAGCTGACGCTCCCCACCAATCCCGCAGGCAAAGCGGCACTCCCCTGCAGGTATTCAAGAAGCGGATCCAGCGGATCGACGACCCGGATCCCGGAGACCGGGGCGGTCCCGACATTGGCAAGGGCGATGCTGTAGGAAAGCGTGGCTCCCGGAAGTACCGCGCCGGCGGGGGAGACGCCCTTCACGGCGGTGATCCCTCCCGGCACCGGGACGACGAGGCGATCGGCAAGGGCGACACTCCTCACCGGCAGGAGCACCGACGTTGCGGTCACCGTTATGGCGGCCACCCTACCCTCGCTTCCGGCAGGCGGCGTCACCCTCAGCACGAGATCGACGCAAGCGCCGGGAGCGACCGGCCCTATCACCTGCGCCCCTGTCGCATCGGTCGGCAACGGGGTATGGCCGTCCGAGCTGTAGAAGAGAAGCGTCGGCTGGGCGCTCCCTTTCGGGAATGACCCATCGGCAAGGAGAGCCTTCAGTTGGAAGCTGTCCGCGAAGTTCCCCCTGTTGCTCAGTGTGTGTACGAAATCCACCGGGACGCCGGCCGGGGTGGTGGCGTCCCGCGGTGGAACCAGCGCCGGATCGGAAAGATCCTTGATGCTCACCCGGGTCTGGTTCGAGCGCGCCTCCCTCACGATGGAGGGAACGGCGAAACGGGCGGTGAAGTCGTGGATGATGATGCTTCCGGAGGGGGTTAGCGCAGCGGCGGTCCCGGGAAAGACAGCTAAAAGCAGCAGCGCGAAGAAACCGGCCACCAGCTTTCCCCCCGTCTTCTTCCATGCAGGGACCTTCATCCGTTGCCCCGATTCAATACATCAGTTGACCTGCGCCCGAAACATGACGTAGAGGCTCTTTCCGGGCAACAGGGTCCCCCCGGACGTCTCGGTCCCCCCCTGGCCCGGGCGTGCGACGATGCCGGTTGCGGTTTCGCCTGCCCAGCCGCAGTCGGACGCGGGGCAAGCGACCCCCTCCCCTTCCGGGACAAGAGAGAGCCTGAGGGTGCCGGGGACCAGGGAGAGGCCGGAAGGAAGCGGGCTGTCGATGCTGACGGAAGTGGCTGGCGCGGAGCCGCTGTTGGTGACCGACATCCTGTACTGCAACAGATCCCCCGGGACGGCGTTGACGCCGGCAGCGAAGGCGCCGCCTTGCGTGAGGTTGCGGACGCTCTCGCCGACGGTGACAACGGGCGCAAGCACGCTGGTGGCGACCTGGTCGGTTCCGCTCGCCCCCTCCCCGGTTACGGCGAGACGCGCATCGGCGCGCACCCCGTCCGTCCCCGATGCGGGGACCGTGACCGCGACGAAAAAGCGGTAGGAGGCGCCGGGCTGCAGTCGCCCGGTGGAAACGCTCGCCACGTTCTCGCCTCCCTGCCGGACCCCGTCCGCCGCTACCCCGCCCCCTGCGCCGTCGTCGGCATATATCGCCCCCTCCCAGCCGGTGCTGCTCTCCAGGGCCAGGGCGAAAACGTTGTCGGCGCTCCCGACGTTGGTGACGGTGTAGGCGTAGTTCACCACGCTCCCGGGGGAGCCGGCGCCGTCAGGTGGGGCGGATACGGTCACGGCGGCGGTCAGGGAGCAGGCGACCGTTTCCGTCTTGACCTGGTCGACGGCGGAAGGCTCGCTCGACGCGGCTGCGGAGACCGGGACCCGGTAGCTCGCCCCAAGGGTGAACAGCGTGGGGCGCACCTGCACCAGCAATGCAAGCGACTCTCCCGGCGCGAGAACCGGGGTCAGGAAACCGGCTCCGGAGAGGGCCGCGGCCAGGTCGGTCCCTCCTTCGTCGAGGTAGCTGACAGCGAAGCCGCTGCCGCCGGCGGGTCCCGTGAGGAGGAAGCGGTCCGCCTGGTCCCCCGCGTTCTCCAGGCGGAGGCGAAACTGCGCCGGGGTGCCGGGGTAAGCAGCCTGGGATCTCGACTGTGTGGAGGCGCTTGCCTCGAAAACCCCCTCGCCGACATAGGAGCCGTCACCCTCGGAGGCGAGCCTGACCATGAGGTCCGGCCGGGACGAGGCGAGCGCCTCGTTTCCCATGAAGAGCCATAAAAACAAAACGCAGCCAAGCTGCGCGAGCAGGATGCGCGGCCCTCCGCACCATGCCTCAAATTTATTAATACCGACTAATTTCATATCCAAGAAAATAGCAGAGGATCGATGAGAGGCAAGGCAGCGCCAAAGAAAATTTGTCTTTTGGCTGGCCAAATGGTATGTAGATTTGACCCCGAGGTGGGAGTAGACAGAGGGTAGCTTGCAGACGCTGCTGACAACAGGAGAGTACAAAAGCCATGGGCTATTCATCACCGCACGCGGGCAAGATCGAAACGACTCACCGTTACTATCAGCTCGCCAATAAAGACATCGTCTACATGAAGTTCATCCTGGAGGCGTACGAGGGGCTTTCCACCATGAGCACCGTCGACGGAAAACGCGGGATCGTGAAGGTCAGCTTCCCGGTCTGCTTCGCCAAGGACATGGCCGGGCTGATGCAGGCGGTGGGCGAGGAGATACGGATCACCGAGGTGACCGAGGAGGGTGAGCCATGCTGGAGGGCATAAACAGCGAAGCCATCCTGGCCAGGGCGCTCTCCGCCGGCGGCGATTTCGCCGACATCTATTACGAGGACAACGCCTTCACCTCCGTGGTCTGCGAAGACGGCAAGGTGGAGCGGGTGCTGGCTGCGGCGGACCGCGGCATCGGCATCAGGGTCATCTCCGGCTTCTCCACGGCTTACGCCTACACGAACCAGCTAAGCGAGGAGTCGCTCCTGGCGCTGGCCGAGACGGTGAGCCGCGGCGTGCGCGGCGGGGTCCCTCACGGCGGCTTCAACCTCGGCGACCGGGAGATCGGTGCGGGCTTTCCGGTCCGTATTCCGGCCGACCAGGTCGAACTCGCCGAGAAGGTCGCACTGGTGACCCGCGCCGACCGCGCGGCGCGGGGGTTCGACAAGCGGATCCGCCAGGTGATGGCCGTATACCGCGACGCGCAGGTGAAGAGCCAGAGCGTCAACTCGCTCGGGGAGTTCCGCGAGGAAAACTCCACCGCCACGGTGTTCATGGTCCAGGTGGTGGCGCAGGATGGCAAGGTGACCCAGACCGGTTACGAGCCGGTCGGCGCCGCACGCGGCCTCGAACTCTTCGACGACGCCTCGCCGGAAGATCTCGCGCTCAAGGCGGCTGCGCGCGGGGTGATGATGCTCGGAGCCCGGCAGTCTCCCGCCGGACGGCTCCCGGTCGTCCTCTCCAGTGAGGCCGGAGGCACCATGGTGCACGAGGCGATCGGGCATGGCCTGGAGGCGGACCTGGTCCAGGCGGGGACCTCCGTCTACCGGGGCAGGATTGGAGAGAAGGTCGCTTCCGAGCTGATCACCGTCATAGACGACGCCACCATACCCCACGGCCGCGGTTCCTTCAGCTTCGACGGCGAGGGGACCCCCGCGCAAAGGACGGTCCTGGTGGAGGACGGCATCCTCAAGGGGTACATGTACGACAGGCTTTCCGCCATGAAGGACGGCTGCGCCTCCACCGGCAACGGCAGGCGGGAGTCGTACCGGGTGCGTCCCATTGTCCGGATGACCAACACGCTGATCGCCCCGGGCCAAAGCGATCCCGCCGGGATCGTCGGGAGCGTTGCCAACGGGCTCTTCGTGCGGCGCATGGGGGGCGGACAGGTCAACACGGTGAACGGGGATTTCGTTTTCGAGGTCTCGGAGGGGTACCTGATAGAGAACGGCGTGGTGGGTGAACCGGTGCGCGGGGCGACTTTGGCGGGGAACGGCCCCGAGGTGCTGAAGAACATCACCATGGTGGGGAACGATCTCGGGTTCGGCATAGGGACCTGCGGCAAGGACGGCCAGGGTGTCCCGGTCTCGGATGCCCAGCCCACGCTCCTCATCTCCGGCATCACGGTCGGGGGCAAGGGGTAAAGGCACAAGCGTTTAACGTTTCAGCTCTTTCTCCAGTTCCAAAAGCGCAGGCCAGACGTCCTTCCCTCCCCAGATCTGCGGGTTGGAGGGGGTCTGCCCCTGCTCCTCCTCCCATTTCCGGATCTCCTCCCGCGCCTTTTCAAAGGCGTCCGTGAAGGAGAAGGTCCGCCGCAGCGCGTTGCCAATGAACGCCTGGCCGAACCATGTGTAATCCTCCCCGAAACCACAGCCAAACGATTCGTGGGTGGCATCCGACGCCGTGATGATCAGCGTGGAGGGGTCCTTCAACGGCTCGACGAACCCTCCGGAGAAGCAGGCGGATATCACCACGACCTTGTAGGGGATGCGCGCTTTCGCCAGCATCCGCCGCAACTGCTCCGGCGTCAGGGGCTTGAGTTCCAGCGGGCTGTTCTCCACACCCAGTTCATGATCCCGCGAGCCGTGCGACGTCACGTACAGGAAAAGGACGTCCTCCCGGTCCATCACCTCCCCCATCCGCACCAGCGTCCGCTCCAGGTTGTCCGCCGTGGCAAACGGGATGGTGATGGCGGTTTGCGGGTTGTTCACCAGCAGGATCGAGCGACCCGAGGCGCCGAAGCGCTCGGCGAAAAGCTTCCCCGCCGCGTTCAGTTCCTTCAGGAAAACGTCCTGCGAGGCATCCCCCGCAAAGCCGACGAAATAAAGGTCCGCGACCCCCTTTCTTCCCGGGAGCATGGCGGCCAGCTGGGAGGCCAGAAGCTTTCCCTGGGCCGACAGCACCTCGTCGGTGATGCGGAGTTCGCCGCTTTCGCTCTCCGCCGAACCGCTTACCCACAGGTCTCCCCTGGGATAGAACCAGATGGGCGGCAGCACCAGCAGGAGAAACATGGGGGGCAAAAGGATCCGGCGCCGCCACGGACGGTTGGCGCCGATGCGGAGCAGCGATATCAGCGACGCAGCCACCCACCACCAGAAAAAACGGTAATAGTGCGGTGCGGCCAGGTGCTCCTCCAGCCACTCCAGCCGGCCCAACCGGGAAAGCCGCTCCAGCACGCCATGGGTAAGCTCGATCGGTATGCTGAGAGAGATGAGCGCCGCCGGGATGTCGGTGACAAGCGAGGGGCGTGAGAGCGCCTTCCCCGCCAGCAGACCGAAAAAGAGGAACAGCGGGAGGTGGAACAGGAATCCGGGGACGGCGGAGTAGGAGAAATACCCTTCCCTCCCCACCAGGAGAAACGAGGCCGCCAGGTTCAGCAGGAGGTCCGCCAGGACGAGGAGCGTGAGGCTTGCAGGGGTGGAGTGGAGACTCTCCGGGTCGAACTTGAGGAAAAGCGACCTGCGCGCGCCGCGCCCCAGGTCGGCGAGAAGACGCCGCAAGGCCCCGCGCGGTTCAGTGAAACTCGATTGCAGGGAGAGCGCCCCCCCCCCGGAAAGGGAGCCATCGGCGCGCTCGGGGGAGAGTGGCAACCCGGCCGGTTCGGGCCCGGGGGATGCCGAACTGCAGGCCACCGTCGTCTGTTGCTGCTGTTCGATTTCCATGATGGAGGATAATACCACGAGCTCGTGCGATTGTGACCCCGTCTTCATGCGCTCCAGTTGATTTTATTAACATTTTAGTTTTCCAATCCGCCCCATTCCTGCTACGATGTGCAACGTGCCGCTGCCGATTCCCCTTTGCAGTCCCGACAGCGGAGCCCAAAAAGCTTCCAGAGAGGTTTCAAATAATGACCACCAAGAAATGGACCAAGAGCAGCTGGCGTTCCTTTCCCGCAATGCAGCAACCGGTCTGGCCGTCAGGCCCGGCCCTCGACGATTCGCTCAAGACGCTTTCCCAGCTGCCGCCGCTGGTGTTCGCCGGCGAATGCCAGACGCTGAAGGGCTCCCTGGCGGATGCCGTCGAAGGAAAGGCTTTCGTCCTCCAGTGCGGTGACTGCGCCGAGGACTTCTCCCGCTGCACCGGTCCCGACATCAGGGAACTCCTGAAGGTGATCCTGCAGATGTCCGTGGTCCTCGCCTTCGCGGGCGAGAAGCGCGTCATCAAGATCGGCAGGATCGCCGGGCAGTACGCCAAGCCCCGCTCCTCGGACACGGAGATGGTGCACGGAGTCGAACTCCCCAGCTACCGCGGCGACATGGTCAACAGCCCCGAGCCTACGCTGGAGGCGAGGACTCCCGACCCGCGCCGGATGCTGGAGGGTTACTATCGCGCCGCCGCCACCCTCAACCTGGTCCGCTCCTTCACCCTCGGGGGATATGCGGCGCTCGACCGCGTCCAGGCCTGGCACCGGGCGTCGCTGGACGCGCTCCCGGCGGGGCAGAAGTACGAGGAACTGGTCAGGCAGATCTGGAAGACCATCAACTTCATGAACGCCATCGGGCTCGACCCGCAGCACACCCCGCAGCTGAACCAGGTGACCCTCTACACCTCGCACGAAGCTCTCCTGCTCGACTACGAGGAGATGCTGACCCGGATGGACTCCACCTCCGGCGGCTGGTACGACTGCTCCGCCCACATGCTCTGGATCGGCGACCGGACCCGTCAGCTGGACGGCGCCCACGTGGAGTTCCTGCGCGGCGTCAAGAACCCGCTCGGGCTGAAGGTCGGACCCAACTACGATATCGACACCATCAAGGCGATCATCGAGAAGCTCAACCCGGACAACGAAGCGGGACGGCTCACGCTGATCACCCGTTTCGGAGCGGACAAGATCGCCTCCTATCTCCCGAAGCTGCTCAGGGAGATCAAGAGCGAGGGGTGCAAGGTGGTCTGGAGTTGCGACCCGATGCACGGCAACGCCTACCAGAACGAGTTCGGGCAGAAGTCGCGCAGGTTCGAGGATATCCTGCGGGAGATCAAGAATTTCTACCAGATCCACAAGGCGGAGGGGACCATGGTGGGAGGGGTGCACCTGGAGCTGACCGGCGACCACGTGACCGAGTGCACCGGAGGGAGCCGCCAGCTCCTCGACAAGCACCTGCACCTGAACTACCAGACCAACTGCGACCCGCGCCTGAACGCCGAGCAGAGCGTGGAGCTGGCGTTCGAACTGGCCGAGATGCTGCACCCAACCACCCTGACCGGCGCCGCGAGGTAACTCATGAACATACGGATCAGCGGCGACAAGCCGCTTCAGCTTTCCACCCCGGCCCTCGTCATCGGCTGTTTCGAGGACGACAGGGACGAACTCTTCGCCGCCTGCGACCGGGCGCTGGACGGCCTGCTCGGGCGCCTGTACGACAGCCGCGAGTTCGCCGGCAAGCCCGCTACCTCGCGCCTTTTGCACACCATGGGGAAACTCCCCGCGGAGAGGGTCCTGCTGGCAGGCCTGGGGAAGAAAAAGGATCTGACCGTCGAGCGCCTGAGGCGGGGCGCCGGCAACGCGATCCAGGCGCTGAATGGGGCGCGGGTCGCCTCCTTCGCCTCCGCCCTCCACCTCTGCACCGACCTACCGGAGGCGCTCGAAGCGGTCACTGCAGGGTCGCTCCTCGGGAGCTACTCCTTCGACCTGTACAAGACCAGGGAGAAAGAGGAGCGCTTCGCGTTCGAGACGATGACACTGCTGCAGCCGGACCCCTCCGAAGCGGAGGCCGCCCTGCTCAGGGGGGGAGCCGTCGAGACCGTCTGCGGCGGCGTCAAGCTCGCGCGGGACCTGGTCTCGCAGCCGGGAAACGTGGTGACCCCTTCCTACCTCGCCCGGACCGCTCGGGAGCTGGCCGACCGGCATGCGCTGAAATGCCGTGTCTACGAGATGGAGGAACTGGAGCGGCTCGGCATGAACGCGCTCGTCGGCGTCGGCAAGGGGGGGGCGGAAGCGCCGCGCCTGATCGTGCTCGAGTACGGCGGCGGCAAGGGACGGCCGACGGTGCTGGTCGGCAAGGGGATCACCTTCGATTCCGGCGGGATATCCATCAAGCCCGGCCCCGGAATGGAGGAGATGAAGACCGACATGGCCGGCAGCGCCGCCGTGCTCGGGACGCTCTGCGCAGCTGCGGGACTGAAGCTCCCGGTCAACCTGGTCGGCATCATCCCGACTGCCGAGAACATGCCGGACGGCAAGTCCTTCAAGCCGGGAGACGTGCTCACCTCCCTCTCGGGGACCACCATCGAGATCACCAACACGGACGCGGAGGGGCGGCTCATCCTGTGCGACGCCCTGCATTTCGCCCGGCAGTTCAAGCCCGCCGTCATGATCGACCTGGCCACCCTGACCGGCGCCTGCGTGGTGGCGCTGGGGCACGAGGCGAGCGGGATGATGGGGAACGACCAGCGCCTCATGGATGCGCTGAAGCGGGCGGGCGAGCGGACCGGGGAGCGCCTGTGGCAGCTGCCGCTTTGGGACGAGTACGGCGAGGCGATGAAAAGCGACATCGCCGACCTGAAGAACGCCGGGAGCCGCGACGGCGGGAGCATCTCCGCGGGATGGTTCCTGAAGCAGTTCGTCGGGGAGACCCGCTGGGCCCACCTCGACATCGCCGGGACCGCCTGGAGCGACAAGGCCCGCCCCTATTCGCCCAAGGGGGCCACCGGGGTGGGGGTGCGTCTGTTGATCGAGTACCTGCAGGGGAAATAAGGAGTGCGGTTGGGTTGGCGCTAGGGACCGCTACTTCCCGCTTCTGCCGTCCGACGGCTTCGCCTGCTGCGGGAAATCGGGGAAAAGCCGTTTGGTGCAATCCGGGCACAGGCCGTGGCTGAACTCGGCTTCGGAGTGCTCGCTGATGTACTTCTCGATCATGGTCCAGGACCCTTCATAATCGCGGATCCTCTTGCACGAGGCGCAGATCGGCAGGAACCCCCGCAGCATCCGTACCTCCTCCAGGGCCTTTTCCCGCTCATGGAGGGCATGCATCCGCTTCCCCTCCATCGTCTGCCTCACTACCCCAAGATAGCAGCAGATCCACACGGTGAACAACGCCAGAGCGCGGTTGGCGGCCGCCTTCCACATCTCGTCGATCGGGGGCTTGTGCAACAGCGGGCCGATGGTGAGTACGGAAGCAAGCAAGGCGACGACGACTATCAATCTCCTGTCTGCGGATCTGAGCGCCAGCAGCACCACGGCGTTGTACAGAATCGGCACGGCGATCCCCAGGGGGCTCGCGAGATCGAGGTAGAGGATGGCCACCAGGAGAACTGCGCAGGCGATGTTGATGCTGACGCCGGGAAGTTCCTCGCGGGCGGGCGCCTCAGAGCGTTTTGTTGCATCTCCCTTCATAGAGAAAGGGCCTCCAATGGCCCAGAAACGATTATCTTCCCTCCGCACTTTTAACGCAACCCCCGGCATCCCACCCGCTTTCCCGGAGCAGAAGCCTTCCTCTCATTGACATGACTGAGGCGCTATGTACTCTTTCCCAGTGTGAAACATTTCCAACACGGTCACCAACCATATATATAAGCCGCACCCATGTCAAAAACCTTCTCCGTGATGACCTACAACGTCCACAGTTGCATCGGAACGGACGGCCAGCTCTCACCGCTGAGGATCGCCGAGGTCATCGACCGGTGCAATCCGGACATCGTCGCGTTGCAGGAACTTGACGCAGGGCTGCCACGCACGGAAATGATCGACCAGGCGCACCTGATAGCGAAGACCTTGGAGATGTCGTTCCACTTCCATTCCTCGATCCAGGTGAGGGAGGGGGGTTACGGCAATGCCATCTTGAGCCGGTCGCCGCTTAAGCTGATAAAGGCGGGGGCGATCCCGGCGGAACCGTTTCGCCCTCTTTACGAGCGCCGCGGGGCGGTGTGGGCGGAGGTCGAGATGGTCGGCAGGAAGGTGCAGGTCCTGGCCACGCACTTCGGGCTGAACCGGGGGGAACGCGTGGCGCAGGCCAGGACGATCAGCGGCCCGGAATGGCTGGGGCATCCGGAATGCAGCGGACCTGCCGTTCTCTGCGGCGACTTCAACGCCCTTGCCGGTTCCTCGGTGTACCGCCTGCTGACCCGTCACCTGCATGACGTGCAGCGGGGGGTCAAGGGGAGGTTACCGAGGGGGACCTGGCCCGCGCAGCTTCCCCTCATGCGGATCGACCATCTCTTCGTAACGCATGACCTCAAGGTGCGGCACGTATCCGTGCCGAGGACCCCGCTCACCAGGGCCGCCTCGGACCATCTCCCGCTTCTGGTCACGCTGGAGCTGACATGACTATCCTCAAGCCGGGTCTTAATTGCATGGGTATCTACGAGACTCGGGAAACCGGCCTTATCGTCGATGCCTGCGATTACTACCGCGCCTTTTACCAGACCGCGCTGAGAGCCAAAAACTACCTGCTGATGGCCGGGTGGCAGTTCGATTCCGAAGTGAGCCTTTTGCGCGGAGAGGAGGCGAAGGAGGCGGGGGGGGAGGTGAGGTTCCTGAACTTCCTGGAAGAGCTTTGCCAGAAGAATCCAGAACTGGAGATCTACATCCTCGCCTGGGACTTCAGCGCCGTCTTCTCATTGGAGCGGGAGTGGTTCCAGAATATCATCTTCAACTGGTCCACCAGCGAGCGTCTCCACTTCCGCTTCGACAGCGTCCACGCGGCTGGCGCCACGCACCACCAGAAATTCATCGTTGCCGACGGCGCCATCGCCTACGTCGGCGGCATGGATATCTGTTCCTCACGCTGGGACGACCGGCGCCATCTGAAGGAGAACCCGGACCGCGTCGACCTGGACGGCACCCGTTACGGCTGTTACCACGATATCCAGTCCTACCACACCGGCCCCGTGGTGAAGGTACTGATCGACCTCTTCGTGCAGCGATGGATGGACTCGGGAGGGGAGGCGCTGCAGATCCCGACCGCCAACGGGGGTCCATTCCCCCTCCCCCCGGAGGCGTTCGCCATACCGGCTGAGCGGGTCGCCGTCAGCCGCACCCAGATGCCGCACCTGCAGTCGGAGCGACAGGAGATCAAGGAAATCCGCCACCTGTTCGTCGACGCCATCACGTCGGCAGAAAGCCTGATCTACCTGGAGAGCCAGTACTTCAGCTCCCGTGCCATCTACTGGTCCCTCATCGCGCGGATGTCGCTTCCCGACCGGCCGCGCCTCCAGATCATCATGATGCTCCCGGACCGCCTCCCGCTGACCGAGGAGCTTTTCCTGGGACTCCCGCAGTTGAAGATGATCCGGTCGCTGCAGCTGGCGGCGGAGAAGACGGGTCACACGCTGAGCGTGTACTCGTCGGCCCAGCTCGACCAGGGGAACCGGAAGATGACCTTCATTCACTCCAAGCTCCTCATAATCGACGACAGGTTTCTCACCATCGGCTCCGCCAACGCCACCAACCGCAGCATGGGGCTGGATACCGAACTGAACGTCAGCTGGGAGGCGGACAACCCGGAGCAACAGGGAGAACTGGTGGCGGCGATACGCAGGGTGCGCGCGTCGCTTCTCGCCGAGCACGCCGGCCTCTACGGGAGCGGCGAGGAACAGAGCTTCGAGAACGTGGAGAACCTCACCCGCAACCTCGACTGCCTGGCGGACGACCACGAGGCGCGCCTTTGCCGCTACCAGGCGGACCCGAACCTGGAGAAGAGCGATTGGCCTGATGCGCTGGAGCCGATAGCCCAGGTGGTCGACCCCGAGAAACCGGTAGACAACGAGTTTTTTTTCGAGAGGCTCTCCAAGTCGGAGCTGGGCTCCTTCGCCAAGGGGATCTTCAAACTCAGCCAGTTGATCATAGGGCTGTGAAAACCAGGGAACCAAGAGTAAATCCAACGAGGAGGATACGGAAATGGCAGACGAGAAAGCAAGAAGCGGGGTTGAGACGGATCGGCACGACTGCGACATCAGGGTCTGGTGCGCGTCCTGCCAGCGTAACGCATACACCAAGAGCGAGGACAAATATCTCTGCGCCACCTGCGGGAAAATCATGGACCTGCGCCACGAAATGCACCATGAACACTTCCCCCACCTGTCGGGGGACAAGGACGAGATGAGCTAGCCCAAAAGCGGATAAAAATTGTCTTGTAAGCGACCATTCGTGAGGCGTAAAATTCAGATGCTGCCCACTCGCCGTTGAACTGACCCCCACTCCCTCGGCCGGAGGGGGAGATTTAGGGCAGCTGCGACAACCGATCCGGACCATGCTGAGACGGAGCTGAAATTGTTAGAGCAAATGGAGTTGACAGATCAGGAAATAGTCAAGCGCAAGGAACTGCTTCGTCTCGGCCCCGAAGAAGCGGCTACCCTGGTGAAATGCCGCCCCATTATCGAAGCGGAGATCGATAACGTGGTGGAGGAGTTTTACAGGATTCAGACCCGGAACCCGGAAGTGACGAAACTGATGGGCGACGAGGAGATGGTTCGGCGCCTCCATGTCTCCCAGCGCAAATACATCCTGGGCCTCTTCGACGGCTGCACGGACGGGCAGTACGTGGGCAACCGCCTGCGCATCGGCATCGTCCACAAGAACATAGGGGTGGACCCGAAGTTCTACCTGGCTGCCGTCAAGACGCTCAAGGACTTGCTGTTCAGGGCCCTGGCGCGGAACATAAACGATCCCGCCTCGTTGGAAGAGGCGAGCCAGGCGCTGGACAAGCTCCTTTACTTCGATATCACCCTCGTCTTTGACGCCTATACCCTGAGCCTGGTGCAGGAGGTCGAAGCGGAAAGGGATCGGGTCGAGGTGTATGCGGAGAGTCTGGAACTGCAGGTTGCGGAGCGCACCAGGGAGTTGGCTGAAAAGGTGAGAGAACTGGAGACCGCCCTTTCCATGGTAAAAAAGCTGGAGGGGGTCATCCCGATCTGCGGGGTCTGCAAGAAGATCAGGGACGACAAGGAAAGCTGGCAGCAGTTGGAGCAGTACATATCCGAGCACAGCGAGGCGCTCTTCAGCCACGGGCTCTGCCCGGAGTGCTTTGAGAAGGAGATGATGGGGCTCAGGGCGCTCAAGCTGGGCAAGCAGGAATAGAAGATCCCGCCCCTTCTATCAAATCTCCCCCTCCCCTTCAAGGGGAGGGTCGGGGTGGGGATGGGTGAAAACCGGGGCGGAGCATCGGGACGGTACAGCGGAAGATAGTCACTAATCTGGAAAAATGGAAGGCCCTTCGATCACGATGAATCGAAGGGCCTTTTTTGGTGCCAACCGCAGGGATCGCTGCGGTTGGCGTATCAGCGCGGTTGGCTTCAGCGCGGCAAGCCTGGACCATCCCCGGGGCCGACCGATTCCACGTGCGGCACGGCGTTTGCGAACAGCAGTTCGGCCATATCCCTGACATCGTCCGCGGTTACCGCGGCGATCGCTTCCAGGGAGGCTCCGACCGTCTCCGGAAATCCCAGGAGGGAAGTCGTGTTTGAAATCCTCCGCACCTGGGTCTCGCAGTCGTCCAGGGCCATCAGGCGCGCGCAGCGGATCTGCTCCTTGGCCGCCGCGAGCACGTCGTCGGTGACCGTCTCGGTGCGGAACCTCATCACCTCCGCGTGGCTTACGTCGATCGCCTCCTGCGCACGGTCGGCGCTGGTCCCCGCGTAGATCAGGAGGCCGGCGGAATCCGTGTAGGAGGACATCATGGAGTAGACGGTGTAGGCAAGGCTGCGACGCTCCCGGACCTCCCGGAACAGCCGCGATGTCATGCCGCTGCCGAGAATCTGGTTGAAGACTGAGAGCTTGTGGCGATGCTCGTTGCCCGCCGGGGGGATCGGGTACCCCATGTAGAATAGGGTTTGCTCCATCGGGCGGGTGTAGTGCGCGTTCTGCGCCACGGGTATCCTCCAATCCGGCTCCGGCTTGTTCACCGGCAGCGTCCCGGCACGCAGCGCCCCGAGAACCCGTTCCGTCTGCTCCACCGCCTGCTCATGCTCGATGTTCCCGGCCACGGAGACGATGGTGGCGTTGGCGAGGTAGTGGGCTTGCTTGTGCTCCATGAGACGGTCCCGCGTGATGGAGCTGATGGTGTCGGCAATGCCGAGGATGGGGTTACCCAGCGGGTGCCCATTCCAGAACCCCTGGTGGAACTGGTTGTAGATGAACCGGCTGGGGGTGTCCTGATTCATCAGGATTTCCTGGAGCACGACGCCGCGCTCCTTCTCCACTTCCTCCTCCGGCATGACGGCGTTAACGAACATGTCGGCAAGGATGTCGTAGGTGGCGGGGATGATGGACGCGAGGGCGATGGCGTAATAGAACACCTCTTCCTGGCTGGTGTAGGCGTTGGCCCGGGCGCCTATGCTGTTCATCTCATCCATGATCTGGTCGGCAGTACGGGTCGGGGTTCCCTTGAAGAGCAGGTGCTCTATGAAATGCGAGGCGCCACCGCAGTCGGGGGCCTCGTTCCTGGTGCTGCTGTCGATACGGATGCCGATGGCGGCGCTCTGCATGTTCGGTATCTTCTGGGTCACAACCCGAACGCCGTTGGAGGTCGTGGTCAGGCGTACCTCTGGGGTTTCTGTCGTCGACATTTGAACTCCTTAAAACTGCGGAATCGTTTTGGATTAAGCTTGGCAGCCATTATAGCACGTTGTGGTCGATTCTTCCGTGTTATGGGAATTGGTGGCCACCGGATCACTTGAAGTCGGCGTACCTGGAGATGACGAAGTCCCTCTCCTTGGCGTCCTTTTCATGGCACCCGAAGCAGTCCTTTTTCCCGTCCAGCCCTGACGGCTTCCCCTCGGGGGTGAAACCGGCGAAGTGCCAACCGCCGGTCGCCTGTTCCTTCCTGTCCTTTTGCATCAGGACCACCATGTTCTTCTTCCCCGGGACCTGCTTGCCCCCCTCCTCCTTGATGGTGTAGTTCACCGCCACGAAGCGGCTCCCGTCCGGGTAGGCGCCGCCGGACTTGTACGCCTTCATCGCCTTCTTGTCCAGGTAGAGGTAATGGATGCCGTAAAAGATCGATTTCCTGTCCGTGTTGATCCTGGCCTTGCTCTTCTCCCATTTCTCGTATCCCTTGGGAAGGGAAACGCTTCCGGCGGCCGACGCGATGCCGGCTGCACCTGCAATGGCCGCCACGGCGAAGATGGTGATCACTTTTTTCATCTGGATGCCTCCGTTTATTTTTTCCTCAGCGCTGCCCCGTTTTTTCCGGACTGCAAAAAAATAACACAGGACCCGCGCAATCATAGTGGTGAGTTCACATCAATTTGGGTGCGCCGCCCTACCCGGCCCTGCGGCTCGCGTTTCCCGAGGCGGCCGGGGACCACGGGAACTCCGAGAGGTGATCGGCCAGTTCATCCTTGTGGTAGCGGTCCACCTTATCGAGAAACAGCACGCTCCCCATCACCACAGGCAGCGCATAGATGAAGAACCCGCTGAGCGCCATGAACTGTTCGCCGATGTAAACGGTCACGAAGAGGTTGAAGGCGACCACGCACAGGTACAAAAACGGGCCGTAAAAGCAGCGGTAAGGGGGCGCGGCAGCCCCTGCCGGCTTCTCCTTCCCTGCGGCAAAACGATCTATGAGTTGCAGCGCCCCGACCAGCAGCGCGCTCACCAGGCACCACCCCAGGTAGTTGGAGATGGGAACGCCGAAGTGCATCCCCGCTTCACGGTAGCCGTAGATCCTCCCCAGGAACCACCTGCTCCCCTGTAGCGCCACCGGATCGATGATGATGTCGAGGAAAACCTGGAACATGGAGGCAAGGAGCAGGACGGAGAAGGAGCGCCTGATGCGTCCGGTTTCCAGCAGGACCAGGTCCCCCCTGACCCGTTTAACCGGGGCCAGAACAAGGAGCGCCGTCGCGTAGCTGCAGTAGGTAAGAAAGACGTAGGAGAGGGAGTCGAAAAAGGGAACCCCCGCCACCCAGAGTTCCCGCCCGCGGGTGGCGTCGACGTAGTAGTACCAGCCGTAGGGGAAACCGTTGTTGATGGAAGAGTACTCGGAAGCAAAGGCGATCAGGTAGCCTGCGACGGTGAACCAGAGGGTCTTCTTCCACCCCAGGTGCAGGACGGCCGACACGAGGTAGCAGGCGAAGAAGGCGAAAACGTAGGGACGCATGGCGACGGTCCCGGCAGCGATATGAAGGAGGTCGGTCATGCCGCGAGGTCTCCACAGGCTCTCCCCTGATAAAAAGAGGGAGGCGAAGGGGATTTGGGTAAATGCTGAGAATGCTGAGGCGAGGTACTGCGTGTCTTGTGTAGGAGCGGCATTCCTGCCGCGATAAAGCTGCGGCAATCGCGGCAGAAATGCCGCTCCTACAGGATCCTTGCTAGAAGAGCGTCCCGACGATGGAACCCAGGACCGAGATGGGGCCGGTATCTCCGAGCCCCTCCATCGCCCGCTCAGCCTTCTTGAGGGTGGCGGTCGTGTCGCGGTACAGTTGGTCCTCGTTGACCAGCTTGCCGATGGTACCCTGGCCGGAGTTGATCTTCTGGGTGATCTCCTTTACGTTCTTCGAGGCGTCGCGCAGCTCGTTGTAGAGAGTTTCGTCCTTGACCAGCTTGCCGAGGGTCCCCTCGCCGCTGTTGATCTTGGCGGTGATCTCCTTGAAGTCCTTGATGCCCGAATTGAGATCGGCGGCTCCAAGCTTCAGGTCCGCTATGAGCTTGGAGGTATCGCGGTAGACGGTGTCGTCGTTGACGAACTTCCCGAGGGTCCCCTCTCCCCGCTCGATCTTGCCGGCGACAACCTTGAAACTTTCCACGGCGCTGGTTGCGTCGTTGAAGAGCTTCTTGTCGTTGAGAAGCAGCGCCAGCGAACCGTCGCCGCGGTCCATCTTGCTGGTTATGCTGTTGATGTTGGTGAGGGATTCCTTCAGGTTGCCGCGGTTCTCATCCAGTATGCTGGAAACCTTTTTCAAGACGACTTCCTGGTTCTTGTTCAGGTTCTGGACGAAGACCTTCGCGTCCTTCACCACGTCGCTCAGATCGTCCACGATGATGTCGATGTTCGCAACGTCCTTGCCTTTCACCACACCGCCGGGAGGCATAAGCGGCGCGTCGGGCGACCCGAAGGAAAGGCCGAGGAACTGCCCTCCCAGGAGGTTGGTGAGCCGCAACCCCGCCACCGTGTCGGTCTTGATCTTGGTTCCAGGCTTCACCTCGAAGTCGATCTGGATGTTCTCGTTCAGGATGGTGATCCTGGTGATCCTGCCGACGTCGACGCCGGCCAGCCGCACCTGGTCCCCCACCTTGAGCCCCGTGATGCTGGTGAGATAGGTTTTATAGGGGACGTTCTTCTCGAACGGGTTCCACTTCTCGCCCACCTCGAGCAGCACGCCCAGGACGATGAGACCGAACACGAAGAACATGCCGACCTTTCTTTCTACTGACAGAGCCATAAAATTGCTTCCTCCACAATTACAAAAGGCAAGGCGATAAAAGGGCGGGGTTGCCAAGCCCCCTCCCGTTGCCGGATCCGGCTACAGAAGCAGCCGGGTCAGGACGTAGTCCGCCACCAGGATCAGCATGAACGACATGACCACGGATCTGGTGGTGGATTGGCCGATCCCCCTGGCGCCGCCGGAGGTAGAGAAGCCGACGTAGCAGGAGACGAGAGCTATCAGCGCGCCGAACACCACCGCCTTGGTGAGACCGGTCCCGATTTCCTTCATCTTCAGCGCATCCGTGAGGCTGTCGTAGTAGGTGGCGTAGGAGACGAAGATCTGCGGATGCAGGTTGCTGATCAGGGCGCCTCCGGCTATCCCGATCAGGTCCGAATAGACGACCAGGGCGGGAACGCAGATGATGCAGGCGATGAAACGGGGCATGGCCAGGTAGCGCACCGGATCTATGTCGAGCGTCTTCAAGGCGTCGATCTCCTCGTACACCGTCATGACGCCGAGTTCGGCCGCCATCGCGGAGCCGCAGCGGCCGGCGACGAGAAAGCTCGTCATGACCGGCCCGAGTTCGCGCACCATGGAGTGCCCGACGATCGCCCCGATGATGTTCTGGCCGCCGTACTTCTGCAGCTCGACACCGGTCTGCAGCGCCAGCACCATGCCGACGAAGAAGGCCATGACCGATGCCACCGGGAGCGTTTCCCAGCCGATGATCGCCATCTGGGCCAGGATGCTCGGGATGTTGCGGGGCGCCTCGCGCAGGAAGTAGATGACCTTTCCCTGCAGGATGACCATCTCGCCCAGCACCTGGTAAAAGAAGAGGATCCTCTTCCCCAACGGTTCAAAGAGTTGCGTCACTTATGCCCCCATTTCAGGCCGAAGGGGAGCCAGAAAAGGGCCAGGTCCTGCTCCTCTCCGCTGCTCTTCAGGCTGATCAGCCCCTTCAGAAGTTTCAGCTCGGCGTCCCGGGCGGTCCCCCGGTAGGAGACCAGCGGGAACAGCTCGTACGCCAGTTCCTCCCCGCGCCGCTCGTGCCAGAACAGGTTCCACAACAGCGTGGAGGTCGAGTTCCCCTGCTCATCCCAGCGCCGCTGGTAGAGGCGCCAAAGGGGCGCCCAGTTCTTCTCGATCCCTTCCTTGTCGATGATTGACTCGATCGGGGCTGGGAAGGAGAACGAAGAGACCCCCTTCGCGCTCTGCTGGTACAGGAAAAGGGGCCAGAACGCAGTCCTGCTCCTTTGACTCCCCTCCTTGGGCCAGCTCTCGTGGTTGCTGCGGTACAGGAAAAAGAGCACCCGGTCCGTCTCCTGGACGAAGTCGGGCGACTTCAGTTCCTCGTGTTTGTAGAAAGGCCAGAGATACCACCTCTTCTCCCCGCTGCCGAAGGTGTCGCGCGAGTAGAAGGGGAGGAAGGTGTCGGCGTTTCTCTTCTCGCCCCGAACCTTGGTGACCAGGGGCCAGAGGTAATCGACCTCCTCGATCTTCTTTTCCCGATCCTCCGTGTAGCCGAAGAAGGGCCACAGATAGGTACGCGAGGTCTTTTGGCGCGAGTCGGTCGAGCCGTAGAGCGGGAAGAAGAACCTCTTCTGCGTCGGGTTGTCGCCGCCAAGCCCGGTCGTCTCGGAGGTGTAGAAGGGCCAGAGCACGAAGCGCTTTTCGTACACCCCCTCCTTGTGGGACTCGCCGTAGAGCGGGAACACGTCGAAGCCGCTCTCCTTCTCCCCTTGCGTGCTGGAGAAGATGGGCCACAGGTAGTGCCGGGTCGTGGTCCCCTTCTTCACCGTGCTGCCGTAAAGGGGGAACATGACGAAGTGGTACTCGTCGCGCCAGAAACGGTCGTAGATGTCGCCGTAGAACGGGAAGACCGAGCGGTAATCGCCGTGTTTCTCGGAATGGCCGGAGATGTAGAACGGAAAGAGCATGGTCGACTTTTCCCGCTCCTGCCGCTCGGGCTTTCGGTAGGTCGAGGTCCGGAACAGCTGCAGCACCTCGTAGTTCTCGGCTTCGGGCGTGCTCTCGTGGTAGGCGACGGGATACAGGAAGTAGGTGGAGGTCGCCTGCTCCCTGGCGTGGCTGCTCCGGTAGAAAAAGGGACGGATCGCCGTGTCCTGATCGTCGCCCTTTTTCTGGAACTTGATCAACGGGCCGAGGATCGAGAGGTTGCTGAACCCCTCCGCCGGACTCTCGCGGTAGTCGATGAGCGGCCAGAGCGTGAATATGGTCCCTTTTCCTGCCTCCTGCGCGCCGCTTTGAGAGCAAAAGGCGAGAAATGCAATCAGCGCAGCTATGGACGTCCTCAAAAAAATCATGAACCTCTGGGAATAAGAGTGGGTTGAAGACACAGGCACCGATAGTAACTTCAGCAATTAGGCATAGTCAATCAAAATATAGTGGGAAGTCCAGCGGCTGCGAGCAAAATAAATGAGGCAGGAAACCAAGGGTCTCCTGCCTCACAGTTAAACTTGCTTGTGAACCTTTTGCAGCTAGTACTTGGTGTCCGCGTAATCCACCCAGCCGCCGGCAAGAACAAGCGCCTTGTCGAAGGGAGAGATCTCGAACCGCATCGACTCCTGGCGCCCTCCCCCCTTGATGGTGAGGTTGGCGTTCTCGACGTCTATGTCGATGTTGACGTCGGCGGCGTCGGCGTAGCTGAAGAGGCGGTCGATCTGCTCCGCAGAGAGTTCGATGGCGGCCATGCCGCAGTTGAACATGTTCTGGCGGAAGATGCGGGCGAAGGACTGCGCGATGACGGCGTTGATGCCGTTCACCTCGAAGACCCAGGGGGCGTGCTCGCGGGAGGAGCCGCAGCCGAAGTTGGCGCGGGATACCGTCACGCCTGCGCCGGTGGTCTTCTCCGATTTGGGGTCGAAGCCGGGGAGTTTGAGGTCCTCGAGGAGGTACGGCTTGAGGTCTTGCTTGGTGATCTCGGTCAGGTACTTGGCCGGGATGATCTCGTCGGTGTTTATGTCGCTACGGTCCAGGAAAAGGGCCGGGCCGCCAAATTTTTTCATATCCGTCTCCTGTTCAGGTTCAAAGTCAGAATGTGTGACGCACGGAAGATCCGCCTCACCGTTGTCAATTGTCCATCGTCAATTGTCAATTGGGTTAAAGGTACTTGCGCGGATCGGCGAGTTTCCCCTCGATGGCGGAGGCGGCGGCGGTAGCCGGCGACAGCAGGTGCACCATCCCCCCCTTGCCCATGCGCCCCATGAAGTTGCGGTTCGTGGTGGAGGCGCAGACCTCGCCTTCGGCCAGGACGCCGTTGCTCATGCCGAGGCAGGCGCCGCAGGTCGGGTTGGTGACGCAGAAGCCCGCCTCCATGAAGATCTGGATCAGCCCCTCGTCGACCGCTTCCTTGTAGATCTTGGGAGTCGCCGGCGAGAGTATGGCGCGCACCGTAGGTGCTATCTTCTTTCCCTTGAGGATGGCGGCTGCCACCCTGAGGTCCTCGAGGCGGCCGTTGGTGCAGGAACCGAGGTAAACCTGGTCCACCGGGGTCCCCGCCATTTCGGTTACGCTCTTCACCTGGTCCGGCTTGTAACCGAAGGTGCAGAGCGGGGTGAGGTCGGAGAGGTCGAGGTCGATCACCTTCTCGTACTCGGCGTCCGCGTCGGAGCACCACCTGCCGTAGGACGCGAGCGCCTCGACCTTGGAAGCGAAGCTGTCGGAGATGAAGGGCCAGAGGTAGTCGACGGTGACCTGGTCGGGCATGCATATGCCGGAGGTGCCACCCGCTTCGATGGCCATGTTGCAAAGGGTCATCCTTGATTCCATGGTCATCGCCGCCACGACCGGTCCGCCGAACTCGATGACGCGGTCGGTGGCGCCGTTCACGCCGAGTTCGCCGATGACGCGCAGGATGGCGTCCTTCGCGTAGACCCCTTTGGGGAGGGAGCCGTTCAGGTTTACCCTGATGGTCTTGGGCTCGCGGAAGGCACAGACCCCTTTCAGGATGCCGACTTCGAGGTCGGTGGTGCCGACGCCGGCGGCGAAGGCGCCGAAGGCGCCGTGTGTGCAGGTGTGGGAGTCGCCCATGATCACCGTGTTGCCCGGCCTGATGAACCCCTTCTCCGGGAAGATGGCGTGACAGACGCCGTTGGCGCCGATGTCGAAGAAGTCCTTGATCTCGTGGCGCCGTGCCCAGTCCCTGAGTATCTTCGCCTGGGTGGCGGTCTTGGAGTCCTTGCTCGGGGTCACGTGGTCGATGACCGCCTTGATCTTGGTCGTGTCGAAGACCCTGTCCTTGCCGCGCGCCATCAGGTCCGCAATGGCAATCGGGGTGGTGATCTCGTGGCACATGACCACGTCTATGCCAAGCACCTTGGTTCCTGCAAAAGGCTCATCGACGAGATGGGCCGCAAATATCTTTTGAGCGGTAGTCATACCCATAAATTTGCTTCCTCTTTCAGATGGAATGAATTTTTCTTGCCGTCACAATAATAAAATAACAGCAACAAATCAAACTAATATTTGTTCAATGTTATTAAACATTTGCCTACGGCTTTTGCCATGCTATAATGGCCGCCTCATTCTAACAGGGGAGTGTATTCAATGCAACTGCGCTTTACCAGAACCAACGGCGAAATAGACAACTTGATAGACGAACTGATGGATAAGGCGGGGGGCGTGCACCACCCGGAACTGGCGCGCGACATGATACTCTCCGCGCTCAAGGCGGGGCAGGACACGAGCTACCTGGCAGACCTGAAGCTGCTCAGCAACACGATGAAGGAAATGCGCTACACCACGAAGATCTTCGCTCCCTACCGCCACAAGAAGAAGGTGACCATCTTCGGCTCCGCCCGCACGCTCCCCGAGGAACCGATGTACAAGAAGTGCGTCAGCTTCAGCAGGCTCCTGGCTGACAAGGGGTACATGATCATCACCGGCGGCGGCGGCGGCATCATGCAGGCGGGAAACGAGGGGGCAGGCTCCGAGGCATCCTTCGCCGCCAACATCAAGCTCCCCTTCGAGCAGAGCGCGAACCCGGTCATGCTCAAGAACCCGCGCCTCATCACCTACAAGTACTTCTTCAACAGGAAGGTCGCCTTCGTCAAGGAGGCCGACGCCATCGCCGTCTTCCCCGGCGGTTTCGGGACGCTGGACGAGGCGATGGAGGTGTTCACCCTGATCCAGACGGGCAAGACCTCCCCCAAACCGCTGGTTCTCGTCGACGACGAGGAAGGGTACTGGGAGCACTGGTTCAGATTCGTCAAGGAAAGACTCCTGGTTATGGGATTCATCTCGGCGGAGGACTTCTCCCTCTTCACCATAACCAAGAGTTTTGAAGAGGCGGTCCAGGTAATAGAAGAGTTCTATACCAACTATCATTCTATTAGGTTCGTGAACGGCCATCTGATCATCAGGCTGACCAAGATAATTACGCCGGACCAGATCGAAATGCTGGAGAACGAGTTCCCCGAACTCCGTCTTCCCGGGAGCCGGATCGAACTCATTAGCGCGCGACCCGAGGAAGCGGACGAGCCGGATCTCCTTGAATTGCCGAGGATCGCCCTCCAGTTCGATCACCAGCACTACGGCCTGCTGATAGCCTTCATTAGGCGGTTAAACACCTTTTAGGAGCCGGTCCACAAAAAAGGCGTTATGAAAATATTTTCTTGACAAGGTTATTATACGATGTTAATTTTTACCCCAGCAGCTGGTTTCGGAAGTTTGTAGCGTTGAAAAGCCAAAGACATTCCTGCTTTGGGCCATCTCCAGCGAAAGAACTCTCCGGAAATTGCAGCATCAAACGTAGATCCGGCAGAGTTCCGGAGGCACCAAAAAGGAGGCAGGAAAATGGCACAGGGCAAAGTAAAATGGTTTAACGACGCAAAAGGATTCGGCTTCATCGAGCAGGACAACGGCGAGGACGTGTTCGTGCACTTCTCCGCAATCACCGGGGAAGGCTTCAAGTCCCTGGCTGAGGGCGAGGCTGTCTCCTTCGACGTGACCAATGGGCCGAAGGGTCTGCAGGCAGCAAACGTAAAGAAACTGGGCTAATCACCTTAGCTACAGCAAAAGGCCCCGCCGGAGCGATTCCGGCGGGGCCTTTTTTGTTTTTATAAAAAGATCCCGGCAAGAATGCCGCTCCTACAACAGCGTCCGATCATTCCTGCCGCGATCAACCTCCGCTATCTCCTACAAACTTTCTTCCACCACGAACCGTTGCCGCCGCGCCAGCCGCCACCCCGCCACCACTGCCAGCATGAGAATCAGCAACAGCGCCTCCGCCGGATGCTGCACCGCAAGAACAAGCGGCAGCAACACCAGCCGCACCCCGCCCTTCATCCACTCATGCCCGGCGATCACCCTGGCGATCGGCGGGCTGACCCTGTAGTAAAGCGAAACGAACAGGCGCCCGGGGGCGTTGGTCATGAGGTAGCGGTCCCTGAAGCTCCTCAGCTGCGCGACCTTGGGATGGAGGTAGCTCCCGTACGCGGCAGTCGCGATGAAGCACCCTCCCCCGCCACCGCCGGCCGCAGCGGTGACGGGGTCCTGAACGACACCCCCGCTCCCGTCGGTGCTGAAGTTCGCCTGGTGGTTGTCGACGTTCGTGGTGTTGGCTATCAGCAGCACCACCTCGTCGTTCACCGAACTCATGCCGCCGAACCCGCTCACCGTGTACGAGGTCCCCCCCACGTTGGCGGCGACCTCGCTGACAGCCCCACCCGATTTCTTGAACACGGCGCTCTGCATGCCGCTGGTTTTGGTCACCCATATATTCAGCGTCGGCACGCTCGCCGTCGGGACGAATTTATGGAAGACGAAGGTGTAGCGTGGCAGGGTCACGCTGGGAGCCGGCAGCGATGCAGCGGTGACGGGATAGCTGGAGTAGCTGCCGGTGTTGGCATGGGCAGGGATCTGCGAGACTTCGCCGGTATGGCTGGTCCAGTCCCTGGCATAGATCCGCCTGGCGAAGCCGAAGAAGTCGGCCGACAGGGTGCTGCCGTAGGAGTTGGCGATCACGGTGTCAAGGACCGGCGTCATCTGGATGTCGCCGGTGCTGGTGGTCGGGCTGCTGCCGGGGCTCAGGGTGCCGAGCTTCTCCCAGGCGGAGCGAACCACCGCGCCGCTGTGACCTTCGACGAGGGACCGGTTGAAGATCCAGCGACCGTACTCGGAGTTGTTGCCGAGCGGCCCGTTGAGCGAGACGCTTCCGGCAACCGGGACATATTTTGGCAGGTAGCTGTAGAGCTGGTTCACCGAGTCGTAGACCTCGTCCTCCATCCAGGTGGAGGTGACCTCGGCATACCAGAACTCGAAATAGTAGTTGTACCCGAACTGGATGGCGTGATGGAACTCGTGGGCGGCGGTGACCTGGAGCATCTGGTCGGAGGTGTACCTGCCGTTGACGGTGAACATCGGATCGGTGAAGGCCTTGTCTATCTCGATGTAACTCACGACGGAGAGGTTCGAGCCGCTCGGCGCGCCGTCGTCGGTGGTGAACCCGTAGGCGCTATCGCCGGTGAGATCCAAGAGATAGATGTCGTACCTGGTGACCGGCGGAGGCCGGTACCCCATCGATGTCACCTCGGTGGCGTAGACCTGGTCAAAGACCGCCGCCACCCGCTCCACCCAGTCCGGTACACCATCGCTATCCGCATCGGTCAGGTCGGGGGCATCGGGCAGGGTCCTGGTGTAATGGATGGTGAAATGACCGCCCGCAGAGTTGTAGGTCGGCGCGGAGGTGTCCGAAAGCTGACCGCTTAAAACCGGCCTCGCCACGTACTTCCCCAGCACCTGACGGGTGGCGGGCTCCAGGGAACTCCAGTCCCGCTTCAGGCTGCGGTAGAGAGGGGTGCGGCAGCGCTCAGCCTGTACCGTCTCCACCCCGACTACCGCGCTGAGCGTCTTGTTCAGCTTCGACTGCTTGTTGAACTGTGAAAGGTAGTAATCGTCCAGGGCCGCCGCTGAGGCGAGCGCAGGAAGAAGAAGGGAGAGGAGCACCGTTCGCAGCAGAAGTGATATGTCCATTAATCGCCCATCCTTTTGCCGCCCCTAAGCGCCACCAGCGCCGTCTTTTGTTTATCCACCACCCACTTCTTCGTCACGCCGGCAAGGCGGACGTCGTAACTACCAGGAGGAAGCGCGAGCACCAGGTAGCCGCTCGCGTCGGTGCGACCGGCGACAGTCATGGAGTCCCCGGTTATGGTCACCAGCATGCCCGCCATGGGGGACGCCCCTCCCTGCGGCCTGAGCTTCCCGCCGGAGCGCTGCTGGAAGCAGAAAACCGCCATGGCTCCGGTTGCTTCAGGGAGCTGATCCTCGCGCACCACAGACTTGCCGGGCACCGGGAGATACCCATCCCTCACCTGTATGACGCCGGAGGCGCCACCCTTGGTGAAACCGCTTCCGTCGAAGCCGAAACCCTGCCAGGAGGGTGAAGCTGCGAAACCCAATCCCGCGGTGGCGCAGAGAATGCCGAGCAGCAGTACTCTCATGACGTATCCTCTCCGATGTTCCAGATATAGTCGTTCCAAACAGATGGAAGTAGTTTAAGAAGCAGCCCAGGTTTTGCAACAAAAACAACGAGATTGCCTTAAAAGCAAAGGATTTCGTAGCATTGCACAGCGGAATAATAAAAAACAGTGAAAAAATGTAAAGAAAAAGGGAAGCCCCGTTTGGAGGCTTCCCTTTCCCTTACTTATGTCGACTTTTTCACAGCGCCTCGAGGTCCCGCTCCGTCCCGTAGTAGAGCCGGTTCAGGGCATCAATGTACGCCTTGGCCGAGGCCTCTATGATGTCGGTCGAGGAGCCGCGCCCGACGACGGGGTTGCGCTCCCCCTCCGTGATGCGGACCGTTACCTCCCCGATGGCATCGGTGCCGCCGGTGATGGCGCCCACGTTGTACTGCAGCAGGTTGGTGTCCCTCTTGGTCAGCTTCTTGATCGCCTTCAGCGTCGCGTCAACCGGCCCGTCACCCAGTTCGGCGGTGCGCACCTGCATGCCGTCGATCTCCATCTGCACGGTCGCCGTGGCGACGGCGAAACTGCCGCAGGTGACGGTGATGTGCGAGAGTTTGTACTTCTCGGCCACCTGTTTCGTCTCGTCGGCCACGATGGCGTCCAGATCCTCGTCGAAGACCTCCTTCTTCAGGTCGGCGAGCGCCTTGAACCTGGTGAAGGCCTTGTTCAGGCTCTCGTCGTCGAGTTCGTGACCCAGTTCCTCGAGCCGCTTCTTGAAGGCGTGGCGCCCGGAGTGCTTGCCGAGAACGAGCGCGCTCGCCTTCAGGCCGACGGATTCCGGCGTCATGATCTCGTAGGTCGACTTGTCCATCAACATGCCGTGCTGGTGGATCCCTGCCTCGTGGGCGAAGGCGTTGGCGCCGACGATCGCCTTGTTCTGCTGCACGAAGATGCCGGTCACAGTGGTCAGCAGGCGGCTTGCCGGGGTCAGCTGCTCCGTCACGACGTTGGTCCTGAACGGGAGGATGTCCCCGCGGGTCCTGATGGCCATGACGAACTCCTCGAGGGAGCAGTTGCCGGCGCGCTCGCCGATGCCGTTGATGGTGCACTCCACCTGCCCCGCCCCCGCCTGGACGGCGGCGATGGAGTTGGCGACGGAGAGCCCCAGGTCGTTGTGGCAGTGCACCGAGATGACGGCGTCATCGATGTTCGGGACGTTGTCCTTCAGGTACTTGATGATGTTGAAATACTCGAACGGGATGGTGTAGCCGACGGTGTCGGGGATGTTGACGACGGAAGCGCCGGCGTCGATGACGGCACCCACCACCTCGGCAAGGAACTTCAGGTCGGTCCTGACCGCGTCCTCGCAGGAGAACTCGACGTTCGGCGTGTAGGAGCGGGCCCTTTTCACCCCCTTCACGGCCGCCTCCAGCACCTGGGCCGGTGCCATCTGCAGCTTGTACTTCATATGGATGTCGGAGGTGGCGATGAAGGTGTGGATCCTCCCCTTCTCCTCGGCATACTTCAGGGCCTCCCAGGCACGATCGATGTCCTTGAACCCTGCGCGGCAAAGGCCGGCGATCTCCGGTCCCTTGATGGTCTGGGCGACCTTCTTCACCGCCTCAAAGTCCCCCTCGGAGGCGATCGGAAAACCGGCTTCGATGACGTCCACGTTCAGTTTCTGGAGCTGCTTGGCGAGGCGGAGTTTCTCCTCGATGTTCATGCTGGCGCCTGGGGACTGCTCCCCGTCTCTGAGCGTGGTGTCGAAGATCTTGATGGTTTTTGGTTCCGTGTTTTTCACTTGCGCTCCCCCTGTCGATGGTTAGGCTGCCTGAGATTAGTTGCCCTGACCCGCAACTGCTAATTAAAACAGAGATCTCTGCGATTGCCAGTGCGGGTTAGTCAGCTTCATGAGCCGAATGGTTGCCGAAAATAAAAAAAGCCTCCGCCCCAATAAGGGGCGAAGGCTCTGTGAGCTTCCGCGGTACCACCCTCGTTCATCCGCCGTGCGGCGGACCTCTTGCACCCTTTACGCGGGCGGACGTTCATGGCTAGAAAGGCGCTCCACCAAAGTAGAACGGCTGTTTTCACCACGACGGCTCAAAGGCGAGTTCACCTGCTTCCTCACCGGTTCGCACCAAGCACCGGCTCTCTGTGGGGGAAGGGAAAGGCTACTACTCCTCGTCACTGCCTTTACATTTCGGTCGATAATAGGGAAAACCCCCGACGGCTGTCAAGGGGTTTTTGTAAGTGGAGTACGATTTGTGTTCGAAACGTCGTTGTCAGTTCCCCTCGCCCTCCGGGAGAGGGGCGGGGGTGAGGGCGGCGAATCGCGGCAGGAATGCCGCTTCGAACTTACAACATTGAACTTTGAACATTGAACCTTGAACGGCCGTTACTGGTTCCTCTTGATCCCCTCGTGTCCCCGGTGCATCGCCTTCTCCAGTCTGCGCCTTCTCGGGTAACCGATGACGAAACCGACCGGACCGGAGAGGATGTAGCAGATGAAGATGGTGAACAGCATCAGCACCGGCTCTGCGGCGATCACGATCAGGAGCAAGACCGCCAGCACCAGGAAGGCGAAGGGCTGCCGCTTGATGAGGCTCGGGTCCTTGAAGGAGTAGTAGCGGACATTGGAGACCATGAGAAGCGCCAGGAAGTAGATCAGCACCAGTGTGGCGAGCTTGATGTAGGAACTCGGCCACCCCATGTGGAAGAAGAAGAGTACGGTGGCGGAAACCATGGAGGCTGCGGCCGGAGTCGGCAGCCCCACGAAGCGCTTGCTTTCCACCGTGTCTACCTGCACGTTGAAGCGGGCCAGACGGAGCGCGGCGCAGACGAGGAACAGGAAGCCGGCCAGCCAGCCGAGGCGGCCGAAGGGCCTGAGGGCCCAGCAGTACATGAGAAGCCCGGGCGCGGCGCCGAAGGAGACGACGTCGGCCAGCGAATCGAACTCCACGCCGAACTTGCTCGATGTGCCGGTCAGCCGGGCCACCTTGCCGTCCAGGCCGTCGAAGATGGAGGAGGCGAGTATCCAGAGCGCCGCCGACCGGTAGTCGCCGTTGACGGTGGAAACCATGCAGTAAAAGCCTGCGAAGAGGCTCCCAGCGGTGAACAGGTTGGGGAGTATGTAGATCCCCCGGCGCATTCCTTCCCTTTCCAGCTTCGGTCTCTCTTCACTCACGGCAGTATCCCCAGTACGGTTTCTCCGGCCACCGTCTTCTGTCCCATGGAGACCTTCACCCGGGTCCCCAGCGGGAGGTAGATGTCGAGCCTGGAACCGAAGCGTATCAGGCCGTACCTGCGCCCCCGGGTCAGCAGATCCCCCACCTTGGCGTAGCAGACGATGCGGCGAGCGATCAGCCCGGCCACCTGCACCACCACCATCCTGGCGCCGGTCGCGGTCTCCAGCACCAGCCCCTGCTGCTCGTTCTCGAAAGTCGCGCGCTCGTCCCTTACGTCGTAGAACTTCCCCTTGGTGTAGAAGCCGTCCAGCACCTTGCCGCTGATCGGGGCGCGGTTCACGTGGACGTTGAAGACCGACATGAAGATGCTGATCTTTTCCATCTGCGTCGAGGTGTGCGGCTCGGTCGTCTCGCCGGAAAATATCACCACGCCGTCGGCGGGGGCTACCACCCAGTTCTCGTTGCCGGGGGTGCTCCGCTCGGGATTCCGGAAGAAGAAGAGGGTGAAGATGGTCAGGAACATGAAGATGCCGGCGGGAAAGAAGAAGCCTGGGTGCAGGTACTGTCCCGGCAGGCCAAGAAGAGCGGTTACGGCGGCGAATCCGGCGATGAAAGGGTACCCCTCTGCTGCAATCGGGGTATTCGTGTTGCGCATCTATTACCTCTTGTAAGTATTCTCGGGAAAAGGCGACTCCGGATCACCCGCAAAACTGCATTTGAAGGCGGCGACGAGCGGCCCAGCCGTGGCAGGAGCGCCCGGACGGAAAAAAGGCCGAGTTCGGGACAGTCTCCACACCAACGCGGGAGTATAGCTCGAAAACGGCCTTTCATGCAAATGAAAAGAAGCAGCAGCCCTTGCACCAAGAGCGTAACCCGCTGTTTTAACAGGTTTTACTCGGGCCTCGGTCTCAACCTCAATCTTAATCTTAATCTTAATCTTTATCTGTTTCTCTACCCTTTCCATCCCTTGGCGCCGCGTCCGATGACGACGGGGCCGGTGCTGACCAGTTCCTTCAGGCCGAGCGGACGGAGGAGTTCCACCATGGCGCTCACCTTGGCAGGGGTGCCGGTGGCCTCGAGGGTGTAGGACTTGGGGGTCACGTCGATGACCTTGGCGCGGAAGATGTCCGCGATCCTCAGCACCTCGGCGCGGCTGTTGTCCTCGGCAGAGACCTTGACCAGGACCATCTCGCGCTCGATCGCGCTCTCCGGCTCGAAATCGATGACTTTTATCACGTCGATCAGCTTGTTGAGCTGCTTCGTGATCTGCTCGATGATCTGTTCGTCACCGCGGGTGACGACGGTGATGCGGGAAAGGGTCTCGTCGTTGGTTGGCGCGACGGTGAGCGAGTCTATGTTGAAGCCGCGGCCGGAAAACAGGCCGACCACGCGGGAGAGGACGCCGAATTCGTTCTCGACCAGAACTGCTATGGTATGTCTCATAAAACCCTCCAAAGGCAATTGACAATTGACAATGGACAATTGACAACGCGCTGAGTCGAAAGGCGATTGGCAATTGACAGTGGCAATTGACAACGCGCTTATTGATTAGTGTGAGTGCTGCGGTACCCAGCCTCGACTGAAGGCCCGAACCAATACTGACGAGCCAATCGACGAGAGAAACGTCGTCAATTGTCAATCGTCAATTGTCAATTTGGTTCACACCGTCGCCGCTGTCACTCGGCTAACTCGCGAGCACCATCTCGGTCAGTGACGCGCCGGCCGGGACCATCGGGAGCACCTTCTCCTCGCGGGCGATCTTGAACTCCATGAGGACCGGACCGGGGGTGGCGAATCCCTTCTTGATGACCTCGTCGACCTCATCCACCCTGGTCGCCTGCAGCCCGGTGGCGCCGAACGCCTCGGCCAGCTTGATGAAGTCGATGGGAAGCTCCATGCAGGTCTGGGAGTAGCGCTTGTCGAAGAAGAGTTCCTGCCACTGACGCACCATGCCGAGGAAGTTGTTGTTCAGGATGACGATCTTCACGTTGAGCTTGTTCTGCACGATGGTGGCGAGTTCCTGCAGGTTCATCTGGAAGCCGCCGTCGCCGCAGATCGCCATGACCTGGCGGTCCGGGCAGCCTGCCTGGGCCCCCATCGCGGCGGGAAGGCCGTAGCCCATGGTCCCGAGCCCGCCGGAGGAGAGGAGCGTCCGGGGGGTGGTGAAGCCGAAGAACTGGGCGGTCCACATCTGGTGCTGGCCTACGTCGGTGGCGACGATGGCGTCCGGATCGGAGAGCGCGCGCAGCCTCTGGATGACGTACTGCGGCTTGATCACGGAGGTGGACTGCTTGTACGCCATGGGATGCTTCTCTTTCCAGCCGGAGATCTCGGCGATCCAGGGGGCGAGGGCCTTCTGGCGTTCCGCCGCGTCCTCCCCGCTCTCATCGGCGACCTTGAGCATCCGGCCCAGGACGTCGCGCACGTCGCCGACTATGGGAAGGTCGACGCGGACGTTCTTCTTGATGGAGGTGGGGTCGACGTCGACGTGCACGATCTTCGCGTGCGGTGCGAAGGAGGCGATCTTGCCGGTGACGCGGTCGTCGAACCTGGCGCCGATGGCGATCAGGACGTCGCAGTGGGAGACGGCCATGTTGGCGTAGTAGGTGCCGTGCATGCCGAGGAGGCCGAGCGACTGCGGGTCGTCCTCGGGGAAGGAGCCGAGTCCCATCAGCGTGGTGGTGACCGGGATGCCTAGTCTCTTGGCGAGGGCGGTCAGTTCGGCCGCCGCGTTGCCGAGGATGGCGCCGCCGCCGACGTAGAGCACCGGCTTCTTCGCCTGCATGATCATGGCGACGGCCTTCTCGATCTGCTTCGGATGTCCCTCCACGGTCGGCTTGTAGCCGCGGATCTCGACCGTCTCGGGGTACTTGAACTCGGCCTGGGCCATCTGGACGTCTTTCGGGAGGTCGACGAGGACCGGGCCGGGGCGGCCGGTGCGGGCGATGTAGAAGGCCTTCTTCATGATCAGCGGAAGGTCTTTGACGTCCTTCACCAGGAAGTTGTGCTTGGTGCAGGGGCGGGTGATCCCGATGATGTCCGCCTCCTGGAAGGCGTCGTTGCCGATCAGGGCGGTGGGGACCTGGCCGGTGATGATCACCATCGGGATGGAGTCCATGTAGGCGGTGGCGATGCCGGTTATGGTGTTGGTCGCGCCGGGGCCCGAGGTGGCGATGGCGACGCCGACCTTGCCGGTGGCCCGGGCGAAGCCGTCGGCGGCGTGGACCCCCGCCTGCTCGTGACGTGGCAGGATGTGCCTGATCTCCTTGAAGGAGAAGAGTTCGTCGTAAAGGTTGATGACCGTTCCCCCGGGATACCCGAAGACGGTGTCGACCCCCTCCTGCTTGAGACACTCCAATAGAATACGCGCGCCGTTCATTTTCATACGTTATCCCCCCATGCAGAGGCAGTTTGCCTGCCTGCTATTGATCGATCCCACGCTTGGTAAGCACGGAACCACTAGTAAAAACTGCTTCCCCTGAGACCGGTTCCTCCAGCGTAAAGGCGGGCCGGCCTCTGCCCCTTGGTAAAGGGGGTCGAGGTTTTATTCAGCGGTGGTAATGGCCCCGGTGTGGGCCGAGGTGACCACCTTCGCATAGCGGGCGAGCCAACCCTTCTTGATCTTCGGCTCGGGGGCGACCCAGCGGGTGCGCCTTTGCGCCAGTTCCTCGTCGCTCACCAGGAGCTTCAGGGAACGGGACGGGATGTCCAGCTCGATCTTGTCGCCGTCTTCCACGAGTGCTATGGGTCCGCCCACCGCCGCCTCGGGAGAGATGTGCCCGATGCACGGGCCGCGGGTGCCGCCGGAGAAGCGGCCGTCGGTGATGAGCGCCACGCTGTCGCCGAGGCCAAGCCCCATGAGGGCGGCGGTAGGCGCCAGCATCTCCCTCATGCCGGGACCCCCTTTCGGGCCCTCGTAGCGGATCACGACCACGTCGCCGCTCTTGACGACGCCACCCATCATGGCAGCCATGGCGCGCTCCTCGGAATCGAAGCAGCGGGCCACGCCGGTGAACTTCATCATGGCGTCGGAGACTCCGGACTGCTTGACGACGGCGCCCTCGGGGGCGATGTTCCCGAAGAGGACGGCGATGCCGCCTTCCTTCTTGACCGGGTCGCTCATCGGATGGATGACCGACTCGTCCACCCCCTGCAGGCTCGCCGCGAGTTCCCTGGTGCTGAGGCCGAAGAGGGTCGGGCAGTCGTGGATCTTGTCGCCCAGCTGTTTGAGAACTCCGGCGACGCCACCCGCGGCGTCGAGGTCTTCCATGAAGTGCTCGCCGGCGGGATTCATAGAGGCGATCTGCGGCGTTTCCTTGGAAAGGACGTCGAAGGTGCTGAGCGGGAGCTCGACCTCCGCCTCGCGCGCGATGGCGAGGAGGTGCAGCACCGTGTTGGAGGAGCCGCCCAGCGCCAGGTCGACGCGGATGGCGTTCTCGAAGGCCTCGCGGGTCATGATGGAACGCGGCGTCACGTTGTTGCGCACCAGGTCCACGATCTTTTCGCCGGAGGCGAAGGCGATGCGGCGCTTGAGCGCGGATACGGCGAGCGCGGTGCCGCAGCGCGGCAGGCTCATGCCGAGGGTCTCGGTGAGGATGGCCATGGTGTTGGCCGTGAAGAGCCCCTGGCAGGAACCCATCCCGGGGCAGGCGTTTTCTTCGCAGCGGGCCAGCTCCGCGTCGTCAATGACACCCGCCTTGTAGCGCGCCATCGCCTCGAAGGTGTCGGTGACGAAGGAGTACTTTCTACCGGCGTCGCCGCGCCCGCTCATCATCGGTCCCGCGGTGACGACGATGCAGGGGATGTCGAGCCTGGCCGCGGCCATGAGCATGCCCGGGGTGATCTTGTCGCAGTTGGTGAGAAGGACCAGGCCGTCCAGACGATGGGCCTCGGCGACGGACTCCACCATGTCCGCGATCAGTTCGCGGGTAGGCAGCGAGTAGTGCATCCCCTTGTGCCCCATGGAGATGCCGTCGCAGACGCCGGGAATGCCGAAGAAGAAGGAATAGCCGCCGCCGGTGTGGACCCCTTTCTCGATGAAGCGCTCGAGATCCCTCATGCCGACGTGCCCCGGAATGAGGTCGGTGAAGCTGGTGGCGATGCCGATGAACGGTTTCCCCATCTCGCTTTGCGGCAGGCCGGTTCCTTTCAAAAGGGCGCGGTGCGGTGTGCGCTCCAGCCCCTGGGTAATAGTGTCGCTACGCATATAGATTTCCCCTTGCACCGGTCGCGAACGTGTTCGGGTTCAGCAAACCGGCAGTTGGTATAGGTAAAAAAGAGTGTAGTTAAGGGAGGTTACCGAAAAACGAATGAAGGGTCAACATAATACATTAAAAGGGAACTGTCAACAGCAACAAAAACGGCGTCAAGGGGATTCGCGGCGACGCTTGGCGATCTCCGCCTCGGAGGCGCGCAGGTAGATGGGGTTCAAGAGTGCGAGGGGGGTGAAGTTCCCCTGCAGGGCGGCCTCCCGCGCAATGACGGCGCCGGCGCAGGCGCGCGGCTGGTTGGCATGCCAGGGGGGGAAGAGGGCGAGGTCGCCCAGGGTGGAGAGGATCAGCTCCCGGTAGCGCACCGCCCCGTCACCGATGAACAGGGTCGGGTGCTTGATGGCGGCGAGGAAGTCGGCGGGGGGGAGCACGGCGTCCGGGAGGATCGGCTCGGGAAGCGCCCCGCAGCGGTAGAGCGCCGCGTACACCTCGGCTTTCCTCGCGTCGAACATCGGCGCGACCTGCGCGGAACTGTAGGGGAGGTTCATGGCCAGCATCGCCAGGGACGAGAAGCCGACCACCGGCTTGCCGGTGGCGATGGCGAGTCCCTTCACCGTGGCTATGCCGACGCGCACGCCGGTGAATGAGCCGGGGCCGAGGGAGACGGCGAAGGCGTCGACGCCGTCCGGCGTCAGGCGCGCCGCCTTGAGGAGTCCGTCCACCGATTCCATGAGTCGCCCCGAGTTGCAACGGTCCTCGCCGAGGAGGCATTCGCCGAGGAGGGCCGAGCCGTCGCTCAAGGAGACGGAAGAGCAGTTGCTGGAGGTGTCTATGGTGAGTATCTTCACGTAAATTCCTGTTAAGAGCTACGCCTTCCCGGCGAACATCCTGGCGATGTCGTTGTAGAAGGCGAGCATCATGAGGCTGATCAGTAGCACGAGCCCTATCTGCTGGGCGATCTCGCGGGTCCTCTTGCTGACCGGCCTCCCGATGATCAGCTCGATCACGAAGAAGGCAAGGTGCCCGCCGTCGAGAATCGGGACCGGGAGGAGGTTCAGCACGCCAAGGTTCACCGACAAGAGCGCCACGAAGGCGAGGAAGTTCACGCCTCCTGCCGCGGCCTGTTCGCCGGCCATCTTGACGATCATGATCGGACCGCCGATGTTGTCCAGCGGGATGGCGCGCTCGACCAGGCGCACCATCGAGAGCACGGTGAGTTCGATCACCTTCCAGCACTGGGCGCTCCCCCTGACGATCGCCTCGCCCGGCGGGAAGTGGTCGATCACAGTATCGCCGGCGGCGACCACGCCGACTATCGGCTGGGTAACCGTATCCCCCAGGAGGTTCTTGAAGGTCCGGCTTTCCGGCACCATCCTGAACTTCATCAGGGACTGGCCGCGCTGGACCTCGATATCGAGCGGCGCCAGCTTCCCCTGGGCGATGATCTTGGCGAAGTCGTCCCAGCGAGTGACCGGTTTGCCGTTCACCGATTTTATGGTGTCGCCCGCCAGGATCCCGGCCTTCGCCGCAGGCTTCCCGGCGACGACGTCGCCCACCTTGGTGGTCACGGCCGGCACGCCGACCAGGTAGATCACGATGAAGATGAGGTAGGCGAACAGGAGGTTGAAGCCCGGCCCCGCCGCGACGACGACGATCCTCTGGAGTACCGGCTTGTCCGCGAAGGAGCGGTGCTTGTCCTCTTCGGCAAGCTCGACCTCTTCACCCTCGCCGACCATCTTGACGTACCCCCCCAGCGGGAAGGCGGAGATGAGGTACTCGGTCTCTCCGACCTGCTTGCCGAAGATCTTGGGACCAAAGCCGAGCGAAAACTTTTCCACCCCGACGCCGAAGGTCTTGGCGAAGATGAAATGCCCGAGTTCGTGGATGAATATCAGTGCCCCCAGGGCGATGATGGCGAAAAGTATGCTCATATGGTTTCCTCTGCCGTGCCCCCGGAGAAAGGGGTCGCGGCAAGCTGTGCCTCAGAAGTTTATTCAAAGGGGGAGACTTCACTGCTGTTCCCGCCAAGGTGCCTCAGGTTACTGCCGTACGCCAAGAACCTCCCTGGCGCTCCTTCTCCCCCAGCGATCCGCCTCCAGCACCTCTTCGATGGAGCGAAGCGCGTGCGGCTCGTGCAGGTCCATGACCTTCTCGATCGATTCCGCTATCGCCATGAAGCCGATCCGCCCTTCGAGGAACGCTTCGACGGCGATCTCGTTGGCGGCGTTCATCACGGCCGGCATGCTTTCGCCGGACCGGGCCGCCCGGTAGGCCAGCTTCAGCGCGGGGAACCTCTCCGTGTCGGGGTTGAAGAAGGTGAGCCCCGACAGCGAGGTAAGATCGAGCGGCTTGACCCCGGTGGTGACCCGGGCCGGGTAGGTGAGCGCGTAGGCGATCGGCCCCTTCATGTCGGGCATCCCGAGCTGCGCCATCACGCTCCCGTCCACGTACTCCACCATCGAGTGGATGATGCTCTGCGGATGGATGTTGACGGCGATCCTGTCCACCGGGATGTCGAAGAGCCAGCGGGCCTCGATCACTTCGAGCCCCTTGTTCATCATGGTGGCCGAGTCGACCGTGATCTTCCTCCCCATGCTCCAGTTGGGGTGATTCAGCGCGTCGGAAACGGTGGCGCTCGCCAGCCGCTCGCTCCCCCAGTTGAGGAAAGGGCCCCCGGATGCGGTGAGTATCACCCGGGCGATGTCCTCGTTGCGGTGCCCCGCCATCGACTGGAACACGGCGCAGTGCTCGCTGTCGACCGGGTAGAGCTTGATCCCTTTCTCGCGCACCATCTCCATGATCAGGTGCCCGGCGGTGACCAGCGTCTCCTTGTTGGCGAGCGCGACGTCCTTTCCTGCCATGATGGCGGCGGCGGTCGGGACCAGCCCGGCAGCCCCGACTATCGCCGCGACCACCATGGTGGTCTCGGAAGCGGTGGCGACCGCGATCATCCCCTCGACGCCGTGGAGTATCTCCGGCTTCCTGCCGGGAAGCATCCGGCTGAGGTCCCGCGCCTTCTCGGCGTTCAGCACCGAGACGAGGTCCGGCTTGAAATTCTCTATCTGGGTTTTCAGCAGCTCAAGGTTCGCGCCTGCGGCAAGCGCCACGACACGGAACATGTCGGGGTGCGCCGCCACGACTTCCAGCGTGCTTGCCCCGATCGATCCCGTCGAGCCTAAAATGGTGAGATTTTTCATTTTCCCTCGCAGATGTCTCAAGTCAAGTCGCGCCGCCCGGTAAAACGAGCGGAGACGCAGGATCAGCGAAACAGAAAATAGGCGTAGTAAAAGGCGGCGGGAGCGGCGAAGAGTATGCTGTCGAGCCGGTCCAGGATGCCGCCGTGGCCGGGAACGATGGTCCCGGAGTCCTTCACGCCGCAGCTTCTCTTCATCAGCGACTCGAAGAGGTCGCCAAGCTGCCCGAGGACCCCCAGGATGAGGGCCGTCGCGATGCAGTCCGCGACAGCCAGCTCGGGGAAGAAGGTGTACTTCGCGATGAGCGCCCCGATCACGCTTCCGGCCAACCCGCCGATGGAACCCTCGACGCTCTTCTTCGGGCTGACCAGGGGGTAGAGCCTGTTCTTTCCAATGGACGAGCCGACGTAGTAGGCGGCGCTGTCCCCCGCCATGACGATCACCATGATCAGGAAGATCCATGAGACGCCGTGAGGGAGCATCCTGATCATGATCAGGTGGCCAAGGAGCAGCGGCACGTAGAGAAACCCCATCAGCACCAGCGCAGCGTCTGCGGCCGCTTTGGGTATCTCCTGCAGCCTGAAGAGCGCGACCAGGCAGAAGGCGAGCACCAGGGCCGTGAGCGCCAGCAGCGCAAGCACCGGATTGCCGGAGAAGATGGTGCAGAGGGCGGAAGCACCCGCCACTGCCGCAAGCCTCCCCTCGCCGCGGCGCGAAGGAAGCGCCATCCGGTAGAATTCCTCGAGCCCGAGAAGGGAGAGCAGGATGACCAGCAAGGAGAACTGGAACGCCGACGCCTTCAGGATGAACAGTATCAGCAGCGGCAGCAGCACCGCTGCGGTGGCTAGTCGTTTTATGGCGGACTCCTATGGGGGATTCCCCGGGCAGGGAAACCCTACGGCTGATCCTGGCCGAGCTGTTCGCTGGTCTTGCCGAACCTGCGCTCCCTGGATTGGTAGTCGCGGAAGGCGCGCGCCAGTTCGTTCCTGTCGAAGTCGGGCCAGTTGACGTCGGTGAAGTAGAGTTCCGTGTAAGCAAGCTGCCAGAGCAGGAAGTTGCTGATACGCATCTCCCCGCTGGTCCTGATCAGCAGATCCGGGTCGGGAATCCCAGCGGTGAAAAGGGAGCCGGAAAAGGCGTTCTCGTCGATCTCCTCCGGATCGATTTTCCCCGCCGCGGCGTCGCGGGCGAGGGTCCTGGCCGCAGCGACCATCTCCTGGCGGCTCCCGTAGGAAAGCGCCAGGGTGAGGAGCATGCCGCGGTTGCCGGAGGTCTTCCGGATGGCGTTCTCGATCTCGGCGTTGACGTCCTCGGGGAGGTCCTGGCGGTTGCCGATCACGTTGAAACGGATGTCGTTTTGCATCATCCGCACGGTCTCGCCGCGGATGTACTGCTTTAAAAGCGCCATGAGCGCCTTTACCTCCGTCTTCGGCCTGAGCCAGTTTTCGGCGGAGAAGGCGAACAGCGTGAGGTAGCCGATGCCAAGGCGCGAGCACTCCTCGACTATCACCCTTACCGTCTCAACCCCTTTCTGGTGTCCAACGATCCTGCGCAGCATCCGCTGCTTCGCCCAGCGACCGTTGCCGTCCATGATGACGGCTAGGTGCCTGGGGAGGTTTTTCGGGTCTAACTTATTCATGACCACCCTTAAAACAAAAAATCCCCTTGAACCGGGGGTGTTGCGCGAAACGGGATCCTCGCCGCGTGAGAGGCGCAGGGGGAGCTCGCTCCCCCTGCCTGAGTCGGTCCTTAGACCTCCATCACCTCTTTTTCCTTGTGCTGCAGCACCTCGTCGATCTTGGCGACGTGGCTGTTGGTGGAGTCCTGGACTTCCTTCTCGGCGCGCTTCAGCTCGTCCTCGGAGATCGACTTGTCCTTCTCGAGCTTTTTCAGCTGGTCGATGGCGTCGCGGCGGATGTTCCTGAGGGCCACCTTGCTCTCCTCGGCGTCGCGCTTCAGCTGCTTCACGATGTCCTTGCGCCTTTCCTCGGTGAGCGGGGGAAGGTTCAGGCGGATCGTCTTGCCGTCGTTGGCCGGCGTGAGGCCCAGGTTCGCGTTCATGATCGCCTTCTCGATCGGCTGGATCATCTTGGAGTCCCAGGGCTGGATGGTGATGGTCCTCGCCTCGGGAACGGAAAGGGTGGCGACCTGGTTCAGCGGCGAAAGGTTGCCGTAGCTGTCCACCTTCACCTCGTCAAGAAGCGAGGTGCTGGCGCGGCCGGTGCGTACCCTCTGATATTCCTTTCTGAGGGAGTCTATGCTCTTGTCCATGTGGACGTTCATGTTGGCGATGACATCCTTGATCATGCTCATTCTCCTTCTTTGACGAGGGTGCCGATCGGTTCCCCGTTGACGACCCGGACGACGTTGCCGTCGGTGGTCACATCGAAGACGATGATCGGAAGGCTGTTGTCCATGCAAAGCGAGATCGCGGTGGCGTCCATGACCTGGAGCCCCTTTCTCAGCACGTCGAGGTAGCTGAGGGTCCCGTACCTGGTGGCGCTCTTGTCCTTGTTGGGGTCGGCGGAGTAGACGCCGTCCACCTTGGTCCCCTTCAGGATCACGTCAGCGCCGATCTCCATCGCCCGGAGGCTTGCCGCCGTGTCGGTGGTGAAGTAGGGGTTGCCGGTGCCTGCGCCGAAGATGACCACCCTCCCCTTCTCCAGGTGCCGGATGGCGCGCCTGCGGATGTACGGCTCGGCGACCTCGGCCATGGCGATGGCGGACTGGACCCTGGTATCGACGCCGACCTTCTCCAGCGCGTCCTGCATGGCGAGGGAATTGATCATGGTCGCCAGCATCCCCATGTAGTCGGCGCTGGCGCGGTCCATCCCCTTGGACGAGGCGGCTAGGCCGCGGAAGATGTTGCCGCCGCCGATCACCAGGCAGAGTTCGACGCCCAGTTCCACCACCTGCTTCACCTCGCGGGCGATAGCCGTGATGGTGTTCGGGTCAATGCCATACCCCTGCTCGCCACCAAGGGCCTCGCCGGAGAGCTTCAGAAGTACTCTTTTGTAGTAGGGTTCTGCCATCGTTGTCACCTTGCTGTTTTCGATGCTGGAAAAATCTCAATCACGGATAGGTACAGCGGGCGGACCTGGATGCTGCGTGCTGCGCGGGGCAACAACCGGCGGACAAGATCCGTACGCTGCCAAAGAGTTTGCTTTGCTGCAGATAAAAAAAGAGCCGCCCATTTTCATGGCCGGCTCTTCTTGGTCGTGTTACTGGCCGGCCGCCGCGGCGACCTCTGCCGCGAAATCGCTTTCCTTCTTTGCGAGCCCTTCGCCGAGGACGAACCTGGCGAAACGGCGGATGCTCATGTTCTCGCCGATCGACGCGATGGTCTCCTTGAGGAAGGTCTCGATGGTCTTGTCCGGATCCTTCACGTAGGGCTGCTCCATGAGGCAGACGTCGGCGAAGAACTTGTTGATCTGGCCGTCGAGGATCTTCTCGATGATGGCTGCCGGCTTGCCGCTCTCTTTTGCCTTCTCGCGGTAGATGGCCTTCTCGCGCTCGATCATCTCGGCAGGCACTTCCTCGCGACGGACGAAGAGCGGGGATGCCGCGGCGATGTGCATCGCGATGTCCTTCACGAATGCCTGGAAGTTCTCGTTCTTGGCCACGAAGTCGGTCTCGCAGTTCACTTCCACCAGCACGCCGATCTTGCCGCCGGCGTGGATGTAGGAGCCGACCAGACCTTCGGTGGCAGCGCGGCCGGACTTCTTGGAGGCCGCAGCCAGACCCTTGGTACGGAGGTAGTCGATCGCCTTCTCGTGATCGCCTCCGGTCTCGGTGAGGGCCTTCTTGCAGTCCATCAGTCCCGCGCCAGTTACTTTCCTGAGTTCGTTTACCTGTGCCGCTGTAATGCTCACGTTATCCTCCACAGTCACCCGCGCCGTTCAAGCGCGGGCTTCTTAGTCATGTTGTATTTATGGATGCTGCCGGTGCGGCCTGAAGCGGAAAGACTAGGCCTCGGCGGGCGTCTCTTCGACGGCTGCCTCGCCCTCGGCTGCGAATTCCTCTTCTGCGCCGGTCTGCAGGCGTGCGTTTCTTGCCTGGCCGCCTTCGAGGACAGCGTCAGCCATCTTGCTGGTCAGAAGCCTGATGGCGCGGATGGCGTCGTCGTTGCCCGGGATGACGTAGTTGATGTCGTCCGGATCGCAGTTGGTGTCGACGATGGCGACGACCGGGATGCCGAGCTTCTTGGCTTCGCTGACGGCAATCTCCTCGTTCTTCGGGTCGACCACGAACAGCACGCCCGGGACCTTGCCCATCCCCTTGATGCCGCCCAGGGTTTTCTCGAGCTTCTCGCGCTCTTTGCCGAGCTTCAGCTGCTCTTTCTTGGTGTAAGCCTCGATGGTGCCGTCGGCGATCATGGCGTCGAGACGCTTGAGACGGTCGATGCTCTGCTTGACGGTGGAGAAGTTGGTGAGCATGCCGCCCAGCCAACGGTCGTTGACGTAGTACTGGTTGCAGCGCTGCGCCTCTTCGGCGACGGAGTCCTGCGCCTGCTTCTTGGTGCCTACGAAGAGGACGGTCTCGCCAGCCTGGGCTGCGTCGGTGACGAAGCTGTAGGCGCTCTTGAAGAGCCTTACGGTCTTCTGCAGGTCGATGATGTAGATCCCGTTACGTGCGCCGAAGATGTACGGCTTCATCTTGGGGTTCCATCTCTTGGTCTGGTGTCCGAAGTGGACGCCGGCTTCCAGCAGTTCCTTCATGGTGATGTTCGACATGTTCTTTCTCCTTTGGTTTTCCCTCCGCCACCCAGGATACCGGAACCCGCATTGCGGGCACCGCCGGTAACAGTCAGATGGCGTGCGAATTTTAAACAGCAAACTTATATAGCACACGGGAGCAGCGAAGGCAAGGCCATATTCTCAATTGTCAAGCACCAAATGGCCCCGTAACCACCCCTTCCCGCCCCGTCTCCCGACCTGCAGGAGCGGCATTCCTGCCGCGATTCACCTTCGCCGGTTGGGACCGGTATCATCCCCTGGCCGAGGATTCTACCGCCAGACGCCAAAAGGCGCTGACACTGGGGCGCTGCAGATTCCTCTTGCTGGTGCAAAGGCCCACGTCGTAGGGCTTCAGCTCCGGCGCGTTATCGAGCACCGCCACCTCGTCGCGGAAGGGGCTCCGCTCCAGGACCAGCCGGGGCACGATGCCGACCCCGCAGCCGAGGCGGACCATCGCGATGATCGCCTCGTTGCCGGAAACCTCGGAGGTGATGTTCGGCGTGATGCGGTGTTCCTTGAGCCACTGATCGAGGCGGCGCCGGGAGAGGCCGGTCTGCGGCAGGACCAGCGGGGCGCGGGAGAGGTCGAGCCGCCCCCCCTTGAGCGGCAGTTCGGCCGCTCCCGCCTGCCTCGGTGCGATGAATATGAGGGGGATGGTGACGATGGGGAGAAACTCGATGCTCGATCTCAGCCGGTCGGGGAGGGCGGCCACCGCAAGATCGATCTCGCCGCTTTGCACCTGGGCCACCGCCTGCTCGGCGGCGCCGGTCCTCAGTTCCAGCTGCACCTCGGGATACCTCTCGCGGTACGACTCCAAAAGCTGCGGGAGCAACCCGTACACGGCGGTGATCGAGGCGTAGATGGAGAGCGACCCGGCGACGGCCTGGTCGTTCTTGATAGAGGAGCGGAAACTCTGCCACTCCTGCAGGCAAAGGCGCGCGTACGACTTGAGGCGCTCTCCCGCCGGCGAGAGGGTGACGGTGCGGTTGTCGCGCAGGAAAAGCGGCTGCTCCAGTTGCTCCTCCATCCGCTGTATGGTGCGGGTGAGCGCTGAGGGACTCAGGTTGCACGCCTGGCTCGCCCGGCCGAAATGCAGCATCTCGGCTGTGGTCAGAAAAATTTCAAGTTCACGTAGATCCATGTTCACCCCACCTGTAGTTAAGCGCCGACGGCATTGCATTTGGCGCAATACAATATGCACTATAATTCAATTTACGCAATGTGAAAATTATTGTAGAGTCGGCACACTTTCACACCTGTACCCGTAACCACACCAAGCATAGAGGAGAGAGAACGATGGGAGAGAATTATTTCAACACCCTGCCGCTGCGCCGCCAGCTGCAGGAACTCGGCACCTGCCGCTTCATGGACGCATCGGAATTCGCCAACGGCTGCGAATACGTCAAGGGGAAGAAGATCGTCATCGTCGGCTGCGGAGCACAGGGCCTCAACCAGGGCCTAAACATGCGCGACAGCGGCCTGGACGTCTCCTACACGCTGCGCGCCGAGGCGATCGCACAGAAGCGCCAGTCCTACCTCAACGCGTCCGAGAACGGCTTCAAGGTCGGCTCCTACGAGGAACTCCTCCCGACCGCCGACATCGTCATGAACCTCGCCCCCGATAAGCAGCACAGCAACGTCGTGGCAACCGTCGTTCCCTTCATGAAGCAGGGTGCGGTGTTCAGCTACGCCCACGGCTTCAACATCGTCGAGGAAGGGACCCAGATCCGCAAGGACCTGACCGTCATCATGGTCGCGCCGAAATGCCCCGGCTCCGAGGTACGCGCCGAGTACAAGCGCGGCTTCGGCGTCCCGACCCTGATCGCCGTGCACGGTGAGAACGACCCCAACGGAGACGGCCTTGAAATCGCCAAGGCGCTCGCTTCCGCTCAGGGGGGCGACCGCGCCGGCGTGCTGGAATCCTCCTTCGTGGCCGAGGTGAAATCCGACCTGATGGGCGAGCAGACCATCCTCTGCGGCATGCTGCAGGCGGGCGCGCTCCTTTGCTTCGACAAGATGACCCAGAACGGCATCGCCGCACCCTACGCGGTGAAGCTGATCCAGTACGGCTGGGAGACCATCACCGAGGCGCTCAAGCACGGCGGCATCACCAACATGATGGACCGCCTCTCGAACCCGGCGAAGCTGATCTGCTTCAAGCTGGCCGACGAGCTGAAAGACATCATGCGTCCGCTGTTCCAGAAGCACATGGACGACATCATGAGCGGCGAATTCTCCAGGACCATGATGCAGGACTGGGCCAACGACGACGTGAAGCTCCTCACCTGGCGCGAGGAAACCGGCAAGACCGCCTTCGAGCAGACCGAGGCGGCCGGCGACATCAGCGAGCAGGAGTACTTCGACAAGGCGATCCTCATGGTCGCCATGGTGAAGGCCGGCGTCGAGCTCGCCTTCGAGACCATGGTCGAGACCGGGATCGAGCCGGAGTCCGCATACTACGAGTCCCTGCACGAGACCCCGCTCATCGCCAACACCATCGCCAGAAAGAAGCTGTACGAGATGAACCGCGTCATCTCCGACACCGCCGAGTACGGCTGCTACCTCTTCTCCCACGCCTGCGTTCCGCTTTTGAAGGACTTCATGGCCAAGGTGGGGACCGACGTCATCGGCAAGGGGATCGAGGTGAAGGACAACAGCGTCGACAACAAGCTGCTGGTGGCGGTGAACGCCGAGATCCGCAGCCACCTAGTCGAGGAAGTGGGCGCAGAACTTCGCGCCGCCATGACCGGCATGCAGAGCATCGTGTAGTATCCGCAGCATCAGAGCAGGCAAACGGAAAAAGGCGCTCCCGAATGGGGGCGCCTTTTTTACGCGCTGACGCTGTTACATCATTTCATCGTTCCTACGCTCCAGCGTGGGAACGCAAAGCCCCTGACGCTCCAGCGTCAGCTAAAGACTGTTACTTCATCGTTCCTACGCTCCAGCGTCAGCTAAAGACTGTTATATCTAGAACCGTCAGTAAACATAAACCGACGCGGGAGCGTCACGCAATGTGTTCCCACGCTGGAGCGTAGGAACAATAACCCTTCCCTCCCCTTAACCTCATCCCCTTCAAGGGGAGGGTCGGGGTGGGGATGGGTTTAGCTCCTCCCCAGGGTTTACCTCGACCGGCGAGTGGCACGCCTCGAGAATCGAGGAAAGGAGATAGACGGCCGGCTTGATGACGCTGTCGGCGGCCCAGTAGGCCGAGTGATTGGCGGGATTCCACGAGGTAAGGATGTTGCCGACGGTCACCTCGATGTCTTCGCTGACGGCCTGGCTGTAACTTTGACTGAGGGACTTCAACGGCCAGCCGAGCACGTCGTCGGAATCGTACAGGTTCAGCCATTTCGCTTTCTTCTTCAGCGGCTCCGGCAGCGTGGGCGGCGGAAACTGGATGCTGGAGATCGGGTCGCAGGCGAGCGTGAAAAGCGGAATGTTGCTCCCGAGCGTGATCATCCCGGAGAGGGTCTCCATCCTTTCGAACGGGCTCCCCCCGTAGCTCGCCTCATCCCTTCCCTGTTGCCGGTCCCAGATATAGTTCGACATGACGACCGAGCCGAGCGAATGGGCGATGACCAGCAGCGGCTTGTCCTCGTTGCCGAGCTTCGCCCGCAGTTCCCGGAGGGAATCGCGCACGATGCCGTGAATCTGTTGGTACAGGCTATCGGGGCGGTCACTTGCGGAGTGGTACGCGGTCACGGTCCCGAAGGCGTTGAGAAAGAACTTGCGAAGCTTCGCCCAGTTGAGATCGTTCTGGGCGGCCAGGTCCACCCACATCCGGTTCTCCCTTGCCGACAGAAGCGAATTCCAATATACCGATTGCCATGCGATCTCGTCCCGGTTCAGCCCGCGCCCGGCGATCCTCTCCCGCAGTTCCTGGATGGTGTCATGGGCAAAATCGTCCGTTACCGTTCCCATTCCCTGAACCAACAGCACACCGACTTTCTTGTTCATGTAGGTCCCCCTTCCCTGCCGCACCGGCACTTAGCTCCATGACAGGACGCTCTGCGACTGCCTATCATCAATGACGTCACCAGGCCAGTCTAATGTGACCACACAAATATAACTTGATAATCAACCGGCGCAAGTGATACTGTCGCGAATCCCCTCTCCCTTTGTGACACTGATCTGGTCCGGCACATTCGCACCGTTCTGTTTACGGTTCCACGGAATGCACCGTCACAAAAAACTTGTCAACGGGGCTGAAAAAAAGGTAGTCTGCCGGTGACGGATTGACTCCCTGTGAGCAACCGCAATCTCCCCAAGGAGTTCCTCGATGAAGCGACTTGCAATGCGTCTTAGCCTCCTCACTGCCATAGCTGTACCCTTCGCCGCACAGCACGCTTACTCAGCCAGTGAGACGCCTCCGGGCTCTGCGTCGAAACCGACTCCCAAAGAGATAGCGCTTTCGGGCAAGGTACTGGAAACCATGGACGGCGGAGGTTACACCTACATCTTCATGAAGAACGGGAACGAAAAGGTGTGGGTAGCGGTCCCGGTCATGAAGGTTGCCGTGGGGCAGGAGCTGACGCTGATTCCGGGCTTCGAGATGAAAAACTTCACCAGCAAGGCGCTGAATCGCAAGTTCGACAAGGTCATCTTTTCCGCCGGCGTGATCAACGCCACGACGGTGCAGCTCAGCCCTGCCGCGATCAAGATGGCCCACCAGGGTGTCCCAGGGGCCCAGGCGGCACCGAAGGGGAAAGCGGAGCCGGTCGCCAAGAAGGCAAGCCCTACCCCGCTGAGCATCGAGCGTATCAAGAAGGCCAAGGGACCGAACGCCTTTACCGTAGCCCAGATATACGCCAAGAGCAAGCAGCTGGAGAAAAAGCCGGTGGTGGTCAGAGGGAAGGTGGTGAAGGTGTCGCCGCGGATACTGAAGAGGAACTGGGTGCACATCCAGGACGGAACCGGCACGGAGAAAAAGAAGAACAACAACCTGATCATCACTACCAAGGACCTGCCTAACATTGGCGACGTGGTTACCGCACGGGGGACTCTCTACAACAACATGGATTTCGGGTCGGGGTACCGCTACGGAGTCCTGATCGAGGGAGCCCGCTTCAAGTAGTCACGGGCTACCCTTTCCTTCCCCTGACCTCCTCGTTGAACCTGAGCATCCTTGCGCTCAGCGCACCCGCAACCGCCCCATAGTCGTCTATCGCCCTCCCCAGTAGAAACAGGGCCTCCTGCTCGAGGTCCAGGTGGACGTGAAGGTCGCTCTCCAAGGCTGGGCCTGTTCCTTCAACCGCCTTGTGCTTGCGCGGACGCAGAATATCGAGAACGGCCCGGAACGGATGCTTAGACTCCGGGCCGTTTGGTAAAGGGAGCTGTCCCAGGATCTCCTCGGCGGCCCCTGCCAGGGTGATGACGCTGAAGAGTTCCTTCTTGGCGAAGTAGAGACCCAGTGCGGTTTCCAACAGGTTCAGGGCGATCTCCTGCTTGTGTTATTTCCTGATATTCATGACACCCTCCTACGACGGCTCACCGCCTTCTTCACCTGTAGGAGCGGCATTCCTGATGGGCTCGCAAATTCGATTACGCATCCAAGGCAAGGCAGCGGCCGGCCAGGAACTGACTACGGCGCAGGTCTTGCCAAAATGTAGTGACAACAGTCTTCAGCAGATCTTTGATACGTGAATAGG